>Ga0209369_1000270_pt1 | contig 99539 bp, 82 predicted proteins | sample EBPBio142010_DNA_FD_185865 | JGI IMG/M metagenome (GOLD analysis project Ga0209369, IMG submission 185865) | Wastewater treatment Type I Accumulibacter community from EBPR Bioreactor in Madison, WI, USA - Reactor 1_10/4/2010_ DNA (SPAdes)... | ecosystem: Engineered > Bioreactor > EBPR >...
CCTGGCCGAAGACCTGCGCGGCCCGCAGCCGCGGCTGACGCTGGTGGTGCTGCAGTTCCCCAAGTGGACCGACGGCCGCGCCTACAGCCAGGCCCGCGTGCTGCGCGCCCGGCATCGTTTCACCGGCGAGGTGCGGGCCATCGGCGAGGTGCTGGTGGACATGCTGCCGCTGTTGCAGCGCACCGGCTTCGACGCGGTGCAGCTGCGCCGCGACCAGAGCGTGGAGGCCGCGGTACGCGCGCTGGGCTTCTTCCCCGGCCACTACCAGGGCGACGTGCTGCAGCCGCAACCGGCCTTCGGCCGCGACCTGCAGGCCGAGGCCAACGCCACACCGCGCGATGCCGGCCTGTTTGCCGGCCAGGGGATCTGAGATGGGTGCGATCGCTCTCTACGCCCGCGCCGGCGCGCACTTCGATCAGCGCGTGGCTGATACGCTGGCCCACCTGCAGGCCGCCGCGGCGGCCCACCCGGGCCGCATCGTGCAGGCCACCAGCCTAGGCGCCGAGGACATGGTGCTCACCGACCTGATCGCGCGGCACCGCCTGCCGATCGCCGTGGCCACGCTGGACACCGGCATGCTGCATGCCGAGACGCTGGCCCTGATCCCGCGGCTGGAGGCGCACTACGGCCTGCGCGTCGAACGCCACGCGCCGGTGCAGGAGCAGGTGCTGCACTTCGTGCGCCAGCACGGCGACCAGGCCATGTACCAGAGCATCGAGCTGCGCAAGGCCTGCTGCGCGCTGCGCAAGCTGCAGCCCCTGGCGCAGATGCTGCGGGAGCGCAGCGCCTGGGTCACCGGTCTGCGCCGCGAGCAATCGGCGCAGCGCGCCGAGGTGCCGGCCAGCGAGGCCGATGCCGACGGCCGCATCAAGTTCAACCCGCTGGCCGACTGGAGCTGGGCCGACGTGTGGCACTACATCGCCACGCACGGCGTGCCCTACAACGAACTGCACGACCAGTTCTTCCCCAGCATCGGCTGCGCGCCCTGCACGCGGGCCATCGCCGTCGGCGAGGACTTCCGTGCCGGCCGCTGGTGGTGGGAGGAAGAACGCGCCAAGGAATGCGGCCTGCACGTGGCCCGACCGACCGAGGAGTCTCACGCATGAACGCGCCGCTGAACCTGGACCACCTGCTGCCCGCGCTGGACCACAAGCACCTGGACTGGCTGGAAGAGGAAGCCATCTTCATCCTGCGCGAGGTCGCGGCCAGCTTCGAGCGGCCGGCGCTGCTGTTCTCGGGCGGCAAGGATTCCTGTGTCGTGCTGCGCCTGGCCGAGAAGGCCTTCAAGACGCGCATCGCCGGCAACGACTTCAAGGGCCGCCTGCCCTTCCCGCTGCTGCACGTGGACACCGGCCACAACTTCCCCGAGGTGATCGAGTTCCGCGACCGCCGCGTGGCCGAGATGGGCGAGCGCCTGGTGGTGGGCCATCTGGAAGACTCCATCGCGCGCGGCACGGTGCGCCTGTCGCACCCGCTGGAATCGCGCAACGGCCACCAGACCGTGGCGCTGCTGGAGGCCATCGAGGAACACCGCTTCGACTGCCTGATCGGCGGCGCGCGCCGCGACGAGGAGAAGGCCCGCGCCAAGGAGCGCATCTTCAGCCACCGCGACAGCTTCGGCCAATGGCAGCCCAAGGAGCAGCGGCCCGAGTTGTGGACGCTGTTCAACACCCGCATCCGCCCGGGCGAGCATTTCCGCGCCTTCCCGATCAGCAACTGGACCGAGCTGGACGTGTGGCTGTACATCGCCCGCGAGAACATCCCGCTGCCCGGCCTGTACTACGCGCACGGCCGCGAGGTGGTGCGCCGCAAGGGCCTGCTGGTGCCGGTGACCGACGTCACGCCGGTGCAACCCGGCGAGCAGGCCGAGACGGCCACCGTGCGCTTCCGCACCGTGGGCGACATGACCTGCACCTGCCCGGTGGAAAGCGGCGCCGCCAGCGCTGCCGAGATCGTGGCCGAGACGCTGACCGTCACCGTCAGCGAGCGCGGCGCCACCCGCATGGACGACCGCACCAGCGACGCCTCGATGGAGCGGCGCAAGAAAGAGGGGTACTTCTGATGAACGCGCTGCTCGAACGACCCGTGGCCGCAGACGCCGCTGAGGCCGCTGACGCGGATCACCGCGCGCTGCGCTTCCTGACGGCCGGCAGCGTGGACGACGGCAAGAGCACGCTGATCGGCCGCCTGCTGTACGACAGCCGCGCCATCCTGGCCGACCAGCTGGACATGCTGGAGCGCAAGTCCGCCGGCGAGACGCTGGACCTGTCGCTGCTGACCGACGGCCTGGAGGCCGAGCGTGAGCAGGGCATCACCATCGACGTGGCCTACCGCTACTTCGCCACCCGCGAGCGCAAGTTCATCATCGCCGACGCGCCGGGGCACGAGCAGTACACCCGCAACATGGTCACTGCCGCCGCCGGCAGCGACGCCGCGGTGGTGCTGGTGGACCTGACCAAGATCGACTGGCGCGCGCCGCAGGTGGCGCTGCTGCCGCAGACCCGCCGCCATGCGCTGCTGGCGCACCTGCTGCGCGTGCCGGGCATCGTCTTCGCGGTCAACAAGATCGATGCCGTCGCCGCGCCGCAGGCCGCCTTCGAAGCCGTGCGCGGTGCGCTGCTGCAGTTTGCTGCCGAGGCCGGCATCGCCGTGGCCGCGGTGGTGCCGGTGTCGGCGCTGCGCGGCGACAACGTCACGCGCGCCGGCCAGCTACCCTGGTTTGCGGGCCCGTCGCTGCTGCAGGTGCTGCAGAGCCTGCCCACCACGCAGGAAGGCGTGGACGGCGCGCTGCTGCTGCCGGTGCAGTACGTGGCCCGCGAGGGCGGCGACGACAGCCCCGGCATCGGCCACCAGCCGCGCACGCTGTGGGGCCGCATCGCCCATGGCCGGCTGCAGCCGGGCGACGCGGTGGAGCTGTTCCCCAGCGGCCAGCGCGCCACCGTGGTGGCCCTGCGCCGCTCCGGCAGCGACGTGGCCGCCGGCGAGGCCGGCCAGTCGGTGGGCGTGGTGCTGGACCGGCAGCTGGACGTGTCGCGCGGCGACTGGATCGGCACGCCGCGCACGCTGCTGCCGGCGCAGCGCTTCGGCGCCACGCTGGCCTGGCTGGACACCGAGCCGGCCGTGGTGGGCCGCAAGTACCTGGTGCGCCACGGCCACCGCTGGGTGCAGGCGCGCATCGCCTCCATCGGCCACCGGCTGGACATCCACACGCTGGCGCCCACCGATGCGCACGAACTGGCCGTCAACGACATCGGCCAGGTGGTGGTCGAGCTGCAGCAGCCGCTGCCGCTGCAGACCTATGCCGACAACCGCGTGGGCGGCGCACTGATCGTCGTCGACCCCGCCAGCCACCGCACCAGCGGCGCGCTGCTGGTGCAGAGCCTGCGCTGATGGGCCGCATCACCTTCGTGGGCGCCGGCCCGGGCGCCGCCGACCTGATCACGCTGCGCGGGGCCCGCGCGCTGGGCATGGCCGACGTGGTGCTGCACGACGCCCTGACCGACCCCGCCCTGCGCGCGCTGGCGCCGCAGGCCCGCTGGGTGGACGTGGGCAAGCGCGGCTACACCCATGCCACGCGCCAGGCGGCCATCAACGCGCTGCTGCTGCGCATGGCGCAGCAGCACGCCCAGGTGGTGCGGCTGAAGGGCGGCGACCCCAGCCTCTTCGGCCGGCTGGAAGAAGAACTGCGCGCCGTCGCCGCCGCCGGCATCGAGGCCGAGGTGGTGCCCGGCGTGACGGCCGCGCTGGCCGCCGCCGCCGTGGCCCAGCGGCCGCTGACGCGGCGCGGCCGTGGCCGCAGCGTGGCCTTCAGCACCGCCATGACCGAAGACGGCACGCTGCGCGCCGCGCGCAGCGCCGACAGCGAGGTGTTCTACATGGCCGGCCGCCAGCTAGGCGCACTGGCGCGCCGGCTGCAGGAAGCCGGCTGGCCGGCCGACACGCCGGCCTGCGTGGTGTCACGTGCCGGCTGGCCCGACCAACTGGCCAGCGACCACCGGCTGGACACCCTGGCGCAGGCCACCGTGCTGCACGCCGGCCGCCCCACTGTGGTGCTGCTGGGGGCGGCCGCGGCACCACTGCCATCTGCCCCGGCTTTGATGCAGGACAGCCCGTCGGCAGCCGAGACCTTCGCCACGCCTTAAAATCAGGGTTTGCCGGTACGCAGCCACGGCGCAGGGCCCAGCCCCGCAACCCGCCGCGGCGCGCTGGCCCCGCCCATCCGAAGAACCCCGTCAGAGCCCCTCATGACCCATGTCGTCCTCGAATCGTGCATCCGCTGCAAGTACACCGACTGCGTGGATGTCTGCCCCGTCGACTGCTTCCGCGAGGGGCCGAACTACCTGGTCATCGATCCGGACGAATGCATCGACTGCGCGGTCTGCATCCCCGAATGCCCGGTGAACGCCATCCTGCCCGAGGAAGACGTGCCGCAGGACCAGTTGCAGTTCATCAAGCTGAACGCCGAGCTGTCGCGCGGCTGGCCCAGCATCACCAAGCGCAAGCCGGCGCTGCCCGATGCCGACGAATGGGCCGACAAGAAAAACAAGTTGTCCGAGCTGAAGCGCTGACCCCCTCTTACTTTCTTCAAGGCGCGCCAAGGGCCCGCCCCAAGCCGACATGGAACCGAAGCTGAACCCCGAAGTGGCCGACACCGCACGCAGCCACGACGGCCCGATCGAAACCGATGCGGTGATCGTCGGCGCCGGGCCGGTGGGCCTGTTCCAGGTGTTCGAGCTGGGCCTGCTGGAGATCAAGGCGCACATCATCGATTCGCTGGCCTATGCCGGCGGCCAGTGCATCGAGCTGTACCCCGACAAGCCGATCTACGACATCCCGGCCGTGCCGGTGTGCACCGGCAAGGAACTGACCGACAACCTGCTCAAGCAGATCGAGCCCTTCGGCGCCACCTTCCACCTGAGCCAGGAGGTGACCGAGGTGCAGAAGCAGGCCGACGGCCGCTTCCACGTGGCCACCAGCAAGGGCACCACCTTCCTGACCAAGACCGTGTTCATCGCCGGCGGCGTGGGCTCCTTCCAGCCGCGCACGTTGAAGGTGGACGGGCTGGACAAGTTCCTCGACAGCCAGCTGCACTACCGGGTGCGCAACCCGGCGCAGTTTGCCGGCAAGGACCTGGTCATCGTCGGCGGCGGCGATTCGGCGCTGGACTGGGCGCTGAACTTCGTGCAAGACGGCCCACACCAGGCCAACAGCGTGATCCTGGTGCACCGCCGCGACGGCTTCCGCGCGGCGCCGGCCTCGGTGCACAAGATGCGCGAGCTGTGCGACGCGATGCAGATGCAGTTTCTGGTGGGCCAGGTCACCGGCTACGACGAGCAGGACGGGCGGCTGACCGGCATCAAGGTCACCGGCGGTGACGCGGTCACGCGCAGCGTGCCGCTGGATATGCTGCTGGTGTTCTTCGGCTTGAGCCCCAAGCTCGGCCCCATCGCCGAATGGGGGCTGGACATCGAGCGCAAGCAGGTGGTGGTGGACACCGAGAAGTTCGAGACCAGCACGCCGGGCATCTTTGCGGTGGGCGACATCAACACCTACCCGGGCAAGAAGAAGCTGATCCTTTCCGGCTTCCACGAGGCCGCGCTGGCCGCCTTTGGCGCCAGCCCCTACGTGTTCCCCGAGAAGCGCGTACTGCTGCAGTACACCACCACCAGCCCGAAGCTGCACAAGGTGCTGGGCGTGGAGAGCCCGGTCTTCGACTGAGCCACTTCGCACGCCAACACACACGGGCCCGCATGTCGGGCCCGTCGTCATTTTGTTGGGTATAGTTGCGGCGCGCCGTGGTCCGCCACGGCGCAAACGCTAGGGGTGTTGCCCCCGCCGCAAGGCAGGTGCGACTGAGAAAGTCCCTTTGAACCTGATTGAGGTAATCCTCGCGCAGGGAAGCAAGGCCGAACGTCGCCATCGATGGCTGCCGGACATTGCAGACCTGCCATCGACATGGAAAGACGATGGCTCCCACCTACTCCCGACCCCAGGCGCTGCGGCGCCGCAAGACCGTGCTGCTGGCCGCACTGCTGGGCAGCTGGGCGCACTCACCTGCCCTGTTGGCCCAGCCGGCCGAAGCCAAGGCCGACAGCGCCGAACCCTCCCCCCAGCAGGTGACGGTCGTCGCCACGCGCACCGTGGCCGGCATCACCGGCTTCGGCAACCTGCCGCTGACCAGCGTGCCGATGCAGGTGGACGTGACCACCGCCGAGCAGATGAAGGACCTGGGCATCCGCCGGCTGTCCGACATCGCCACCATCGACGCGGCCGTGGGCGACGGCTACAACAGCGCCGGCTACTACGACTTTCTGACGGTGCGCGGCTTCGTCATCGACAACCGCTTCAACTACCGGCGCGACGGCCTGCCCATCAGCGCCGAGACCACCATCCCGCTGGACAACAAGTCGCGCATCGAGGTGCTGAAGGGCACCAGCGGCATGCTCGGCGGCATCGGCTCGCCGGGTGGCATGGTCAATTTGGTGGTGAAGCGGCCCACCGAGGCGCCGGTGCGCGACCTGTTCGCCGGCTGGCAGCAGGACGGCAGCCTGCTGGCGCAAGCCGACCTGGGCGACCGTTTCGGCGAACAGCGCGAGTTCGGCCTGCGCCTGAACGCGGCCTACGAGCACATTGACCCACAGACCTACGTGGCCACCGGCAACCGCGCGCTGTTCGCCCTGGCCGGCGACTGGCGCGTGAGCCCCGACACGCTGCTGGAAGCCGAGGTGGAGGTGTCGCACCGCGAGCAGCCCAGCGTGCCCGCCTTCAGCGTGCTGGGCTCGGTGGTGCCGGTGCCGGGCAACCCGCGCATCAACCTGAACAACCAACCGTGGTCGATCCCCTCGCAGTTCGACGCCACCACCGGCTCGCTGCGCTGGCGGCAGAAGCTGGACGCGCAATGGAGCCTGCTGGCGCAGGCCGCCACGCAGCAGCTGAAGAGCGATGACAACACCGCCTTCCCCTACGGCTGCAGCGCCGAGGGCTTCTACGACCGCTACTGCAGCGACGGCACCTACGACATGTACGACTACCGCAGCCCCGACGAGCGGCGGCGCACCAACGTGGTCGACGTGTCGCTGAACGGCAACCTGCTCACCGGCAGCCTGCGCCATGCGCTGACCGTGGGCCTGCAGGCCAGCGAGGTGGCCTACCGCTTCCAGCGGCAGGCCTTCAACTACGCCGGCATCGGCAACGTCTGGGGCACCCTGTTCATGCCGGCCGCGCCGGACCTGACAGGCGAGAACACCAACCGCACCGCCCGCAGCACCGAGGCTTACCTGCGTGACGCCATCACGCTGAACGAGCAGGCCACGCTGTGGCTGGGCCTACGGAGCACGCGGCAGAGCGTGGACACCGTGCGCACCGATGGCACCGAGGCACTGGGCTACACGCAGACCACGAATTCGCCCTGGCTGGCGCTGAGCTACGAGCTGAGCGCCGGCACCATGGTCTACGGCAGCTGGGGCGTGGGCTACGAGGCCGACGTGGTGCCGAACCAGCCGCGTTACACCAATGCGGGCCAGGCGCTGCCGGCGCTGCGCAGCCAGCAGGTGGAGCTGGGCCTGAAGGGTCTGCTGGACAACGGCGACTGGACCGTGGCCGCCTTCGACATCGACCGGCCGGTGTCGGCCGACGTGGGCAGCTGCGACCTGGACGCCAGCTGCACGCGGGTGCGCGACGGCAGCCAGGTGCACCGCGGCGTGGAAGGCAGCGCGAACACGCGCATCGGCGCATGGAGCCTGGGCGGCGGCGCGATGGCACTGCAGGCGCGACGGCAAGGCAGTGCCGATGCGGCGCTGAACGGCCTGCGGCCGGTGAACGTGCCGGCCTACACGCTGAAGCTGCAGGTGGGCTACGACGTGGCCGCGGTGCCGGGGCTGCAGCTGCTGGCCAACGGCCTGTACGAAAGCGACCGCATCGTCATGCCCGACAACAGCCTGAGCATCCCCGCGGTGACGCGGCTGGACCTGGGCCTGCGCTACCAGCAGCGCGTGAACGGCAGCACGCTGGTGTGGCGGGCCGGCGTACAGAACGTGACCAACGAGGACGCGTGGCGCGAGTCGCCGTTCCAGTTCGGCCACGCATTCCTGTTCCCGATGGCGCCCCGCACCTTTGCGCTGTCACTGCAGGCCAGCCTGTAGCGGCCCGCCGGCACGCTATAATGCAAGGCTATTCCTCGATAGCTCAGTCGGTAGAGCGCCGGACTGTTAATCCGTAGGTCCCTGGTTCGAGCCCAGGTCGAGGAGCCAAGTACAGCAAGGGGTAGCCGGTTAGTGCCTGCTACCCCTTTTGCTTTCTGGCAAACGCTGGTGCCAGTCTGGTGCCAGTTTTGCGGCGATTGCTCCCCGCCGCATCTCGCATTGCCAAGTGTTGCTCCATTGCAGCACGCTAGAACCGTGACGGCAGCGCGACGACGATTTTTCGCCTGAAATCAGCGCGCAGAGCGCGCAATGCGCGGGCTAAAGTTTCAGCGTCACTTTGAGTGTCCACCTCATGCCGCATTCCGACACGACCGCCAGCGAAGACCATAGGGTCAATGTCGTCAGCGACCTTCTTCGCCTGCCCGCCGTCGTGCGGCACACAGGGCTCAGCCGGTCGACGATCTACCGACTGATGGCAGCCAGGCACTTCCCTGCTCCGGTGAAGCTGGCCGGGAGAGCTGTCGGATGGCGCAGGTCCGATGTCGATAGATGGAGCGCATCTCTCCCATCAGCCGCACATTGACGCGACCCTACACCGTGAACTTCAGCAGGATGCCCAGCGCAAGCAATGCCCCCACCGGGGCACCGAAGCGCCACGTGGTGAATCGGTACTGCTCGTTGCGCCACAGCGCGCGTGCGCAGCCGCGCAAGGCGATGAAGGCGCACATCGCCAGAGCCACCGGGCCGACCACGCCTGTGTTCAGCGGGAAGGTGACCGCATTGAATGCCAGCAGCGCCGGCCACAACGCGGCGTCGAGCAAGGCCAGCCAACGGCGACCCCGCCAATACGGCAAGTTCGGCGCTGGTGCACGTGCGTACAACACCCACATGGTCCGGTCTCGCGGTCAATCCCTGCATCGGCGGCGTTCGCGTATCAACACTCGCGAACGCAACCCATTGAAGCCTACGACTGCGATTACCGAATGTGTGCGCCGCACGGTAACGATCTGTAGCCGGATCCGCCGCCATTCCAGGCTTGGTGGTCGCGCACGTCTCCAGATAGCTCTCGAAATTTGCAGCGTCGGTAACGTGGTGAAGCAACTGCAGTCTGGACAAGTCGGACCCACCGCGCTACATCTACGTTCGCCGAACCGAAGCGTGTGCAACTCCGCCGCAAATGCGAGATGCATCATGGATCTTGACGAAGCGCCGGCCCTTGCCGGAATCTGCATCACCTGCCCTTACTGTGGCCGGGTAGATGCCGACGACTTCGAAGTTCTGGACCTCGAAGAAATGCACGTAGTGGCTTGCGATGCATGTAAACGCCAATATCACCTCACGATCGCGGAATGTGATCACTGTGGCGAGGAGAGTGTGCTGACCTGGACGACCGTCCCGACGCCAGGCCAGATCAGTCTCGCTACGTGTGTTCACTGCGGCAACCGGTTCTCGAACCATGCCGACGACATTCGCTCCGTGGGCCGCGGCAGATAGGCACGGCGCGCACGTCGTGCGCAGTCCCGACGGCATCCTCGTCGTCACCATGCAGCGCGTTCGAGGTGGCGTATTTGTCGAGCGCGCTGTGAAACGGCAAGGGGCAGCGCGGGTTGTCCAGGCGATCGTCTTCAGTTCGGCCAGCTCCTTGCACCGATGGTGCGACGCCGATGGCGCGCGGTTCGACTATCCACTGATGTTCTCCAGGTTGCACCACGGTGCAGACGAACTGTTCGACTGCCATGCAGATGCATCGCTCGCTGGCTGATCGGGTGGCGCAGCCGGACTATTCCGGCAACGTCATGGCTGCGATTCATCAGCTGGCGCTGGCGCCTGATGAGGCGCGAGCGGTGGAACTCTTGGCCGAGGCCTCCGACCAAATGGGCACCGATGCGGCGGCCTTCGTCAGCTTCGTCCGAGACGACCCTTCGCACGAGTCGTTTCGCTTCCTTCTAGCCTGCGACCCGGTCTGGTGTTTGGAGTACGAGCGGCGGGCCTGGTACAGCAATGACCCATGGCTGCAGTATTCCCTGACGAACTCCTCACCTGCGAGGGCCCATGAAATCTCACCAGGTTCGGCGCAGCAGCGTGCAGTGGTCGAACTGGCGGCGCAGTTCGGCTTCAGATCCGCGCTGATCGTGCCGGCCCCGTCGAGCGGAGGCCTTTCGCGTGTCGGCGTGCTGTGCCTGGGCTCATCTACCCCAGGCTTCTTTGATGACGATGGATACCTGACCTTGAAGATGCTTGCGCGCACCCTGGCCATGGAACTGCACGAGTGGTGGATTGCGCGCATCAAGCACGAGCTGGTCATCAACGCGCGGCTGATGGAAGACGACCTGGCGCTGCTCGCGCATGAGCGCTTGGGGCATAGCACCAAATACATTGCAACTGCGCTCGATATGTCGCCCAACGCCATCAACTCGCGATTTCAGCGCATGAACGCCAAGCTGGGTGTGCCGAACCGAAAGGCCGCGGCGCAGCTCGCGGCCGAGTACGGATTGATTTGAGCTTCGAGCGCCACGACGGGAGTGCCGCATCATGATCAGACAGTGGTTCAGTGCAGTCGGCTATCTCTCGATCTTCCTGATGCCCGTGTTATTCCTGATGGGAGCGGTCACAGATAGCCCTTGGCTGGCGTTCAGTGTCGTCGTCCTCGTGTTCCCGCTGGCGCGAGTCGCATTCGGCGCACTGCCTGCTACCGGTGCGCCTGAATGGAACGAAACCGTGGCCACGTTCCTTGACCGGTTGCCGTTGGCTTACGCGGCCACGCTCCCCATTTGTCTGGTGGCCGGGCTGACGGTGGCGGACACACCGCTTAGCGGGGATGCCGCAGCCCTTCTCGGCTTCGGGCTGAGCCTGTGGATGACGCTGCTGTTCGGCACGTGCGTGGCACATGAACTGATTCATCGTCGCGACAAGAATCAGGCGATGCTCGGACACCTGCTCGCCGGAATCTGCGGCTACCCGGCGCTAGGCATGGAACACCTTGGACACCACGCCAGACCCGGCGATACGCGTCTCTCAGAGTATCCCTTGAAGGCCGAGTCGGTCTGGGCGTTCGCCGGCAGGCGCATGTGGCGCATTGCGAGTGAACTTTTCGGCCCCACCGCGCCGGTATGGAGCCCGCGCGCGCAGATGCCCATCCTGGCTCGCACACGCATGGCGCTGCTTGCGACAGCACTGACATGGGCAATCTTTGGGGCAATCGCTGGATGGTTGGGAGTTGGCCTCTACCTGGTCATGATGGTGGGTGTAGCGTTCGGAATCCAGTTGATCACGTATATCCAGCACTGGGGGCTCGGTGACGACAGCATTCCGGACCGCATCGCTCACGGCCGTGGGTGGGAAGAGGATTGCCGCTTCCAGGCATGGGTAACGCTGAGCATCAGCCTCCACGACGAGCATCATCGCGACAGCCGCAGGCCCTACTACCGCCTCGATCTGGCGCCCGACTCGCCACGGCTTCCCGCAGGCTACGTGCTGCTCATGTTCGCCAGCCTGATACCGTGGGTATGGCGCCGAGTCATGACACCGGCACACCAACACTGGCTGGCAAGACCCGGAAGCCCGCTTTCAGCGGGGCGGCGATTGACCTGTTTCGGACGTCATGAGCTGAGGGCGCCAACGTCGCATTGATCGTGCAGGCTACCGAAAAGCGCTGACAAGCCCGACTCAACCCTTCGCCGCGCCACCATTTCCACGCTGCACTCGGTCAGCGGGGATTCGACGCCGTGATGAACCACGTACTTGACGGTGCCCAGACGCCGTCTGGTCGCACGTAGCGCTCTAGCACCTCCCGAAGAGCAGCAACGACCTGAGGTCTGCGCTTGGCGCCCTCCTCGCCCGCCAGGCGGATGATCTCGCCCGCAGGACCAAGCGACATGGCGAAATCTACTGCGTCATCCAAGTCTCGGCCGATGCAGATGTCGCAGTCGTGCCGCTCGAAGCAAATGCGCTCGAAGCCTGCGCTACTCAGCATCGTGCTAGCAGCGTCCGCATCGGCCAGGGAAAACGGCCCAGGGCCGCAATGCACTTGGTCGGTCTCATCGTGCGAGACAACCGGCACGATCTCCTTCACGCGCTGCTCAGCATCGAACAGCCAGGGGTTCTCCTCGCGTCGGCGCCAAACGATTTGCATGAAGGTCGCACCTGGCTTGAGCGCCTTGCGCACATTTGCCATCGCAACTGCTGGCGTCAGAAAGAACATCGTGCCGAAGCTCGCGAACGCATGGTCATAGGGCCCAAACAAGTCGCCGGTCTGGGCGTCGCCAACGACGAAACGGGCGTTTTCGACGCGTTCCTTGCGTGCCGCCGCTTCAGCAGCGCGAACAAAGTTCTCGGCGCAATCCAGGCCGACCGCCTCCCCGGTCGGACCCACGCGCTTGGCGATGCTGAGAGTGCCGTTGCCGAAACCGCATCCGACATCGAGCACACGCGAGCCAACCGGATACCGGCAACGATCGAAGGCTGCATTGCTGTGTTGTGATACCCCTTCGACGATCAGATGTCTGAAGCGACAGAACTTCTCGTAGAGCACGGTATTCCAGGCTTCGACCATGACGCGATTTGCAACATCCATGCCCACCTCTTGCACTTACCTGGCTTGGAACACCGGCGCAATGGTGCTATCACATTGACGACCGGTCAAGGCAAGCAAGCAGCCGTTCACTGAATGCCTTCGGGTACCCGATTGCGACCCAAAGGAGCCGGCGGCGCTTTTTCGGTCGAGCGACCGGTCCGCATCGGTAAACGGTCGCTCACCAAGCAAAGCCTGAAAGCGGCGCCCGGCGATAGCGGTCATTCGCGAGTCGCGAATGCCGACCCGAAAAGATTCGAAGGTGAACGGCTGCATCTCGCGGTCGCGAACTGGCGCTGCCGACCCACAGCGGGCATCTGGATACCGATACTGGCTGCTGAAAAGCAGTCGCTTGTGGTCGCAGTCGTGGTTGCCACACCGCGGCAGCAGGTAGCTGCAGGCCCTCCCCAATGCGCACCCCTTGGACTGCATGTGCAGTTGTTGCTTCAACCTCCCCAGCGAGCAGTTCGTCGACCCGTACGAACGGCCTGGCGAGGCGCCAACTTACCCGGTTCTCCGGCGGGCTGTGCTCATCGACGGTGGTCGGTTGCAACCGCCGCCCCGGCGACATCAAGTTCGTCTAGCTCGACGGCCAGAGCGACGGGCAGCCACGGCGTCTACGCGCGGCCGCGCCAGGCCGGTGGGCGTTTGTCAATGAACGCCTGGATGCCCTCGATCGCATCCGGATGGATAGAGTTGCGCACCCCGACCTCGCCGACGTACTCGTAGGCCTCGGCGGTGCTCATCTGCAACTGCCGGTAGAACGCGCGCTTGCCGGTCGCAAGGGTGAAAGTGGACTTCGCAGCAATCTGGCCCGCGAGCTGCGACACCCGGGCCTCGAAGGCATCGGGCGCTACCGCTTCGTTCACAAGCCCGATGCGCACGGCGAATTCGGCGTCCATCAGTTCCCCGGTGGCGAGCATTTGCATCGCGTGCTTGGGCGCGACGGCCCGGCTCAACGCAACCATCGGCGTTACGCACCACAAGCCGATGTTGACGCCCGGCGTGGCGAAGCGTGAGCGTGTGGTGGCGATGGCCAGATCGGCGGCGGCCACCAGCTGACAGCCGGCCGCCGTCGCCACCCCGTCGATGGCGGCGACGACGATCTGCGGCTGCGACTGCAGGGCCTGCATCATTGCCGAGCACTCCACCGACAGCGAACTGAAGAACTCGGCATCATCCCGCTCCCGGATCTCCTTCAGGTCGTGGCCGGCGCAAAAGATCCGCTGACCAACGCCCGACAGCACGATGGCGCCGATGTCTTTGCGTTGGGCCAGCCGGTCGAGATGGCTGTGCAGGGCCTGGATGGTGCTTAGCGACAGACTGTTGCCGCTCGACGGACGGTTGAGCGTCAGTCGGGCGACGCCCTGTTCATCATGGCAAACGACGTCCTCGTTCATGTCAGTCCTTTGCTGGGGTGCGAGACGCGGGAGGCGAACACTGTACTCAGGCTGCAGCGCCGTGCGGTCAAAGTGTGCTTGGCGGCGCACGTCTGCAGCCTCACTTCGTCCATATCATCACTGTGTCAGCGGCGGTCACCTGCTGCAGTCGACTGCGCGCCTGACGGTACTCCTCAGCCAAGCTGTCCACTAAGTTCCGGACACTATGCGTTTGCCGCACAGCTGAGACGGTATGACCTGCGCTCCATAAGTCGAGCCAGCGGCGCGGTCCGCGCAGGTTGGCAGAGTAGGCGCCGAAGCGCTCGCGCGCCTGCTCGGCGCTCAGCGGCTTGGCCAGTTCCTCAGGATCCAGGTCGTTGGCCAGCAGCGACGGTCGCAGGAAATTGGCCTCCAGGCCGCTGATGCCGCGGGTGAGCGCAATGTCGTCGATGCGGCTCGACACCAGCATGGCTTGGTACTCGGCACTGGCCAGGCTCTCGGTTGTCGCGATGAAGCGGGTGCCCATCAGCGCGAAGTCGCAACCCAGGACTTGCGCGGCCAGCAGCGCGGCACCGTCGGAGATGCCACCCGCCAGCCCGAGCGGGCCATCGTACATCTCGCGCACGGCGCGCACGAACGCCAGACCGTTGACCCAGCCGGTGTTGCCGCCGGCACCGGCGCTCAGCAGCACCAGGCCATCGACACCGGCATCGAGCGCCTTCTGTACATGCTCCATCGAGGCGACATCGGCCAGCACCAGGCAGCCCACGTCGTGCAGCGGCCCGATGATCTTGCGCGGCGAGCCGACACTCGCCAGCACCATCTCGACCTTGTGCTTGACCAGCACCGACAGGTCGGCTTCGAGCATCTCCGGGCGCGAACGCATGATGAGATTCGCGCACACCGTGGCGGCCGGCCTTTCGCTGCGCGCGGCATCATCGGCGATGCGCGTCAACCACGCGTCGAGTTCCTCGGAGCTGCGCGCGTTCGGGGTCGGAAAGGCGCCGATCACGCCACTGCGGCAGGCCGCGGAGACTAGCTCCGGACCCGAGACATGCAGCATCGGCGCGGCCATCAGCGGCAGCCTGAGACGCGAAGCGATCGAAGCGGGCAGACTCATGAGGCAAAAGGCTCCGTTCGTGGGAGGACGCGGGCGCTATCCATGCCGGCGGTCGACCAGCCAGGGGGCGTCGTCGGGCAATGCCGCGTCCGCTCCCAGAAGCACCAAGCTGTCGAACCGCAGGCGTGTCAGTTGCTTGAAGCGGTCGCGCAAGTCGGCTTCCAGCTCCGGCGTGCCAGCCGATCCGAACATCACGTGGAGGTCGATCACGTCGCGATGGCCTTGCCGGCTGACCACGCCCTGGGCCCGATGCAACGCCGAAGATTGCAGCACCAGGTCCTCGATCTGCCGCGGGTAGACGAAGATTTCGCGCACCTTGACTGCCTGGCCGACACGGCCTTGCAGCATGCCGATGCGGGCGACGAAGCCGTCCTCGCTGATGGCCGATGCGGCGGCCACGTCGCCGGTGCCAAAGCGCACTAGAGGCCATCCGCGGGCCAGCGTGGTGACGACGATCTCGCCGGGCATGCCGAGCGGCAGCGGCTGGCCGTTGACGGGATCGCATATCTGCACGAGCCGATCTGGGTGAATCGTGTAGCCCTCGTGACCGGGTTCTTCAAAGCCGATCAGCCCGAAGTCCGCGGTCGCGTAGGCCGACAACGTGCGGATGCCCAGGCGCGCCTCCAGCCGGCGCCGCTTGCCCAGCCAGTCGCCCAGTTCGCCGCCCAGCAGCGCGGTGCGCACGCGCCAGGCGGCGGGCAAAACATGGCCCTTGCTCTCGAGCACGTGCACCAGGTTTTCGAAGTAGGCGGTGGACGCGCAGATGCAGCTCACCCCCAGGTCGATCACCATCTGCGCCTGGGCTTCGGCGCCGCCGGTGCCGGCCGGAATGACCGTCGCACCGCAGGCCGCGATGGCGTCGTCGAGCAGCAGGCCCGCCGGCACGAGGTGGTAGGACCAGGTGTTCAGCACCATGTCGCCGGGGCCGACGGCGCCGTCGCTGAAGACCCGGGCGAAGCCGTGGCCGTCGACGTCGCCGTGCAACTGCGGCTCATGGATGGGCCCCGGCGACACGAAGACGCGGCGGATCTCCGACGGGTCGGCCGCCAGCCAGCCGCCGAAAGGCGGCGCGGCGCGCTGCATGTCGACGAGCTTGTCCTTGGGCGTCACCGCAAGGCGCGCCAGGTCCGCGGCGCTGCGCACGTCGGCAGGAGTCATGCCGGCGCGGCCATACAGCGCCTGCAGCGCGGGCGCGCGCAGGCAGGCCGCTTCATGCAGCGCCCGCAGCCGGGCTAGGCGGTCGCGGGGGGTAGTTTCGTGCATTGGCATCGGCTCCTGCGGTTCAGCGCCCGGTGAACACCGGCTTGCGCTTGTCGTTGAAGGCCGCCAGGCCCTCGCGCTGGTCGTGGCTCAGCGAATGCACCTCGGAGGCAAGGATTTCAAGGCGCAGCGCGGTGTCCACTGGCTGCTGCAGCCCGTCGTCGATCAGCGCCTTCATGCGCCGCAGCCCGAGCGGGCTCTTGCTCGCGATCTTGTCGACCAGTGCCTGCACCTCCTGCAGCAGGCGCTCGTCGTCCACGACCTGGTTGACCAGGCCGGCACTCGCCATCGCGTCGGCCGACGCGAACTCGCCGGTGAACATCAGGTATTTGGCGCGCGCCGCGCCGATCACGCGCGGCAGGCGCACCGAGGCGCCCCCGCCGGGGAGCAGCCCGTAGTTGGCGTGCGCATCGCCGAGCTTTGCGCTGCGCGCCGCGATGACCAGGTCGCAGCACAGCACCAGTTCGAGCCCACCGGCCAGCGCGAGGCCGTTGAGCGCGGCGATCACCGGCTTGGGAAATGCGGCGATGCGGTTCATCGTCGCCAGCACGCGCTGCAGGAAGGCCGCGGCGGCCTCCGGACCCGTCACATCCGCGCGCACGAACTTCAGGTCGGCGCCGGCGCAGAACGCCCGGCCCGCGCCGGTCAGCACGATGGCCTTGACCTCGTCGCGCGCCTGCGCCTCGTCAAGCGCCGCCGACAGCCCGGCAAGCAGCTGCGGCGTCAGCGAGTTCATCGCCTCGGGCCGGTTCAGGCGAATCCACATGGCGCCCTGGCGGATCTCTTGGACGAGCGGGGGCTCGGACATCGTTTCACTCCTTGATGGTCATCGAATACGGATTCAGCCCGATTCTGCTGAGTCCCAAATTTGACTGGATAGGTGATTACCATTACTTGTACGTAATGTCTTTTACTTTATAGTAAATTCAATCGACAAGACAACTGTGGCAACACGGGTAGAGATAGATGACGAACGGATCGCACGGCGCACCTTTGGCCGGTATCAGGGTCGTGGAGTTCGAGGGCATCGGCCCCGGACCCTTGGCGGGACTGATGCTGTGGCAGCTCGGCGCCGAGGTGACGTTGGTTGCTCGGCCTGGCCGGGGCGTGCTGCCGCCGGAGATGGCGCCCGCCGAGGCGTCATTGCTCACGCGGCACAAGCAGCGCGTCGCGCTCGACCTGAAGCGAAAGTCCGACGTGGACCGGGCACTGGCATTGCTGGCCGAGGCCGACGTGCTGATCGAAGGCTATCGGCCCGGTGTGATGGAGCGGCTGGGCCTGGGGCCTGCGCCATGCGCGGCAGTGAACCCCCGACTGGTGTATGGGCGCATGACGGGTTGGGGGCAGACTGGGCCGCTCGCTCAAGCGGCTGGGCACGACATGAACTACGTGGCGCTGAGCGGCTTGATGTCGCTGGCCGCCCGCCCCGGAGCGCTTCCGATGCTGCCGCCGACAGTGCTCGGCGATGCCGCAGGTGGTCTGGGCTTGGTGGCTGGCCTGCTGGCTGGCCTGCTGCGCGCGCGCTGCAGCGGGCAGGGCTGCGTGGTGGATGGCGCGATCGTGGATGTGCTGGCGATGCTGGCTCCGTTGGTGCAGCTGGTGCATGCCGGCGGCGCGCTGGATCGGGTCAATCCGTCGGTGTTCTACGGCTCGCCGTTCTACGAGGTCTACGAATGTGCGGACGGGCGCCACATCACCCTCGGCGCGATCGAGCCGCAGTTTTATGCCGAACTGCTGCGACGCTTGGGGCTCGACGATGTCGATCCGAAGGCACAGATGGACAAGTCGGCGTGGCCGGCTTTGTGCGAGCGCCTGGGCGACCTGTTTCGATCGCGCGATCACCGGCATTGGCAGTCACTGCTGGAGGGCACCGATGCCTGCTTCGCGCCGGTGCTGACGCTGGAAGAGGCGGCTCGTCATCCGCATCAGGTGGCACGCGGCCTTTACACGGTGGACGCCGATGGAACCGTGGAAACCGCGCGCGGCCTACGGTTCATCCCGCTTTGCGCAGGCGCATCGGTGGAGCCGAAAGCTTGCCAGCCCCAGACCTGAGATTCACAGGAGCTCGAAGATGGAAGAGATCTATGTCGTCGGCGTGGGCATGACCCCGTTCGGCCGGTTGCTGGACAAGGACATCAAGACGCTGACCGGCGCAGCGGTGCAGGCGGCGCTGGACGACGCGGGCCTGCGCAAGGAGGATCTGCAGGGCGCGTTCTTCGGCAACGCCTCGCAGGGCCACATGGACGGCCAGCAGATGATCCGTGGGCAGATCGCGCTGCGCGAGGCGGGCATCGGCCGCATTCCGGTGGTCAACGTGGAAAACGCCTGCGCCAGCGGCTCCTCCGCGTTTGCGCTGGCGGTGATGCAGGTGCGCGCCGGCGCCGCCGATGTGGCGCTGGCGGTGGGGGCCGAGAAGATGTTCTCGACCGACAAGGCGCAGATGTTCTCGGTCTTCGACAGCGCCTGGGACGTGTCGCGCGCCGATGAGATCCGCGACCGTCTGCTGCAGATGGGGCATGGCGTCGAGGTGCCGGAAGGCTCGACGTCGCCGAAGCCCTACAGCGTGTTCATGGACGTGTATGCGGCCTTTGCGCGCTCGCACATGCGGCGCTGGGGCACCACGCAGCGGCAGATCGCGGCGGTGGCAGCGAAGAACCACGCGCATTCCGTGCACAACCCGCTGTCGCAGTACCGCACCGCCTACACCATCGACGAGGTGTTGGCGGCCGCGCCGATCACCTATCCGCTGACGCTGCCGATGTGCTCGCCGGTCTCCGACGGCGCGGCGGCGGCGATCGTCTGCAATGGCGCGGCGCTGGCGCGGCTGAACATCGACCGGCGGCGCGCCATCCGCGTGCTGGCCTCGGTGGTGCAGAGCGGCTCGGACCGCAGTGACGACGACTACGCGCTGCACTGCACCGCGCTCGCCTCCAAGCGCGCCTACGAGATCGCCGGTGTCGGACCCGACGATGTCTCGGTGGCGGAGGTGCACGACGCCACGGCGATGGGCGAGATCATCCAGACCGAGAACCTCGGCTTCTGCGCCTTCGGCGAAGGCGGCGTGATCGCCGAGCGCGGCGACACCCGCATCGGCGGCCGCATACCGGTCAACCCCTCCGGCGGGTTGGAGTCCAAGGGCCATCCGGTCGGCGCGACGGGGCTGGGCCAGATCCATGAACTGGTCGCACAGCTGCGTGGCGAGGCGGGAGCCCGACAGGTCGAAGGAGCGCGCATCGCACTGGCCGAGAACGGCGGCGGGCTGCAGGGCATCGAGGAAGCCGCGGCCGTGGTCACGATCCTGTCGCGCTGAGCCGGCAGCTGCGGTTCATCAATTTCACTGGACATTCGATATGCAACTGACAGACAAGGTGGCGCTGGTCACCGGCGCCGCATCCGGGCTGGGTCTGGCCACGAGCCAGGCGCTGCTGGCCGCCGGCGCCAGGGTTCTGGCCGTGGACGTCGACGAGGCCCGCCTGCAGCAGCAGTTCGGCGCGTTCGGCGATCGGGCGCGCCATCGCGCGGTCGACGTGTCCGACGATCTCGCGGTCCAGGCGGCGGTCGCCGAGGCCACCGCCACCTGGGGCGCGTTGCACATCGCCGTCAACTGCGCCGGCATCCTGGGACCGAGCAAGACGCTGTCCAAAGGCCAGACCTTTCCTCCCGAGCTGTGGAACCGCGTCATCGGCATCAACCTGACCGGCACCTTCAACGTCGTGCGCCACGCCGCCCTGGCGATGACGGTCAACGAGCCCAGCGCCGAGGGCGAGCGCGGTGTCATCGTCAACACCGCCTCCGGCGCCGCCTGGCAAGGCCAGATGGGGCAGGCGGCCTACAGCGCGAGCAAGGCCGGCGTCATTGGCCTGACGCTGCCCGCGGCACGCGACCTGGCCGCGCACGGCATCCGCGTGCTGGCCATCGCGCCCGGGCTGTTCGAGACCGGCATGTCCGCCGGTATGCCGACGAAGGTGTCGCAGCACCTGATCGACCAGACCATCCTGTTCCCGGCGCGCATGGGGCGGCCGGAGGAGTTCGCCGGGCTGGTCAGGCACATCGTGGAAAACGCTTACCTGAACGCGACGACGATCAGCATCGACGCGGGCACGCGCGTGGGCACGCGCTGAAGACCCACCCAGGCAGACCCGAGATGCAAACCGGCAAGCAAAGCGAGCAGCAGCGATGAGCGCGCAGGCCCCAGCTGCGGCTTCCCGCCCCCCGATGCAGGCGTTGAACGTGCGCCTGCAGTTCGGCGGCGTCGTGGCGTTGAACAACGTCTCGCTGGAAATCCGCGACGACGAGCTGCTGGCCATCATCGGCCCGAACGGCGCCGGCAAGTCGTCGCTGATGAACTGCCTAAGCGGCTTCTACCGGCCCTCGGCGGGGCAGGTGCTGCTCGGCGGCAGCGACATCCGCGCTCTGCCGGTGCACCGCATCGCGCAGATGGGCCTAGCCCGCACCTTCCAGGGCACGCACATCTTCTCGGGCATGACCGTCGTCGAGAACCTGATGGTAGGACGCCACATCCACATGCGTTCGTCACTGGCGCAGGCCTTCGTCTATTTCGGTGCGGCGCGGCGCGAGGAGATCGAACACCGCGAGAAGGTCGAGGAGATCATCGAACTGCTGGAGATCGAGTCGATACGCCACCAGCCCGTGGGCAGCCTGGGCTACGGCCTGCGCAAACGCGTCGACCTCGGGCGCGCGCTGGCGCAGGACCCGAAGATCCTGTTGATGGACGAGCCGATGGCCGGCATGAACTCCGAGGAGAAGGAGGACATGGCGCGCTTCATCCTCGACGTGCGCGAGGCGGCGCGCATTCCGGTGGTGCTGGTCGAACACGACATGGGCGTGGTCATGGACCTGGCTGACCGCATCGCCGTGCTCGACTTCGGCGCCAAGATCGCCGAAGGCACGCCGCAGCAGATGCAGCGCGACCCGGCGGTGCTGAAGGCCTACCTGGGGGAGGGCGATCGATGAAGCTGACGACCCTGCCGCAAATCCTGCAGGAGCGGGCCGAGCAGACGCCGCAGCGCCTGTCGCAGCGGCACAAACATCGGGGCATCTGGCGCGAGTACAGCTTTGCGCAGGTGCGCGACCAGGTCAGGTCTCTGGCGTTGGGGCTGCACCGGCTGGGGGTCGAGCGCGGGCAGACGGTGGCGGTCATCGGCGAGAACGAGCCCGAGCATTTTTGGGCCGAACTGGCGGCGCAGGCCCTGGGCTGCAAGGTCGTGTCGATGTATCCCGACCTGACGGCCGACGAGACGCAGTACCTGCTCGAGGACAGCGAGGCCGTCTGCCTGTTCGCCCAGGACCAGGAGCAGGTCGACAAGGGGCTAGCCGTGCTGCCGCGCCTGCCGCTGCTGCAGCACATCGTCTACTGGGACGCCACCGGCATGTGGTCGTACAAGCAGCCGTCGTTGTGCACCTTCGAGGCCGTGCAGGCACAGGGTACGGAACTGCATCACAACGAGCCCGGGCGCTTCGGGCAGCTGCTGGATGCCGGCTCGCCGGACGACATCGCCGTGCTGTCCTACACCTCGGGCACCACCGGCAAGCCCAAGGGCGTGATCCTCACGCACAAGTACCTGCTGGACAACGCCCATCGGCTGATCAGCTCGACCGGGGCGGCACCGGGCATGGAATACCTCAGCTACATCTCGCCGGCCTGGGCCACCGAGCAGATGTTCGGTATCACTATGGGGCTGTGCCTGCCGCTGGTGGTGAACTTCCCCGAAGGGCCGGAGCAGGTGCTGTCGAGCATCCGCGAGCTGGCGGTCGAGGCCATGACCTTCGCGCCGCGCCAGTGGGAAAGCATGGCCTCCTCGGTGCAGGCGCACATGCTGGATGCGGGGCCACTGCGCCGCCGCATCTATGAATGGGGCCTGCGCATCGGCCACTCGGTCAACGTCGGCCGTCTCGACGGCAAGCCGGTGCCGCTGCGGCATCGGCTGCTGTTTCCGCTGGCCGAAGCCGTCGTGCTGCGCCCGCTGCGCGACCAGCTGGGCTTGACGCGGGTGCGCATCGCCGCCTGCGGCGGCGCCACCATGGCGCCCGACGTGTTCCGCATGTTCCACGCGATCGGCGTGCCGCTGCGCAACATCTACGGTTCGACCGAAACCGGACTGCTGACCTGCCACCAGGGCGAGCGTTTCGACCTGGAAACCGTCGGCCACTGGATGGAATCGCTGCCGGCGCTGAATGCGCCGCTGCAGTGGCGTGTCAGCGAGGTCGGCGAACTGCAGGTGCGCGGCGGCAGCCCGTTCCTCGGCTACTACCGCCGCGAAGGTTCGGTCGAAAGCAAGCTGCAGGATGGCTGGTTCCAGACCGGGGACGCAGTCACCAAGACCGAACGCGGCGAGCTCGTGTTTCTGGAGCGCCTGTCGGACCTGAAGCGCCTGCGTTCGGGCGAGAGTTTCCCGCCGCAGTTCGTCGAGACGCGGCTGCGCTTCAGCCCCTTCATCAAGGACATCATGACGGTGGGCGACGAGACGCTCGACTTCGTCGCCGCGCTGATCAACATCGACTTCGACGTGGTGTCGCGCTGGGCCGAGGACAAGCGCGTCGGCTTTTCCACCTTCACCGATCTGTCGCAGAAGCCCGAGGTCGCCGAGCTGCTGCGTGCCGAGATACAACGGGTCAACGGCTTCCTGCCGGCGCACGCGCGGGTCGTCCGCTTCGCCAACTTCCCGAAGGAACTCGATCCGGACGAGGGCGAGCTGACGCGCTCGCGCAAGCTGCGGCGCGAGTTCCTGCAGGAGCGCTACCGCGCGCTCATCGTCGGCCTGTACGACGGCTCGAACGAGGTGCAGATCGACATCCCGGTGACCTACCAGGACGGCCGCAAGAGCCAGTTTCGGGCCCAGGTGCGGCTGCATGACGTGTTCGGCAAGGCCGATGCGGGCCGCGGTGCAGTCGAGGAGATGCGTGCATGAACAAGCCAAGCGGTTGCGAGTCGTGTGTCGGCGGGCGCGCCCCGCGGAGGAGCGTGCGGTGAGCGAGTTCCTGAACTATCTGATCAACGGCACGCTCAGCGGCCTGCTCTACGCGCTCATCGCGATGGGCTTCGTCGTCATCTACCGTGCCTCGAAGGTCTTCAACTTCGCGCAGGGCGAGCTGGTGGTGTTCGGCGGCTACATGGTCTGGTGGACGCTGATCCAGCTGGGGCTGCCGCTGTGGATCGGCATCCCGCTGGCCTTCTTCGCATCGGCGGTGTTCGGGCTGCTGATCGAGCGCATCTTCTTCTCGCGCCTGGTCGGCGAATCGGTGTTCTCGATGGTCATGGTGACGATCGGCCTGCTGATCCTGATCCGCGGCCTGGTGCTGCTGCTGTTCGGCCCGCAGTCGCGCCCCTTCCCCATCATCTTCCCGCTGCAGCCGATCATCGTCGGCGACGTGATCATCTCGCGCGCCATGCTTTATGGCGGCGCGCTGACCATCCTGATCGGCGTGTTCCTGTCCTGGTTCTTCAACCGCACGCGCGTTGGCCTGCGCATGACCGCGGTGGCCGAGGACCATCAGGTGGCCATGTCGCTGGGCATCTCGGTGCAGCGCTCGATCGCGTTCGCCTGGCTGCTCGGCGCGATGCTGTCGACGATGGGCGCGATGGTCCATCTGAGCGGACGCTCGATCAACATGCTGAGCTCGGACATCGGCATGGCGGCGCTGCCGGTGGCCTTGCTGGCGGGGCTGGAATCGCTGGCCGGCCTGCTGCTCGCGGGGGTCGTCGTCGGCATCGTGCAGGGGCTCGCCTCCGCCTATCTGGACCCGATCGTCGGCGGAGCCGTTGGTTCGGTGCTGCCCTTCGTCCTCATGCTGCTGGTGCTGTTGATCCGGCCCACGGGCATGTTCGGCTGGAAAACCATCGAAAGGGTGTGAGGCATGGATCCGGCCGGCGTTTTCGCAACCACCTTCCCCAAGGACCAGGCGCTGGTCCGCACGCGGCCGCAGGCGGTCTGCCTGGCGCTGTTCATCGCGCTGCTGTTCGCGCTGCCCTTCCTGGCTGACATCCGCGCCGTCGCGGTGATGACCTCAATGCTCATCACCGGCATCGTGGTCATCGGGCTGCAGATCAACACCGGCATCGCGGGCCAAGTCAATCTCGGCCAGGCCGCGTTCATGGGCGTGGGCGCCTACACCACGGCGCTGCTGGCGAGCAAGCTGTCGCTGCCGTTCTGGTTGGCGCTGCCGCTGGGCGGCGCGGCGGCGGCGCTGTTCGGCCTGATCTTCGGCCTGACGGCGGTGCGCATCAAGGGCTTCTATCTGGCACTGACGACGATCGCCGCGCAGATCCTGTTCCATTTCCTGGTGCTGAACCTGCCGAGCAGCTGGCTGGGCGGCGCCAACGGCATCACCCTCGAGCCGGCGTCGCTGTTCGGGCTGAGCTTCGACACCGACCGTTCGATTTACTACCTGTGCCTGGTCGTCGCCTGCGTCATGGTCGCGGGCGCCTATGGCGTGATCCGCAGCCGGCACGGCCGCGCCTTCTATGCCGTCAGGGACGACGACGTGGCCTCGGGGATGATGGGCATCGACGTGGTGCGCACCAAGGCCATGGCCTTCCTGCTCGGCGCCTTCTATGCGGGGGTTGGCGGCGGCTTGTGGGCCTACTACGTGCGCTTCGTCGCCATCGACCAGTTCACGCTGATCCATTCGATCTGGTTCATCGCGATGATCATCGTCGGCGGCATGGGTTCGGTGACCGGCGCGCTGATCGGTGTGTTCGTCATCCGCCTGTCGCAGGAGCTGATCACTTCGATCGGGCCTTCGCTCATCGAGCGCTATCCGTTCTTCAGCGGCGAGATCGTCTTTGCCGCGATGAACATCTTCCTCGGCGGAATGATCGCCGGCTTCCTGATCCTCGAACCCCGCGGCCTGATGCATCGCTGGAACACGCTGAAACGCGCGTACCGCTTGTGGCCCTATCCCTATTGAAGACCGTGGCCGGCCTGAGCGCTGCAGGCCGGCCCCACATGTTGACAGCGTGTCCAGAGCAGGAGACTTGAATGAGCATGACGAACAAAGACTTTCGCGCGCGTGCCCGCATCGGCACGCAACTGGCGGTGGCAGCGGCCGCGGCGGCGCTGCTGAGCGCACCCGAGGTGCGCGCGCAGACCGTCTACAACGTCGCCGGCATCGCCGACTTCACGGGCCCCTATGCCGACGTGATGAAGGACCTGGCCGGCTGCCGCAAGACCGTGTTCGACTGGTGGAACGAGGAGGTGGGCAAGCCGGCCGGCGTGGCGCTGAGGATCAAGGACTTCGACGGCCGCTATGACGTGGCGCAGATCTCCAGCCTGTGGCCGGGCATGAAGTCCGAGCTGAATCCCGTCGCCGCGCTCGGCCTGGGGGGGCCGGACGTGGCCGCCCTGGCGCAGCGCCTGCCGGGCGACAAGGTGCCGCTGATCAACGCCACGGCCGGCTACGGCTTCGCCTGGAAGCCCGACAGCTGGGCCTTCAATGCACGCCCGACCTACGCCCACGAGGTCGCGGCCTTCTACACCTGGCTGCAGCAGCAGCGCGGCGGCAATGCGCCGCTGAAGATCGCCGTCATCTCGTCCGAGGTGTCGCCGGCTTACGTCGACATCCACAAGGGCACGCAGCAGTTCGCCAAGGACAACCCGAAGATCCTGGAGATCGTCGAGACGGTCTACACCGAGGCCCAGCCCACTGACCTGACGCAGCAGGTCAACCGGGTGCTGCGCAAGGATGCGCAGGTGCTGCAGGTGCTGAACAACACCGCCTCGGTGGTGGCCGTGCGGCGCGCATTGCAGGCGCTGGGCAAGACGGACATTCCGATCCTCGTGTCGGCGCACAACAGCCTGCCGGCGTCTGGCAAGGCGATCGGCGATCTGAACCAGATGGAAGGCAGCTTCGAGGTCTACGGACTGGCGGTGCCGTCGGACGACGCGACATCGGCGCGCGCCTTCTTCGACAAGCTGCGCACCGGCTACAAGCTGCAAGCCGGCTTCACGACGCCCTGCGTGATGGGCATGGCGCAGGGCCTGCTCACGGTGCGCGCGTTCGAGGCGGCGGCCAAGGCGAAGGGCGGCAAGGGCGTGACCGGAGCCGACGTGCGCGACGCACTGCTGAGCCAGAGTTTCCCGAGCGAGAGCTTCTTCGGCGTGCTGCCGGCCATGAAGTTCGGCACCGACGCGCCCTTCCCGACGCAAGGCAACAGCGTCAACATCGGCACGGTCGAGAAGGGCAAGTACAGGCTCAAGCAGGCGAGCGTGCCCGTGCCCGCCGTCAACAAGTGGTGAAACCCCAGGCCCGGGCCGGCCGCACCGGCCCGGGCCGTCATTGACTGGAGCGCGGCGTGCTCGAACTCAACAACGTCGAAGTGCTGTACAGCGACGTCATCCTGGCCGTCAAGGGCATTTCGGCCAAGGTGCCGGACGCTTCCTGCGTGACGCTGCTGGGCGCCAACGGCGCCGGCAAGAGCACCACGCTGAAGGCCATCTCGAACCTGATCAAGACCGAGGACGGGCGCGTCTCGGCCGGACGCATCGATTTCGGCGGCCAGGCCATCACCGGCCACGAACCGAGCGGCATCGTGCGCCAGGGCATCGTGCATGTGATGGAAGGGCGCAAGGTGCTGCGGCACATGAGCGTCGAGCAGAACCTGGTGGTCGGCGGCCACATGAGCCGCTCCGGCGACGCCAAACAGCGGCTGGACGAGGTCTACGGCCGCATCTCGCGCCTGGCGGCGCTGCGCCACCGCACCGCCGGCTACCTGTCCGGCGGCGAGCAGCAACTGCTGGTCATCGGCCGCGCGCTGATGGCGCGGCCCAAGCTGGTGATGATCGACGAGCCGTCGCTCGGCCTCGCGCCGCTGATGGTCGACGAGGTCTATGGCCTGCTGGCGTCGCTGAAGGCGAGCGGCCTGACGCTGCTGATCGTCGAGCAGAACACGCGCGTCGCGCTGGAGCTGGCCGACTACGGCTACGTGATGGAAAGCGGCCGTGTCGTGCTGGAAGGCCCGGCCGACGACCTGAAGAACAACGAGGACGTGCGCGAGTTCTATCTCGGCCTGACGCTCGAGGGCAAGCGCAAGAGCTATCGCGACATGAAGCACTACCGCCGGCGCAAGCGCTGGCTGGGCTGACCCCGAGAACCGGCGTGCACCGTCATGCCGGCCCGATGTTTCCACTGGATGCAACTGACCATGTCCACCGTCTCCAACGCATTGCTGAGTGAACAACAAGCCATGATCCGCGAGTCGGCGCGGCGGGTGGCGCAGGAAGTGGTGGCGCCCACCGCCGCGCAGCGCGATCAGGCCAGCCAATGGCCACGCGCCGAGATCGAGGCGGCGGCAGGCGCCGGTTTCATGGGCATGCTGATCCCCGAGGAGTACGGCGGATCGGGGCTCAGCTTCGTCGAATACTGCCTGGCGCTGGAGGAGTTCGCCGCGGCCGACGGCGGCTTCACGACGATGATGCACGTGCACAACTCCTGCGGCTTGGTGCTGCGCGCCTTCGGCACCGAAGCGCAGAAGCGCCACTACCTGCCGCAGATCGCCAGCGCGCGCAGCATCGGCGCCTTTCTGCTGTCGGAGCCGCAGGCCGGTTCGGACACGGCGGCGTTTCGCGCCACGGCGCGCCGCGAGGGCGAACACTACGTGCTCAACGGCACCAAGCAGTGGATCTCCAACGGCAGCGAGGCCGGCGTGGCGCTGGTGATCGCCGCGACCGGCGAGCCGGGAAGCCGCGAGCGTTTCAGCCTGTTCATCGTCGATCCCGCCGCGCCCGGCTACAAGGTGCTGCGCGTCGAGGACAAGCTGGGCCAGCGCACGGCGCACACCGCGCAGATCCAGCTGGACGAACTGCGCGTGCCCGCCGACAACCTGGTCGGCGAGGAAGGCCGTGGCTACTCGAAGGTGCTGGGTCTGCTGTCGGACGGCCGCGTGGCCATCGCTGCGCTGGCCGTCGGCATCGCGCGCGCGGCGCTCGAGGCGGCGCTGCGCTACGCGCAGGAGCGCGAGGCCTACGGCCAGCCGATCAGCGCGCTGCAGGCCATCCGTTTCGATCTGGCGGAGATGGCGATGCAGGTCGATGTGGCCCGCCAGTACAGCTTGCATGCCGCGCGGCTGATCGATGCCGGCATCCCCGCGGCCAGGGAGTCGGCGATGGCCAAGCTGTTTGCCAGCGAGATGGCCGAGACCGTGTGCTCGCAGGCGCTGCAGGTGCACGGCGGTTACGGCTACGTCAAGGATTTTCCGGTGGAGCGCTACTACCGCGACGTGCGCGTAACGAAGATCTACGAGGGCACCAGCCACATCCAGAAGCACATCATCGCGCGCAGCCTGCTCGGCTGAGGCCGGGGCCATGCCTCTGGCTAGAATTTGCGGGCTTGCGGCGGCCGGGCCCGGCCGCCGCGGTTTCCGAACTCGAACAATGATCCCAGCATGAGCACCACTGCGGCAGGACGGGCTGCCTCGAAGACCCCACGACGCGCGGCACCGAAGCCCAAGTGGAACAACGCTGTCGACAGCCGGGACGAACAGTACCAGCTCAAGAAGAAGGCAGTCATTCTCGAAGCAGCGCGGGCCTTCGGCCGGCGCGGTGCGGCGAACGTGTCGCTCGACGAGATCGCCGCCGCGCTGAACGTCACCAAGCCGGCTCTGTACTACTACTTCAAGAACAAGCAGGACCTGATCTACGAGTGCCATGAACTGACGATGCAGGTGGGGGACGAGGCGCTGCAGAAGGCCATCGAATCGGAGCGCACCGGCTATGCCCGCATCGCGGCGTTCATCCGCATCTACGTGCCCGCACTGACGGGAGAACTCGGCGCTCCGGCACTGCTGCGAAGCGATTCCGCCTTGACCCCTTCACAGGTGAAGAGGACGCGCGAACGTCGGCGTCAGTTCGACTTGCGGCTGCGCGGGTTGGTGGAAGATGGCATCCGCGACGGAACGATCCTGCCTTGTGATTCCAAGTTTGCGGTCAACTGGTTCATGGGCGCCGTGGCCTCCATACCCGACTGGTTCGACAATCAGGGTGAGCGCACTGGCGAACAGATCGCAGAGATCTTCGCGAGTTTTCTGGCTCGCGGCATTCAACGCGCCTGAGGCTACCTGAAAGCCGTCAATGGCCAGCGACCGGATGTGGCCGACTGGCGACTTGACCTGCTCGCCCTAAACCGGCCGGTCAGATCTGATCTTGAACGTCAGCACTGTGGCGTCGATTTCGCCTATCGGAGCACCCGCCACCGGCCACGAGCGGGTGCTCGCGACCGTCCGGTTCGAGCGTCCGAGTCGATCCAGCCGAACCATTGGCGGCTGCTCGCTTCCAAACAGTTGCCGACAATGCAGCCTGAGCTGTACCTCGTCGGCAGCGGCCAATCCACAACCTGAGTTGTGGCCCGAACTGCCCAGTTGACCGCTCCCACTAGGGCAAGGAGCGCGACTCGGCACGCCAATGCGACGGCGTCGTGCCTGACCAGCGGCGAAACGCACGCGTGAGTATGCTGGCGTCCGCGAAGTGCAGGCTCTGCGCGATGGCAATGATCGGCATTTCGGTATCGCGCAGCAGTTGACGCGCGACTTCGTAGCGAACCTCGTCGACCAGGGCTTGAAAGCCGATGCCCTGCAACTGCAGTCTGCGGTCCAGCGTGCGTCGGTGCATGGACAGCTCTTCTGCCACCTGCTGCATCGAAGTGCCCGCGCTCAGCAGCTGCCGGCGCAGCACGCGCCGCACCTGTGCCGGCAACTCGCCGGTGGCCCGGGCCTCTATGGCGCGGGCGCGTGCCACCAGTGACGCCAGGCGTTGCGGGTCGGCGCTTCGCAGCGGCGCATCGAGCCAGGCCTTGTCGAACACGACGGCGGATTGATCGCGGTCGAAGCGCAGCGGTGCACGCAGGAAACTGCGGTACGGGCGGGTGTCGGGCGGTCGCCGACGCATGAAGCGGACTTCGTGCGGCAGCCAGTGGCTGCCGCACAGGGCGCGCAAGATGTTCCAGATCGACGCCAGCACGATGTCGTAGACGACTTCAGCGCGCTCGACGCCGGGCTCGTACAGCGCATAGGCGTAGCTTGCGAAGCGCGTGCCCTCACTCAGCGTCGCCAGCCCGCCGCCGTCGCTGAGTGTCAGATAGCGTGACAGCAGCTTCAGCGCGCTGCGTACATCCGGTGCCGCCATGACCAGGTCGGCAATGATGCCCAAGGCCTCCAGGGGTGTGTGCCGCCCGATCAGCAGCCCCAGGTGGGCGCAACCGGTGCGGTCGACGCACAGCCCGAGCAGGCTGCTGCCCTGTCTGAACGGCAGCAGGTTGTCAGGGTGGTTGAACAGTTCGGCGGGCAAACCCGCCTGCGCAAGAACCTGCGCCAGTTCGACGCCGAACTCTTGCAGCAAAGGCTTCAACGCCAGCGTCGATGCAACGCGGTCGTAGCCGCCGGGCACCACATGGGGTGCATCGGCAAGGGCGGTCGGGATGGCGCGCGCAGCTGTCACTGATTTCGATATCGCGCTGACGCGCGCGGTCTCATTGCATGGGCCAACGGTAGAAAGCCCCTGCATTGTCACAAATAGCAAAGCGTCGGCGAGTCGGCTTGCCTAGACTCGCGCTGATGCAGGTGCTGGGGGCCGGAAGCGCGCAGGGGTACTGCCGGGGACCGCCCTTCACACCACACATGCCGGCCACGGACGAGCGCGCGGCGCGATGCCGGCCTCGGCGCGCGCGCCGCCCGCAGTACCCACACGAAAACACGCGGAAAGTACCATGAACGACTGCTCCTCGTTGCACACAACCGCACGGCTGGCGTTGGCTGTTGGCATGTGCCTTGCCACGGCAGCGCAGGCAGAACTGTCGGCCGAAGAACTGGCCAAGCTGGCGCAGAACCCGGTTGGCAATCTGGTCAGCGTGCCGTTCCAGAACAACGCCAACTACAACGTCGGCCCGCTCAGCGGCAACCAGAACGTCCTGAACATCCAGCCGGTGATCCCGGTCAGCATCAACGCCGAGTGGAACATCATCACGCGCACCATCCTGCCGGTGATCTCGATGCCGGCGTTGAGCCCGAGCACCGAGCGCGAGAACGGCATCGGCGACGTGCAGTTCACCGCCTTCCTGTCGCCCGCCGTGCCGGGCCACTGGATCTGGGGTGTCGGCGCGGTGGCGCAGTTGCCGACCCACACCAATGGGCTGGGCAACAAGAACTGGGGGCTCGGGCCGACCGCTGTGTTGTTGCGCCTGGAAAAGGGCAACCCCTGGGTCTATGGCGGGCTGATCAACAATGTCTGGTCGCTGTCGAGCGACAAGGCCGGGGGCGCCTACAACAACGGGCTGCTGCAGCCTTTCCTGAACTACAACTTCGCCGGCGGTGCCTACCTGACCAGCGCACCGATCGTCACCGTCGACTGGCAGGCCCCGAGCAGCCAGCGCTGGACGGTGCCGGTGGGTGGCGGTATCGGCAAGATCTTCCACCTGGGCAAGCTGCCGGTGAACACGCAGCTTTCGGCCTACTACAACGTCGTGCATCCCGACGATGGGGCGAATTGGCAGCTGCGCTTTCAGGTGCAGTTCATGTTTCCGAAGTAGCCGCCCGCAGAAATAAGCCGGGCAAGGAATCAACAATCTTCGAGGTCATTTGAAATGAAACTCTCAGCTTCTTTCGCCGCCACGGCATTGACGGTGGTCGTGGCGGTTGCGCCGCTGCCTGCCGCAGCCGCCAGGGCGACCGTGGTCAACGTCGACAACTTCAACAAGGCGCAAACGGATTTCGAGTTTGCCGGCATCGTCAAGCTGGCGGGCGGCACCAACAAGATTCACAGCAACCGCGCTCCCACGCCGATCGACAAGCAGAACGTGATTCGCATGAATCGCGACACGCTGTACAGCCTGGGCGTGATCGACATCTCCAAGGGTGCGACCGTCACGCTGCCGGACGCCGGCAAGCGCTACATGTCGCTGATGGTCATCAACAACGATGGCTATGTGAACCATGTCTATTACGGCGGCGGCACCTACGAGCTGACGATGGAGAAGTTCGACACGCCGTACGTCGGCGTGGTGATCCGCACGCTGGCGAACCCGGAAGATGCCGACGACCTGAAAGCTGCCCACGAGCTGCAGGACCAGGTCAGGATCGAGGCAGCGTCCGACAAGGCGTTCGTCTTGCCGGACTACGACAAGGCCAGCTACAAGGCCACGCTCGCGCCCATCCTCGAGTTGGCCAAGGGGCTCAAGAGGTATACCGAGACCTTCGGCTCCAAGCAGGAAGTCAACCCGGTGCACTTCATGATCGGCACGGCTTCCGCGTGGGGCGGGTTGCCGGACAAGGCAGCGGTCTACGAGAACATCCAGCCCAACCTGCCGGTGGGCAAGTACGAACTCACCGTCAAGGATGTTCCCGTCAGCGGCTTCTGGTCCATCAGCCTGTACAACGAAAAGGGCTACTTTCAGAAGAACAGCCTGAATGCGTACAGCCTGAACAACCTGACGGCCAAGCCCAACAGCGACGGGTCCTACACGCTGCGCTTCGGTGGCTGCACGGCCAGCACCGAAAACTGCCTGCCGATCATGAAGGGCTGGAACTACGCCGTGCGCATGTATGAACCGGGCAAGGCCATCGTCGATGGCAGCTGGAAGTTCCCGGGCCCGCCGATTCCGCGGGCGAAGTGACGCACGACCTCGACGACGCCACCATTCGCATTCGCAAGGTATTCGCATGAAACAGAATCCCCGCCCGCTGGCCGCCTTGGCAGCGGTTGCCGCTTTCGCCTTGCCCGGCATGCCCTTGGCGCAAGCGCAGGTGACGCCGCAGACGCTGCAGTCGATCTCGATGCCGAACAAGGTCGTGACGCCGATCGGCCAACTGGAGTTCTTCGATGGTGTGCCGACCGATGCCACGATCGACAAGCTCTATGACAACCTCGACCGGATGCGGGGCATCGAGGTCTATCTGAACAACCAGGGCGCCGCGTCGATGAATGCCATGCGCGCCGGCAACGCCAGCATCGGGGCCGATGCATCGAACAAGGTGCCGATCAGCGCGCAGCTGCTCAAACCCGAGTCGCTCTACCTGACCGGCAACACGTCGACGCTGTACGCCGTGAACTACCTCGACCTGAAGACCGACGGGCCGCTGGTCGTCGAGCTGCCGCCCGGCATGCTCGGCTTTCTCGACGACGCCTGGTTCCGCTTTGTCAGCAACCTGGGCGTGATCGGCCCGGACAAGGGCAAGGGCGGCAAGTACCTGCTGCTGCCGCCGGGCTACAAGGGCACCGAGCCCGAAGGTTATTTCATCGTCCGGCCCCCGACCTACAACAACCTGATGTTCCTGCGCGGCTCGATCGCGCACGGGCTCGCGCCTGCCGTGGAGAACATCAAGTCGAAGCTCAAGATCTACCCGCTGGCCAAGGCCGACAACCCCGCGCCGACCGAGTTCATCGACTTCTCCGGCAAAAGCTACAGCACCATCGTCAGCCGCGACATCAGCTTCTACGAAGACCTGGACAAGCTGGTGCAGGTGGAGCCCATCGACGCGATCGGGCCGGAGATGCGCGGTCAACTGGCGGCGATCGGCATCGTCAAGGGCAAGCCCTTCAGCCCCGATGCGCGCATGAAAAGGCTGCTGAACGAAGCCGCCACGCTGGGCAACGCCACCGCGCGCGCCATCACCTACCAACCGCGCATCGACGGTGTCTTCATCTACCCGGACACGAACAGCGCGTGGACAACGGCCTACGCCAACAAGAACACCTCGTTCGAGGCCGACGGCACGATGGGGCTGGATGCGCGGGTGCTGTTCTACTTCAACGCCACCGGGGTCACGCCGGCCATGGCGACGACGCATGCCGGCGAGGGCTCGGACTATGCACTGGCCTATCTGGACGCCAACAAGAAGGCCTTCGACGGGGCCAAGAACTACAAGCTGCATCTGCCTGCCAACGTGCCCGTGAACAACTTCTGGGCCGTGACGATCTACGACACGCAGACGCGCTCGCTGCTGCAGACCAGCCAGACCTTTCCCACGGTGGGCAGCCAGACCGAAGGGTTCCAGAAGAACGCGGACGGCTCCTTCGATGTCTACTTCGGCCCGAAGGCGCCGAAGGGCCAGCAAGGCAACTGGCTGCAGACGATGCCCGGCAAGAGCTGGTTCGCCATCCTGCGCATGTACGGCCCGCTGCAGCCGTGGATCGACAAGACCTGGCGGCCCAGCGAGATCGAACTCGTCAAGTGAGCGCACGTTCAAGCGCCACGGTCCAACTCCCAACGCGTCAACAGCCATGAAATCCCCACACAGCAAGACTCTCTCGAACCTCGCGCTCGTCGGCGCACTGGCCTTTGGCGGATCGGCGTTGGCGCAGGTCTCGCCGCAAACCCTGCAGTCGATCTCGATCCCCAACCGGGTCGAAACGCCCATCGGTCAGCTCGACTTCTTCGACGGCGTGCCGGCCAAGGCCACCGTCGACAAGGTCTACGACAACCTCGACCGTATGCGCGGCCTGCAGGTGTTTCTGGACAACGTCGGCGCGGTGTCGATGTACAGCGTGCGCACCGGCCTGGCCGATGCCGGGGCCAAGGGCGCGAACCGCATCGCGCTGTTCTCGCAGCTGCTGGATTCGCAGACGCTGGTGGTCACCGCCAACACCTCGACGCTGTACGCCTACACCTACACCGACCTCGCGCAGGACGGAGCGACGGTGATCGAGATCCCGCCCGGCATGCTCGGCTTTCTCGACGACGCCTGGCAGCGCTTCGTCGGCAACCTGGGGGTGACCGGGCCGGACAAGGGCAAGGGCGGCAAGTACCTGGTGCTGCCGCCCGGCTACAAAGGCAAGGTGCCCGCCGGCTACTTCGTGCTCAAGCCGCCGACGAACAGGAACTTCCTGTTCCTGCGCGGCTCGATCAAGGACGGGCTGAAGCCAGCGGTCGAGAACATCAGCTCGAAGCTGCGCGTCTATCCGCTGAAGGACGCGGCCAGGCCGGCGCCGACCCAGTTCGTCGACATGTCGGGCAAGGCTTTCAACACCGTCTTCCCCAGCGATTTTGCGTACTTCGAGAACCTCGACAGGATCATTCAGGAAGAGCCGATCGACGCCATCAGCCCCGAGGTGCGCGGTGCCATCGCCGCCATCGGCATCGTCAAGGGCCAGCCGTTCAAGCCCGATGCGCGGATGAAGAAACTGCTGAGCGAGGCGGCGACGCTCGGCAACGCCACCTCACGGGTCATCACCTTCCACCCGCGCTTTGCCGGCGTGAAGATCTATCCGGACAACCCGAAAAGCGTCTGGTCCACGGCCTTCGCCAAGAAGAACACCAGTTTCGAAGCCGATGGGGCGATGGGCCTGGACGCGCGCGTGCTCTATTACTTCAACGCCGGCGGCGTGACCCCCGCGATGGCCGCCACCCGCGCCGGCGTGGGCTCGGACTACGCGCTGGCGTTGCTCGACGCCGACCAGCAGGCCTTCGACGGCGCGAAGACCTACAAGCTGCATCTGCCGCCGAACGTGCCGGTGAACGACTTCTGGGCCGTCACGCTGTACGACACGCAGACCCGCTCGCAGCTGCAGACCAGCCAGAGCTTCCCGACCGTCGGCAGCCAGAGCGAAGGCATCAAGAAGAACGCCGACGGTTCCTACGACCTGTACTTCGCGCCGCAGGCGCCCAAGGGACAGGAGGGCAACTGGCTGCAGACGGTGCCGGGCAAGAGTTGGTTCACCATCCTGCGCATGTACGGCCCGCTGCAGCCGTGGATCGACAAGAGCTGGCGGCCGAGCGAGATCGAACAGGTGCGGTAGTGCGTTGCCGGGTTGCCACAGCGGCGCCCGCGGAGCCCGCACTGAGCCCAACCGCGTCCGCAAGGTCGCTCGTCACCCATGTTGTGCGTTTGCGTGGGAGCATCGCGCGGATCATCGGCGCTTCGCAGACGCCGTGCGACTCCAGTGCCGTCGTGGTAAGTGGCTCTGGCGCCGCCAGCGCCCACATAAGCGGCAGCTTTGCGGCAGGCGATTCGGGGCAGTGAACTTCCGCTGTGGGTCGATTGCCGGCCCACAGGAACGACGGCTGACCGGCACCCGACTCTTGTGGTTCGGGCGCGGCAAACCTGCCCGGAGGTGACCAGCCGCTTTCGTTGACATTGCTGACACCCATCTTGCCGACGCGAAAGACAGCAGTGGGTCGGCAGCGCCAGTTCGACGTCGTGAGCAGCGGACGTTCGACGGGTCTTTGGCATCGACAAGGATCGAGCGGCTGCTTTCGGGATTTTGACCCCGCGAGCGGTCGATGGCCTATGTCCGCAGTACCTCGTAAACCGGACGGTGGCGATGCGATCTTTCTGCTGTCTGTACGACCGGTTGTGGCCGGAAGCGCAATTCAGTCATAGCCTTCGCCCGACTGTTTATCACGACAAAGCGGTCATCCAAGCAAGGCGATTTGCACGACAAACTCCCTCACCTTGGCGACCGGAGGCCCTGGATCGGAGCCTCGCACGGTGAATCCTCGGCAGCGTGGCCAACGTCGTCCGATTCGATCGAAAGACTACTGGCTCGGCACCGCAATGGATTCCATTTCGTCCACTTCGATAAGCCGGCGCACAGCTTCTTCCAGACCAGTTGGCTCCAGTGAATCAAGCGCTAGATCCAGTGTTGCCGGTTGCGGTCCATAGCTGCGCCTGGTGGAATGCCGATAGCACGGGTCGTAGTGCCGAACCATCACGCTCTCGAAAAGTTCGTCGGTGCGGCCTTCCGTCGCAAGCGCCATCCAGTGCGTCAGCGTCTCCTTGCCCACAAGAGGCTTCAAGGGCTCGAGCTTTCGCACCATCCCCTGAGGGTCGCGGGCAAAGTGTGGGTAGTCCTCTCGCCAAAGCTTTACCCTTTCGGGCATCGGTGCACCGAGGTTGACGACCGGCGACAAGTGCATGGCATCATGAAGCGCCTCAGGCAGTTGCAGCTTGCCGATCTTCTTGCTCTCCGCTTCGACCCATACCGTCCGACTCACATCGAACCTTCTCATCTCGTCGAGCAACGCGCTGTCGAAGAGCTTCTGCGTCGGCTGCGGATCGCCAGGCAGGTCACCGAGCAAAGAACCTCGGTGATGTGCCAAGCCTTCTAGCTCCAGCACCTGCTGACCTTGGCGACGCAGTTCGTGCAGCACGCGCGTCTTTCCGCACCCTGTTGGCCCGCACAGCACGCGGTAACTCAATGCCCTAGGCAGCACATCTAGCCCGGCGCGCACCCAACGGCGGTAGTTCTTCCAGCCGCCCGCCAGCAGGTCCACTTCGAAGCCGATCGTGCGCAGGTTGTCGGCCCATAGGCGACTGCGCTTTCCCCCGCGAAAGCAGTACACCAGGAACCGGTCGCGCGGCGTGTACCGCGAGATCAAGGGCTTGATCTGGTCGGCAATGTTGCGCAGCGAGTACTCCACCCCGACTAGGTAGGCCGCGTGCGTGTCGGTCTTGTGTCGGATGCCGACCTCGGCGAACTCACCATCGTCCACCACCGGCAGGTTCACTGCCCCGGGGATGTGATCTTCAGCGTACTCATGCGGTGACCGGGCATCAATCACCAGCGAGTAAGACGCGAAGTCCTGTACCTCCAACTGATGCGGATGCACCACGGATGCAGTGCTTTCGACAGGGTCGGTCATGGTGGGGTCGTGCGCGAGGCGTGCTGATTTTGAGATGGAAATCATCGCGAGCCAGGCGATCGGTTGCTCCTACATTGGATTCATGCACTGAACGCGTCGCCGCCGTAAGGGTCGCCAACAGTGCCGAACCGGGAGCCGACCATGCCTGTTCAGCCCACTGTAATCGCCCTGCCCCATCCCGCAAAGCGTGCTCGGGTTCGCGGCTGGTTTGCCGCGGTCGTGCTGCCTGCCGCATTGGCTGGCGCCGCCGACCCAGCGCTTGCAGTCGACGGCTGCCTTGTCTTGCTGTGCCTTGCAGCTCCAAGCTGGCGGGCGATTCCGCAATGCGTGCCGTCCATCACGCAGGTGCTGCGCGACCTGGCTCGCGGCCGCCCCTTCCCGACCTGCGGCATGGCTGGCGCCGGCAACAGCGGCAGCCATCAATGGGCTAGCGCCCCAGGCAACTGTCCGTGGCAGTACACGTACACCTATGAACTGGAGAGCGGCATCGGCTACGGCTGCAGCTTCAGCGGCGTGGTCTCGATCCAGATCGACGGCGCACCGTGGGCGCGCACCTGGTGGAGCAGGGGCGGCGACAGCGTCACCGAGTTCCTACCCGCTGCGAAGGCGCGCCTCGGCAGTTGGGACAGCCGCTTCGACGACGACCAGGCCGCCCGCATGGCCGCAATGCCGCCAGCGGCCGAGCCGTGCCCCACTTGCTGAGCCTGGCCATGGATCCGATCCTCTTTGCAAGTCTGGTGGCGAGCTGCGCACCACTGGTGCACCCGAACACGGTGCACGCGCTGGTAGCCGTCGAGAGCAGCTTCAATCCGCATGCCATCGGCGTGGTCGGCGGAGTGCTGCATCGCCAGCCAAGCACGCCGGCTGAAGCCCGCGCCACGGCGAACGCACTGCAGCGCGATGGCTGGAACTTCAGCGTCGGGCTGGCGCAGATCAACCGGCACAACTTCCAGCGCCTTGGGCTGACTCTGGATTCGGCATTCGAGCCTTGCCACAACCTGAGCGCTATGCAGGCAGTGCTCGTCGAGTGCGCTGAGCGCGCGGTGCTCAGGACGCCAGCGACCGGCGCCATGGGCCCGGCGCTGTCCTGCTACTACAGCGGCAACTTCGTCACCGGGTTCAGACGCGGCTACGTGGATCGTGTGGTGTCGACAGCACGGCGCCGTTCGGCACCGTCCAGCCGACCTCCCTGAGCCAGCCACTGCCCTGGACCCGTTCGACCCATCCCATCGAGGAGCCATCTCATGTCATCGACCTCAAACCTCAAACTGCGCGCCCGAACCGGAAGCCTGCTCACGGCGGTGTTGGCCATCGCCCCCAGTCTGACCCTTGCCCAGGGCTTCGAGAAGATCAACACCACGGTCACCAACGTCAACGCCATCCTGATCACGATCTCGATTGCGGTGGTCACGATCGCCATCATCTGGGCCGGCTTCAAGATGATCTTCCAGGGCGCGCGGCTCGCGGACGTGGCCAACGTGCTCATCGGCGGCACGCTCGTCGGCGGCGCGGCGGCCTTCGCCAGCTTCATCGTCACCTGACGCGTCGGGCGAGCGCAAGCCATGCAAGCCGAGCTCATCTACAAAGGGGCAACGCGCCCGGCCATGTTGCTGGGAATCCCCCTCGTGCCGCTGGTCGTCGCTTTCGGCTCCGGGATGCTTCTGATCATGTGGGTCGGTCCGCTGCTGACCTGGTGGATCGTGCCCATCGTGCTGCTGGGCATCGGGCCAGTGCTTGGCTGGATGCGCTTCGTCACCCGCAAGGACGACCAGCGGTTCCGGCAGATCTTCGTTGCCGTCAAGCTGCGCTTCAAGGACCGCAACCACCGCTTCTGGCACTCGCGCAGCTACGCGCCCTACCTCTATCGAGGAAACCGCGATGTTTGGCAGCGCTGACACCATCCCCCAAAGGGGTGACACCCCACCCGGCAGGCGCTGGGCTCAAGCGACCAGCCAGCCGCGGCACTGGGCCCGCGCTCGAGCGGAGAACTCCCTCTCCCGCTTCGTGCCTTTCTCGTCGCTGGTATCCCCCAATGATGTGATCACCCGTGGGGGGGACTACTTTCGGGTGTGGCGGCTGGACGGCGTGCCCTTCGAGTGTGCCGACGAACACACCATCGCGGAGCGGCACGAGGCCAAGTGCAGTCTGCTGCGCAACCTGGCGGGCGGCCAGTTCGCGGTGTGGGAGCACCGGCTGCACCGGGTTGTCGAAGATGCGCTGTCGGAACCGGCGGAGGCCGGCTTCGCACGCGACCTCGCGCGTGCCTACGCCGCCTCGCTGCGCGGCCAGCGCATGATGAGCAATGAGCTGTACCTGACGCTCGTCTACCGGCCGGCGGGCTCTCGCCTCGGTCGCGCACTGCAATCCACCCGCCGCAGTCGCGACGAGATCGCGCAAGCGCAGGCCGAGGCACTGCGCGTGCTGGAGGAAAAGTCGGCGCTCGTCGAACGCGTGTTGCGCGCCTTCGACCCCAGGTTGCTGGGTGTGGAGACGCGCCACGGCCGTGAGTTCTCCGAACTGGCGGAGTTCCTCGGATACCTGGTCAATGGTGTCCGGCGATCCGTGCCGGTGCATGCCGGGCCGCTGTATCGCACGCTGCCGACGGCCAGGCTCTCGTTCGGTGCCGACAAGCTGGAGCTGCGTCATGGCGACGAGCGGCGCTATGCCGCCTTCGTGGACATCCACGAATACGCCGACGCCGTGCAGCCTGGGGTGCTGAACGCCCTGCTCTACGAACGCAGCGAGTTCATCGAAACCCAGAGTTTCTCGATCCTGCCGCGGCGCGACGCCATGCGGGCGCTGGAACTGCAGCGTGATCAGCTGATCGCCAGCGACGACGTGGTCGCCAGCCAGATCGTCGAAATGGACCTCGCGCTCAATGAACTCGGCGATGGCCAGTTCTGCATGGGCGAGTACCACTACAGCCTGCTCGTCTTCGGCGACAGCGTGGCCGACGCCGGCCGGCGCGCTGCGCAAGCCGTGGGCGCGGTCGGCGAGGCCTGCAGCCTGCAGATGCGGCCGGTGGACCTGGTTGCCGACGCAGCCTGGTTCGCCCAAATGCCGGGGAACTGGCAGTGGCGCCCCCGCGAAGCCAAGCTGTCGTCGAGGGCCTTCGCGGCCTTGGCCAGCGGCCACAACTTCGCCCGCGGCAAGCGCGACGGCAACCCCTGGGGCGAGGCGCTGGCGTTGCTGCACACGCCCAGCGGCCAGCCCTACTACTTGAACCTGCACAGCAGCCCGGAAGGCGAAGACTCCGAAGACAAGAAGCTGCCCGGCAACACGCTGGTCATCGGCTCGACCGGTGTCGGCAAGACGACATTGGTTATGTTGCTGCTGGCGCTGACGCGCAAGTGGAACCCGGCCCCTCGCCTGGTGCTGTTCGACCTGGACCGTGGCAGCGAGATCGCGCTTCGTGCCTTGGGTGGGCGCTACTTCACGCTCGAAGCCGGCAAACCCACAGGCTGCAACCCACTGCAGCGCGAGCCGACACCCGCACGCATCCAGTTCTGGGAGCAGCTGGTCCGCACCTGCATCGAGACACCCGCCCTGCCGCTGCTGCCGGCCGATGGACAGGCCATCGCAAATGCGGTGCGTTCGGTGGCTTCGATGCCTAAGCCGCTGCGGCGCTTCTCGACCGTGCGGCAGAACCTACCCAAGTCCGGCGACAACAGCTTGTATGAGCGGCTCGGCCGCTGGTGCCGCGGCGGCGCACTGGGCTGGGTGTTCGACGAAGCGGATGACCGGTTGACCGACCTGCATCTGGCTCCGGCCATCGGTTTCGACACCACCGAGTTCCTTGACTTGCCGGAATTGCGAACTCCGATCATGTTGTACCTGCTCGACGTGATGGGCGAACTGGTCAATGGCGAACGGCTGATCTACGTGATCTCGGAGTTCTGGAAGGCGCTGGACAACGACATCTTCAGCGACTTCGCCAAGCAGAAGCAGAAAACCATCCGCAAGCAGAACGGCCTGGGAATTTTCGACACGCAAAGCCCGTCGGATGTGCTTCGCCACCCGATCGGCCGCACCATGGTCGAGCAGAGCGTGACCAAGATCTTTCTCGCCAACCCCGAGGCGCTGCGTGAGGAATACGTCGACGGCTTCGGCTTGAGTGACGCCGAGTTCGACATCGTCAGGAGCCTGGGCTCGCGCGGTGGCCGCAACTTCCTGGTCAAGCAGGGTCGCAGCAGCGCGATCTGCGAGCTCGACCTCTCCGCACTCGATGATTTCGTTACCGTGCTTTCCGGAACAACGGATAACGTGAACCTGCTCGATGGCATCCGTGCGCAGGTGGGCGACGATCCTGAAGCCTGGCTTCCGTTGCTGCTGGCCGCGGTGCACGAGCGCAAGGCCCAAACGCAAAGGAACCTGCCATGAAGCTGCTCGTCGCTCTCGCGAACCTGGCCATCGCCTCGCTCACGCTTTTCGGCTCCGCCGTGCAGGCCCAGCACGTCAAAGGCAACGAAGCCGTCAAGGTCACGGCCACCGGCACGAAGGTCGAGACACCGCCGCTGCCCACCACCGGGCCCATCCGGTCCACGAAGCCGTGCCTGGCAACGGGCAACTGCAATGCCGGCGCCTGGTTGATGGTCGAGACGCCGGACGGCTTGCTCGAATGCACCGAAGCCTACGCGCGGCCGGGAACCTGCCGTGCCTCGACCTACGGCGACAAGAAGATCTCCCGACTGTGGGTGGTGAAGCGCGGGCCCGAGTGGCTGCAATGCCAGTTCCCCGACCTGGGCAGCAAGTGCGTGAACATGTTCGCCCGTCCGCCCGCGAACCTGCCCTTCTCCGCCGTGCAATAGGGGAGCAATCGCCATGTTCACCTGGGTCGGCGCCAAGTTCAGCGACATCCTGGATGCCTACGTGTTCAACGTTGTGTCTTCGCTGTCATTGGCGCTCGCGCCCATTGCCCTGACGGCGATGACCCTATGGGTACTGCTGTACGGCTGGGCGGTGCTGCGCAACGAAGTCTCGGAGACGGTACCCAGCTTCGTTTGGAAGGTCACGAAGATCGGCCTGGTCCTGGCCTTCGCGCTGCAGGCGGGCTTCTACATCGCCAACATCGCCGAGGCGGCCGATGCGCTTGCCATGGGTGTGGCCACGACCTTCCTGCCGGCCGCGGTGGACCCCTTGACCGTGGCATCGCCTTACACCCTGCTCGACAAGTTCAACGACAGCGCCAGCGTGCAGGTGGCCGACATCATGAAGGAGTCGGGCATCACGCGGCTGGACCTGCTACTTGCGGCGAGCATCTTCTCGGTCGGCTCAGTCGCATTTCTGTGCGTCGCGATCTTCGTCGTCACGCTGGCCAAGCTCTTCCTGGCGTTCGTGCTCGCCACCGGCCCGCTGTTCGTGCTGTGCCTGGCTTGGAAGCCGACCCAGCGCTTCTTCGACAGCTGGCTTTCGATGGTGCTGAACGCGGTGGTGCTGACCTGGTTCGCTTTCTTCGCGCTCGGGCTGAGCACCTTCATGGGTGATGCGATGTTCAAGGCCATTCAGGACGGCGGCGGCTTTCTCGGCGGCACCTTCAACGTGCTGGGCGAGGCCACGCGCTACTGCGTCTTGATGCTCGTAATGGCCATCATCTGCTTCCAGGCGCCGAGCCTGGCCTCGGCATTGACCGGCGGTGCTGCGATCCAGCAGGGCATCCAGATGATCCAGAACGCCTTGATGGTCGCGGGGCTGCGCGCCGCGGGTGCGCGTAGCCATGCCGGCGCGGCGTCCGCAGCGGGCGGGGTCATCCGGGCCGGCGCGGGCGTGTCGGGCGTAGCAGCACAAACCGTCGGCGCAGCGGGCTCGTTCGGCACCCGGGCTGCAGGTGGGCTGACCTCGGGTGCGGCGAACGCGGCACGCCAGGGATACGGAGCCGTCCGAACGGCCGCTTACCGGCTTGCCGCCTTGCGCGGCCGGACCTGAGCGAACCTTCAATCCGTCAGAGGAGGACTGCCATGTCATTTCACAAACACATTGCCGTTGGCGCGTTGCTCGCCATCACGGCCACCGCCAGCCCGGCTCAGGGCATCCCGGTCATCGATGCGGCCAACCTCGTGCAGACCATCCAACAGGTGGTCAACGACATCACCAAGATCAACAACCAGATCCAGCAGGTCAGCCAGCTGCAGACGCAGATTGCCAGCATGAACGGCATGCGCATGCTCGGCACGGTGGCGAACAACCCGGCGCTGCAGGACTATGTGCCGGCCAATGCACACAACCTTGTCAACGCTGTCACCAGCGCCGGCTATGGTGGCCTGAGCGCCACGGCGAAGGCCCTGCGCAAGGCAGGCATGGTCTACAACTGCCTCGACCTTGTTGGGTCGGCCCGCACGGCCTGCCAGGCGGCACTGGCCCAGCCCTATCAACACAAGGGCTTGCTGCAGGACGCGATGACTTCCGCTTCGGGCCGACTGGCGCAGATCAATGCGCTGATGCGCCAGATCGACGCCACCACGGACCAGAAGTCGGTGCAGGAGATCCAGGCCCGCATCGGCGCCGAGAACGCGCTGCTTGCGCACGAGGTGTCGCAGGTGCAGATGCTGCAAGGCATGGCCGACGCCGAGGAGCGCATTGCCCGCTCCCGTGACCGCGAGCGGCAGTACGAGATGCTCAACCGCAGCGGCAAGATCGCCGACTACCTGCCTTGACCGGAGCGAAGCATGAGCGCCGTCTTCGAATCCACGGGCCTGCACGCCGGCGGCAAGGCTGGCAGTGCCGAGGGGGACCCCACCCCGTTCGACATCAACCGAACCTGGGAAGTCGACCGTACCTTGATGCTGGAGAAGTCCGAGCGCCGGGCTTGGCTGGTCGGTGCCGTTGGCGTGGTGGTGGCGTTGCTGGCCGTTCTGGCAATGTTGGCCCAGGGCCCGCTGCGCCAGGTGGTTGGCGTGCCGATCGTGGTCGACAAGACCACGGGCGAGACCACCATCCAGCAGCGCCTCGCCCTGGAAACCGTGCCGCCGCAGGAAGCGCTGGACAAGCACAACCTGGCGGTCTTCGTCCGCGCCCGCGAGGGCTACAGCTGGTGGTGGCTGCAGCGCGACTTCGACCAGGTGGCGCGCATGGCAGTGCCGGCCGTCTTTGCCGACTACAACCGCCTGTTCGAAGGCGAGTCCGCCATGCAGAAGCGCCTCGCGGGCAGCGAGGAATGGCGCATCCACGTCGTCAACGTCCGCCTCTCGCCGGCCGGCCGCCGCGGCAACCGGGGCGATGCCACGGTCACCTACGACAAGCTCGTGCGCCAGGTCGAACGCAACCTTCCGGACGTGAGCACGCGGCATGTCGCCAGCGTGGTCTACGAGTACCAGCCGAAGGTGCTTGCCAAGGAAAAGGACCGTCTGGAGAACCCTTTCGGCTTCGTCGTCACCGCCTACCGGTCGGACCCCGAAATCAACACGCCGGCGACCGGCCCGGCCGCGGTCGCCGCCAAACCGTGAGGTTGCCATGCATTCGTTGCCGCTCACCTCCGCCGCCGCATGGCTGATCGCTTGCACTTTGGGCGCCTCGGCGCATGCCAACAACGCCGACCCGAGGCTGAGGGAGGTCTGGTACGACCCCCAAGCTGTTGTCACGGTCCCGGTTAAACGCGGCATCGTCACCCACTTGGCCCTCGACCCCGGCGAAGCGATCACCGATGTCGGCTCGGGCCTCGGGGCCGATTGCAGCAAACCCGACGCCAGCTGGTGCATCGCGGCCCAGGCCGGCGGACGCCACATCTTCGTCAAGCCGAAGAGCACCGCGTCCACGCCAAACAACCTGGCGGTGGTGACCGACAAGCGCACCCACGCATTCCGCTTCGTGGTGTTGGCCGAGGGCGATGCCCGACAGCCTGTCTACCGGCTCTCCGTCAAGGCGCCTGCCGCCCGCGCCGCCGGACCAGCCGTAGCGCGATCCACCGAACTGGTTTCACCGACGGTCTTGCTGCAGTTGGCGCCGCTGCTTGCCGAGGCGGCACCACCCGCACCCGCGGTGTCGCTCGCCGAGCGCCTGGCCGCCGCGCCCGAACTGGTCAACTCCGACTACTCGATTGCCGAAGGGGCTGGCTCCAGCGACATCGTGCCCACGCTGGTGTTCGACGACGGCCGCTTCACATATTTCCGGTTCCCGAACAACCGGGAAGTGCCTGCAGTGTTCAATGTCCAGGGCGACGGCACCGAGACCGTTGCCAACGCCCGCATGGAGGGTGACCTGCTAGTGGTCGACCGGGTCAGCCGGCGCCTGATGCTGCGGGCCGGCTCGGCAGTCGTCGGCGTGTGGAACGAGGCCTTCGATCTGGACGGTCTGCCGCCGACCGACGGCACCACCGTCGCTGGCGTGCGCCGGGTCCTGAAGGCCGAGCCACCTGCCCCAGCCACTGCGGCACAAACCGGGAGCCGCCCATGACGATCGACAAGTCCGGCACCGACCCCCATCGCACCGATGGCGACGACGCGAACGCGATCACCCCGCTCGAAGGCGAAGCGGGCATCCCGAGCGTCACGCAAGCCCGGGCGAGCAACCTGTCGTGGAAGGGCATCGTTGCGGCGACGTTGCTGTTGCTGTCCCTCGTCGCGGTCGGCACGCTGACCATCCACCGGGCGTTGTCGAGCGACAAGGCGCCCGGCGATGCCGAGTCCAAGATCGCCGCGAACCGGCCTGCCGCCGCCGCGACCGAGCCGCGCAAACTGGACATGACGCCGGCACCCAGGCCCGTGGCCGCATCGGTGCCTGTCGGACCGCCGATCCCGGTGGTCTCGCCGGCGGCCGAAGCCGTTCTAGCCGAGCCGATTGGCGTGCGGCGCACGGGCTCTGCGACCGGCCCTTCTGCGGGGCCGCAACGCATCGCTCCTGAGGACGCACCCGCGGTTCTGGTGTCCAGCCGCCCTGGCACGCACAGTGCGGCCCCCGCCGCCACGACATCCGAGCCGCCCGGCGCAGAACATCAGGCGGACGATCCGCTGGATGGCACCAAGCGCAACCTGGAGGCCTATCAGCGCCAACTGCAAGGCCTGCTGGCCGCTTTGACGAGAAGCACGGAGCTGGCCTCCCCAGGGGCCGCGCCCACGCAGTTGTCTGGGCCAACCGGCCTCAACAGCCCAGCCCACGGCGCCCTGCCCGGCCCTCTGGTCAGCGCTGCTCAAGCCGTCGGCGGCGCCGGCTTGTTCGGCGGGCAACTTCAGGGCTCGGCGACGACCCGTGTCGCTGCGTCCCAGCTCGGCAACCGCAGCCTGACGCTGCCCAAGGGCACAGCCTTCACCTGTGCACTCAAGACCAAAGTTGTCAGCGCGGCATCCGGCTTCATCGGCTGCCAGGTGCTGCGCAATGTGTTCAGCGATGACGGCCGCGTGCTGCTCATAGAGCGCGGCTCGCACATGGACGGCGAGTACCGCGCCACGTCGGTGCGGCCCGGCACGGTGCGCATCCCGGTGCTGTGGACGCGCATCCGCACCCCGCTGGGCGTGACGGTGGAGCTCGATTCGCCGGGCACCGGCCCGCTCGGCGAGTCCGGCATCGATGGCTTCGTCGACAACCGCTGGGTGGAGCGCATCGGCGCCGCCATGCTGGTATCACTGATCAACGATTCGGTGCAGCTGATCATCCAGAACCAGGCCAACGACAGCGGGTCCGAGACGATCATTTTTCCGTCGACGACATCGAGCACCAGCAAGCTCGCCGAGAAGGTGCTGGAAAGCACCATCAACATCCCGCCTCTGATCTATCAGAACCAGGGCGGCGTGGTCGGCATCTACGTGGCGCGCGACGTGGACTTCTCGTCGGTGTACGAGCTTCAGGTGCAGTCACGCTGACCCAGCCCAGGCAACGCCAATGAACCCCTCGACAAGCCTCGAAGCTGTGGCGGCCGATACGGAGGCCTGGTCCGGCGACGCGACCTCGGTCATCGAGTTCCTGCGTCCGCTGCGCGACCGGCTCGACGCACCCGGTGTGCTGGAGGTGTGCGTCAATCGGCCCGGCGAACTCTTGGTCGAAACCGTGCTCGGCTGGGAGACCTTCGCCGCGCCGGAGTTGACGCACGAACGTTGCCTGTCGTTGGCCACAGCGGTCGCCACCTTCTCCGACCAGCACATCAACCAGGAACGGCCGCTGCTCGCGGCCACGCTGCCCAGCGGTGAACGCATCCAGTTCGTCATCCCGCCGGCGGTGCCGCGCGGCACGGTATCGATCACGGTGCGCAAGCCCTCGCATCTGATCAAGCGGCTGGACGATTTCGAACGCGAAGGGCTGTTCGAGCGCACGGCCACGGTGACGCGAACGCCAAGCGCCGAGTTGCTGCCCTTCGAACGCGAACTGGCCGAGCTGAAGGACGCCGGCCGCTATGCCGAGTTCCTGCGCCTGGCCGTGCGCAAACACCAGACCATCGTCGTCAGCGGCAAGACCGGCTCGGGCAAGACCACCTTCATGAAGGGCCTGGTCGAGGAAGTGCCGAAATACGAGCGCCTCATCACGATCCAGGACACGGCCGAGCTGACGCTGCCGAACCACCCGAACGTGGTGCACCTGTTCTACAGCAAGGATGCACAGGGCACCGCGCGGGTCACGGCCAAGTCCTTGCTCGAAGCCTGCCTGCGCATGAAGCCGGACCGCATCTTCCTGGCCGAGGTGCGCGGCGACGAGTGCTTCTACTTCGTGCGTCTCGCGGCCTCGGGCCATCCAGGCAGCATCACCAGCGTGCACGCCGGCAGCTGCGCACTCGCTTTCGAGCAGATGTCGCTGATGATCCGAGAGACCGGCGCCGGCGGTGGCCTGCGCATGGACGAGATCAAGTGGCTGCTGAGCGTCGTGGTCGACGTGATCGTGCAGTTCGATCGTGACGAACGCGGGCGCTTCATCTCCGAGATCCTCTACGAGCCCAGGCGCCAGCGGCTCGGGCGCTGGGATCAGCAGGCGTCGGCGGCATGAGCAGCATCGCCGCACTGCCGTTCTCGGCCTGGCCCACGAGCCGCAAGGTCGCGGCGGGTGCCTTCGCCATCATCGGCTACGTCGCGCTGACCTGCGCAGCGGTCTACCTGGCTGGCGTGCTGTTCCTGGTGCTGAACAAAGCGAACCCCAAGCAGGCGCAGTTCACCAGCATCGTCCACTACTGGGGCCTGTACGCCGACGATGCCCAGCTGCGCAAGAAGCTCCAGCTCGCGATCGCCGCGTCGGGAATCGGCCTGCTGGTCCTGCTGCCGGCCGGCCTGCTCGCCGCCGCACGACCGCGGCGGGCACTGCATGGCGATGCCCGGTTCGCCAGCCCGGCCGAGGTCTATCGGGCTGGACTCACGGGCGGCGGCGGGCAGCCGGGCATCCTCATCGGCCGCCACCGGGGCAAGTTCCTGTCGCTGCCCGGCCAGCTCTCGGTGATGCTGTCGGCACCCACCCGCAGTGGCAAGGGCGTCGGGGTCGTGATCCCGAACCTGCTGAACTGGCCCGATTCGGCCGTGGTGCTTGACATCAAGGGCGAGAACTACGACATCACGGCGGGCTACCGCGCCGCGCACGGCCAGGCGGTCTATGCCTTCACGCCCTTCGACGAGGACGCGCGCAGCCACCGCTGGAACCCGCTGACTGCCGTGCGCTCCAGCCCACTGCACCGCGTGGGCGACCTGCTCACCATCGGCCAGGTCTTCTTCCCCAACGACGGCGGCGGCACGTCGTCGGAAGCCTTCTTCAACGACCAGGCGCGCAACCTATTCCTGGGCCTGGGCCTCGTCCTCCTCGAAACGCCGTCACTCCCCCGCACCATCGGAGAGATGCTGCGCCAGTCCTCGGGCAAGGGCCGGTCACTGAAGGACCATCTGAGCGGCCTGATCACCCAACGCCGCGAGGAAGGCAAGCCGCTGTCCGACGAGTGCACCGACGCCCTGCAGCGCCTGCTGTCGAACTCGGAGAACACGCTGTCCAGCGTGGTCGCCACCTTCAACGCGCCGCTGACGATCTTCGCGGATGCGGTCGTGGATGCGGCCACCAGCGCCGACGACTTCCGGCTCGAGGACGTGCGCCGCCGCCGAATGTCGGTCTACGTGCGTATCCCGCCGAACCGACTGGCCAACGCCCGGCCGCTGCTGAACCTGTTCTTCTCGCAACTCGTCAGCCTGAACACCCAGCATCTGCCCGAGCAGGACGCGACGCTCAAGGTGCAATGCCTGCTGGTGAACGACGAGTTCACGGCGATGGGCCGTGTGGGCGTCATCACCAACGCCGCCGCCTTCCTGGCCGGCTACAACCTGCGGCTGCTGACCGTGGTGCAGGCGATGTCGCAGCTCGACGCCGTCTACGGCGACAAGGAGGCGCGCACCTTTGCCACCAACCACGGGATGCAGATCCTCTACGCGCCGCGCGAGCAGCGCGACGCCGACGAGTACAGCGCGATGCTCGGGCACTTCACCGAGCGCGCCACCTCGCGCGGGCGCAGCCGCTCCTTCAGCGGCCACGGGTCAAGCACGGTCAGCCGCAACGAAAGCGAACAGCGCCGCGCGCTGCTGCTGCCGCAGGAGTTCAAGGAACTGGGCAGCGAACGCCTGGTGGTGATCGTCGAGAACTGCAAGCCCATCCTCGGCGAGAAGATCCGCTACCACCGCGACAAGGCCTTCACGCCGCGGCTTCTTCGCCCGCCCGCCGTGCCGCGCATGGACATGGACCTGCACCTGGCCCGCGTGCAGCAGCGCTGGCGCTACGCCGACGACGAGCTGGCGCCCGGCGCAAGCCTCAGCATCGAGGCGCTGGCCTATGACCTGAGCCAGCTGCCCGACCTGGCCGACATGCCGCCGGAACGTATCGCCGACACCGTGATCGCTTTCGTCGACGGGGGCCCGCCGGCCCACGCTCGCACGGGCGGCGCGATCGAGGCCGCCGCGGATGCGGACGGCGTCCTCATCGCTGACCAGGCCACCGTCAATCGGGCCGAACTGACATAGACCGGGAGCACCGCCATGCCACCGACCATCGCCCTCACGCCCTTCGCCCCCTGGCTCCTGTTGCTGGCTTCCTGCAGCTCACCGCCGAAGCCGCCGACCGTGGACGAATCGCAGAAGCGGCCCGTCAACTCGCAGATGGCCGTCGAGCTGCAGGTCTGCAGGAACGACCTGCAGAACACTCGCATCTTGGCGGCCGAGTCCGGCCGGCTGGCCGAATCCACGACGGCCACGCTCGCCAACCTGACCGCGCGCCAGCAGATCATCGCGGCCATGCAGCCGCCCGCGGACAAGCCGCCGCTGCAGGCGAACAGCGTCTTCACCTTGCATTTCGACTTCGGGAGCACACGTTTCGCGATGCCAGCGGACATCGCGGCGCCGCTGGTCGCGGATGCGAGGGCGGCGGCGCTGGTGCTGCTGCGCGGGCGCACCGACGGCAACGTGGACGCTCCCGTCGAGAGCCGCATCGCCCGCGAGCGTGCGGACGCCGTGCGGGACTACCTGGTCGCCGCGGGCGTGGACCCGGCGCGCATCCGCGCCACGTACCAGCCCGTGGGCGACCACGTGGCGGACAACAGCAGCGACAGCGGACGCGTCCTGAACCGCCGCGTCGAGATCGAGCTGTACCGCGCACTGCCCATCGGAATGCCGGGCACGGCACCCGCGGCCCAGCCTTGAATCGCTGTCACCAAACCCTCGTGAGGTTGCCATGGAAGCAGACAACTCCCCCGCGCGCCTTCCGGCCTCCACCCAAGGAGGCGCCGTTGAACCTGCCAACCGCGCCACGGTGGCCAAGGAGCGCTTCCAGACGCCAGCCGACACGGCCAGTGAACGCTACGAGCTCTACGACCCCTTTGCCGAAGTGACGTACCGAAGCAGGAGCCTGCAGGACATGACGGCCAAGGCCGAGCAGCTGGGCAGCAGCCGCTTCATCGCGGTGGCCGAGGACGGCAAGCGCACGATGCTGCAGAAGGTCGACGGCGAGTGGCAGCGCGGGCCGCAGCGCCCCGCCCTGCCCGAGCACCCTCTAGACCCCCGCCCCGAACGCGATGAGGTGCCCGAGCTCGCCAAAGTCGTCGCGATGCCGGGCGTCGGCAAGCAGGTGGCATCGCCCGAAGCTGGCGACGCCAAGGCCGTGGCCAGGGTCGACGCGCAGGCCGAGCGCGCCGCGCTCGTCGCCCGCCTGGAAACCGCGCTGATGGAGCGCTACGTCATCAAGCGCGCGCCGGTGACGGTCGGCGACGTGACCATCGGCCGCACCGAATACCGCTTCCGCGGCGACACCTCGCGCGTGGCCTTCACCGAATCGACCTTCAGGCTGGCCACGGACACCAACAGCCCTTCCGTCGCCCGCTCGATGGTCGACGTGGCCGAGGCGCGCAACTGGAAGGCGCTGCGCGTGTCGGGCAACGAAGACTTCAAGCGCATGGTCTGGCTCGAGGCCTCGGTGCGTGGCGTCAAGACACTGGGCTACGAGCCAAACCCGGGTGACCTGGAAGTGCTGAAGCGCGAGCGCGAAGCCCGGCTGGTGAATCGCATCGAGCCGGCCCGCGACGCGGGCACGGATGCCCAGGCAACGCCGGCCGAAAAGGCATCAGCCCGCGGCGGTGGCGGACGCAAGGCGGTGCTGGCCGCCATCGAGGCGGTGCTCGTCGCCAAGCACGTGCCGGAGAAGCAGCGCGAGGCCGTGATGGCGGCAGCGACGGAGAAGCTGGCGCAGCGCCTGCGCGATGGCCAGGCGCCGAAGGTCAAGGTCTACGACAAGGCCGCCCCTTCGCAACGGCCGGTGGTGGTCCCCGTACCCGAAGTGCAGCGCACGCGCGAACGTGCCGCGCCGGTGCGTTGATGCCGGACGGGTCAACCGGTGAAGGTACTCGCCGGCGATGGGCATGACGGCGCCGAGCCCGGTGGACGCAGCGCCGCCTACCTGATCGGCGGCCAGCGCTTCGAGACCGGCACGCCGCGCCTGGCCGAGGCCGTCGCGGGAGCCCACGCCGCCCGCCGGCGACCACGCTGCCTGTGCCTGGCAGCAGGCGTCGAGATGTACATCGCCCGGCTGGCCGGCACGCACGACGGCTACGTTGTCAAGCGCCTGCCCGGCACCGGCAGCCAGCATGCCCCGGACTGCCCTTCCTACGAGCCGCCGCCCGAAGCCACGGGCCTGGGGCAGGTGCTGGGCTCGGCGATCAACGAAGACCCGGCCACCGGCGAGACGACGCTGAAGCTCGACTTCCCGCTGTCGAAGATCGCGGGCCGCTCGGCGGCGCCGGCAGCGGGCGGTGACAGCGACAGCGTTGCCAGCGGCGGCACCCGGCTGTCGTTGCGCGCGCTGCTGCACTATCTGTGGGACCAGGCCGAGCTGACGCGCTGGCACCCCGGCTTTGCCGGCAAGCGCAGCTGGGGCACGGTGCGCAGCCACCTGCTGCGTGCTGCCGAACACAAGACCGCGCGCGGCGATGCACTGCGCGGCCGGCTCTATGTGCCCGAGATGTTTTCGGTGGAGGAGCGCGATGCGATCACCGCGCGACGCCTGGCGCAGTGGCAACACGCGGTGGCGGCGCCAGGCAGGCCGCAGCAGCTGATGCTGCTGATCGGCGAGGTGAAGGAGATCGTGCCGGCGCGCTACGGCTACAGGTGCGTGATCAAGCACCTGCCTGACCAGGCCTTCGCGATCGACGAGCCGTTGTACCGGCGGCTCGGCCGGCGCTTCGACGCCGAGCTGGCGCTGTGGGGGTCGGCAGACAGCGTGCACATGGTGACCATCGCCACCTTCGGCATCAGCGAGGCCGGCATCCCAGCGATCGCCGAGATGTCGTTGATGCCGGTCACGCCGCAGTGGCTGCCGATCGAAGACTTGTTCGAGCGACAGCTGGTCGAGCGGCTGGTCGCGCAGGGCCGATCCTTCATCAAGGGCCTGCGCTACAACCTGCGCCGCGATCAATGCCTGGCGACGGCCACACTGACCGACATGGGCAGCCCCGGGCCGCTGCTGTTCATCGTCCCGCGCCGGCTGGACGGGGCGGCGGAGCCGGAGGGCCTGCGCGACGTGATCGCCGGTTGCGAGGCGCCGGCCTGGGCTTGGCGGCCGGCGTCGGAAGGCATGCCGCAGCTTCCGGTGCCAGCTTGGAGCCGCCTACAACGTGACCAGTAGTCAGACCTCACTCAGCTCGGGTCAGCAGACTCGACAGCCTGACACGCAACCGCTCGCGACGTGCGTTGTAGAAAGGGATGAAGTCCTGGTAGGTTGCGGGCACAACTCCGAGATCGTGCCGATCCAGAACTGCCTGACGGAGTGAGGGATCCGGATAGGTCGCTTCCATCCATGGCCCCGGGAGACTGTCGTTCTTGGACACGTTCAGCAGCCCCTCCAGCAACTGCAGGTTGGCGAGGCGATCTCGGGCGGTCAAACACTCCTCGACGTATGCAGGGTCACACCCAGCCTTCTCCAGTTTCCGGCGCTGCAACTGGCTTTTCGGAAAGAAATGGTCGATGTGATGGAGCTGCCGCACGTCGATGAACGGGAACAAGATCGACAGCAGAGGAAACAGCCTGCGATCGCCGTACTCCATGTCCAGCAGATCGTCGACCTCTTCGGGCCCGAAGGAGAGAGACTTTCCCCGTCCAGCCATGACCTTTTCCAGTGCATCGCCGGGGAATGACGAGTGATCGATCCGAACGACGTCGCGCAGCGCGGTCAGCAGCGTATCCAAGCCACTGCCCCAGATGCCGGACGACTTCAGCAGCGAACGAATGAGCCAGCTGCGAATCGTCTCGCGCTCAGCGGCGTAGGACGGATGGCCCAGCCAGTTCTCGGGCGGGTTCCGCTTGAAGATGTAGTAAGCAATAGGCAGCAACGCGCTGTCTGCGCGCAGCGTCTGCTCGGCGAGCCCGAACGAGGCGGCCAGTTCCACCGTCAAGATGGTGGCGCGACGCACGTCTGCCCACACCTTCTCCAGTGTGCTCATGTTGGCACGGTTGAAGTTCTCGACCTTGAAGCCCACGCTGGCGATGTCAGCCAGCATGAGGCCCGCCTTGAGCACGAAGTCCTTTGACAGGTTGAAGCCGGCGCCGATGCGGTTGATGTCGTCGACCAGCCCATGAATCTCTTGCCGCGCATCCAGCTTCGACCACTGCGCGACGGCAATGCTGAGCAGCAGGTCTGAGTACGAAAGAACCGTGCCGCCGGAGTTCATGCGTATGAAGATCCGTAGCACCCGGTCAAGCTCTTGGCTGCGCTCGGTGTAGAAGGTCAGATTGGGGACGACCTGCACCACTTGGTACAGCTGGTGCAAGGCGTCGCTGGCCCGATTGAAGACATCGCTGTCTGCCGTGATGCCCCGGGCGTTCATCTTTCCGTAGAGCCACTGCGACAGCTTGGCCACGTTGGGTATGGTCAGAATGTCGGGCACCGGGTACCACAAGGCTTCAGAATCAGCGGCAGCCTTCTGCGGCTCGAGAAAGCGGAACCGGTAGGCTTCGCCTTCGTCGTCATCGCCGCGTGCAGCCATCAGATCGATGTGCAGGACCCGCTTCGGAAACGCATTGGGATTCGTCCGCCATTTGTTCGGCTCCTTGATCGCCATGGAACCACGAAGACCGATGTTCAGGGCTGTCAGCCGCTGCTGCCCATCTAGCACGGCCGTCAGCTCACGATTGGGGAGCGTTCCCAACTCAGGACAGTGCGCCGCGTCGCGTTCGTGAAAGTGCTGGACGAACCCGAAGAACTTGAACTCAGCGCTCTTCTCGGGCTCAACCCTCCAAAAGAGAAAAGTACCGAACGGATACCCCTGCATCAGGCTGTCGAATAGCCTGCAGATCTGTTCAGGTTTCCAGACAAACTCACGCTGAATAGCCGGAAGCACATAGTGGTTCTTGCTGACCGCGTCGAGCGCGTCCTTGATTGTCAGACCGGACTGGTACATGGATCTCTCCCGCCTCTTTGGACGGCGGCCTCCTGCAAGTGGAACCTACGCCGCTGCCGGCGATGCCGACAGAGCGCGCGCAAAGATTTCTGAGACATAGCTGCCACTGGCCTCCTGCTGAAACAACACGTGACGCTTCGCAAAATCCTCCAGCGTCGCCATTCCAGGCTGCCACCAGCGCACGTCGCCCAAGGGCGTGTTGGAAACCACGAACGAATGCAGGGAGATCCTTGCCTTCCGCCCCGAATCCTTTTCACCCAGCCTGGCCTCGATCTCCTTGATCGTCTCGAAGAACCGCAGCTTGGGATCGTTCAGTCCTTCGCATCGCAGGATGCCCTTGGGGTCCACAAAGACCACGTGTTGGCGGCTCCTGTCGAGCACCCACAAGATGAAGTCGGGGTGAAAATTCCCGGCCTCGAAGAAGCCCACCCCGCGCCCGCGGGACTGATTCCGAAGCAGATACACCTCAAGCCCTTCAAGGCGATCAGGTCGGCTCTGACAGTAAGTGCGCAGGTCGACGACGAAGTCCTTTTCGCCTTCGTTCAGGTGTACGGGGCTCACGCTCAGCAGGTCGCTGTCCACGCCATTGCGCAGATGCAACAGAGGTGAGTAGAGATGATGATCGAAGTAGATCGCTTCGCCCTTGCCACCGATATTGAAGTCGCTCAGAGCGCCGTCACTGATGTGTTCCTTCAGCTCAATCAGGCGCTGGATGATCAGCTTCTCAGAGCGGTCCACCAGCACCTTGTAAGCGTCGATGAAGTTGGGGTCAGTTGGGCTCAGCTCCTCGTAGATACGGTGCGGCGCCTCATATGCATCCTTCTTGACCTTGTAGAAGCGGTCACAGTATTTACGCAAGAGCGCAGTGGCGATCTCCTCCCACTCGTGGACCTTCTCGAAGCTATCGGCCCGCATGACCTCAGGAGGCACATACAGGGTGTACCAATCGTTGCCTGGTTGGAGCAATGCACGAGGTGTATCTCGGCCTAGGTTCAGGTTATGCCAACCGCGCTCCGCCTTGAGCTGCTGAAGAGCCATGTAGATGGAGTCGAAGTTCATGAAGGCCAGATGCTCCTCGCTCAAGAAGGCCCTGTTCCTGCCTGTCTGAATCTGCGAGAACGCCGCACCACGGCTCGCCCTAGAAGCCACTCGTGGATACCAATCGAGCAGGATGTCTCCCGGCTTCAAAGCGATGGTGTCTGCGGTGGCGAGCGTCGCCTTCTCTTCTTTCTTAAAGTTGATGTTCTCTGGCACCTTTACGGTGACCAAAGGCATGGTGGGTAGTTTGATGCGCACCGGAATCTCAATGGTCTGGCGGTCATCGGGCTTCTTGATGCCCTCACCCTCGAGGAACTCGTTAAAGCGCTCCATGTAGTCGGACTTGACGCCGAATACGTTCAGCGTCTCCAGCAGCGGCAAGTAGGCGTCTTTGGCGACCCACAAAAGGTCCTTGTCCTTTGCCGCCCAGTGAATGGCGCGACTGCGCTTCAGACTGGACGCGAACCCCCTGAGGCGCACTCCGCGTCCGAACAACTGGATGATCTCCGATCCTTCGCTTTGGCCGACATGCATCAAGCCCAGCGTCGACACCCGGTAGCTATTCCAACCCTCCGTGAAGCGCTTTGAGCCAATCAGCACAGTCAGCTTGGAGTCCTTGTCGCTCAACGAGCCGAACAGCGAGTCGCCGAACGGCCGCTCAGACACGTGCAGCCACTTCGGGTGTTCATCGCACAGCTCCGCCACCTTCTTCGCATCACCTACGTTCACCACGCCGAACGGCTCTTCCGCGGCGCCTACTCGCAAAGCCAGCTCACCATCCCCACCAGTCAGGTACTCCACATGCAGGCTTCCGCCTGACGGTGCATTGAAGAGCAGTGTGAGGATGTCATCGAACACAGCCTGTGCACCCGCGCCTTGTTGCACAAGGTATGGGAATGCCTCGGAAAACGTGTCGCGCTGCTGCTGATCTAGCAGGCCGGTGTCTCCACTTAGGAGCTTCTGAATGTGAGCTACTGTCTTGCTCTTGTCAGCAATCAACTCAGCCAGGAACAGCAGGATGTCGACGACATCGGACACCTGCCGCTTGGCCTCAGTTCGAACCGCTGTGACCTTACTGCCGACAAATACCCACAGCGGCTTCTCTATCGCGAAGGCCTTGTATTGCCCTTGGCGATCTTCGTAGACACGCAACTGCTGATAGAAGCTCAGCAGGCAGGCCGTCAGGTACAGGCGCCTGCGCTCGCTGTCCGCCTTGCTGTTTTCTTGCCCTTCAATGTTGAGGATCTTGTAGTCCTTGCCAAAGCCGTCGGCGTGGAAGTAGCGGTACGAATAGTCAAACAGGATGCTCTTTGAATACTCATCGGCCAGTGCGGCGTCGCCGCCCACCGCCTGGCCCAGAGTGGCAGAGTATTCAAAAGTGAACCCGTCCTGGGCGAGGCGGCTACGCATCTCGGACCAAACCTCGCCCTGCGAGCCCCTGTGCGCCTCGTCAATGAACACCAGGTTGTTCGTTTCAAACTGATCTACCGAGACCGTCTTCTTCTTGCCCTCCTCGCGCAGCTTGTTCATATCAATCACATCGACCGTCTGCGCCCGGAACAAGCCAAAACTGCCGCCGGTGGTGTCCTTGTCGAACGGCGCAGCGGCAATGCCCGACAGAGCCAGCTCCTGCAGATGCTGACGAGTCATGCCTTCATTTGGCGTGAGAAGAACCACGCGGTTGATGTCCTTCGTGCGCCGGCTTTTGGCCAGGTAGTGCCGGAACTGCAGCATGTTCACGTGCATCAGCAAGGTCTTGCCGCTGCCGGTGGCGTTCCACAGCGCAAGCTTTCGCAGAGACTCTGACGTGTACGGGCTAATTGCCGCCTTCTTGGAGTCGCCGAAATCCAGCAGGGCATTGTTGAACTGCTCCAGATGGGCGTTAAGTGCAGCAAGCAAGCCCTCCGGGTCTCGGAAGTACCAGTCCAGGTACACCTCGGTGAAGAGCAGTGTCATGTACTGGAAGTACTTCCACTGCAGCCGGCTTCCTCGTCGTTCAGAGACTGCGTTGGTATGGCGGGCGATGTTGGCGTCGTAGTCCCGCATCTGCTCTCGCGACACCGGTCCAGTGCTGGGCAGCAGGCGACTGAGCTCATCACTGAAACGGAAGCTGCCGTCATCCTCGCGGAGCTCCAACGACTCATCGGTCAGCCGCCGGGTGACCTCACGAAAAGTATCCTGGTCGAGTTCGTGAGCGTGTCCGCCGAACAGACTCAGCAAGAACCGGTTCAAGACCAGCTTATGGGGGAAGGCGACTGCCATTACGCGGCACCCTTTGGTTCGAGCCCTAGCTTGACAGCCGACTGCCTCAACCTCTGCCGCACGCTGTCGGTGAACGGCAGCCAAGCTGCGTCTCTGACTGCGGCCTCAATCACGAACCACTCAATGTTCTCGACGCTGAGGCCAAAGTGCTTGTGCATGTTGAAGATAAGTGACTTGTCGGGATCGGGAAAGACGTTCTCATCGACGAACGCCAGCGCGTCAGCAATCCAAGGTGTCGCATGTCCCGCCTGAGCCACACGACGCGCGGATTCGAGAAGGAATCGCTCAGGGTTCACGCGATGTCCATCGGGCATCAATGGCTCTAGTTGGACGAACCAACGGGATGCCTGGTCTTGAGCTTGCTTCAGCGTTTCACCGGTCCCACTAAGTGCCTTGGCAATCTGGCTCTTCTTGTCATCGCCAGTTGGGTACCGGTCACCGTCCAGAACTACTAGATTCTTGTCCGGGTCCCGCGACTCCAGTTCAAGTACGGCAGCGACGGAGAACGCATTGTCAATCGCACCAAACGAGCGAATGACTATGTTCTGAAGAATACCCAGTTCCGTACAGACCTGCTGAACTATGCGTCGAGCAAGCGCATCCTCTACCCAAACGGTTATCACCCGCATGTCTGCTTCGTCGCCGCTCATACGGTGCAAGGCCATCGGGCGATAGCCATTGATGCATAGAATTTTCCGAGGCATCGCGTGCAACGTTCGAATCGCGACGTCGCTTCCGAACTCCACAATGCGGGGCCAATGCGTCGAGATGATGATTTGCAGATCCTTGTCGTTGGCCTGTTGAATCAACCACAGCAAGAGCCGGCGAAGAGCTGCCTCATGTATAGAGACCTCCAGCTCTTCGATCAGGATGAGACCGCCATTCGGGGCAGCCAGGACTTCTTGAATCAGCCGCAGAACTTTGTACTCGCCAGCACCCATGTAGTGCGAGGTATAGGACGACGTAACGGCTGGCTGGCCCTGAGAAACTGTTGCGACCAGAAAGCGTCGCAAACCTGATCGTTTCGTAGCTCGCTGTATTGCCGTGTATCGCCGATTGAGGATTCCTGATGCTGCTTCGACCAGCTCCGCTCGCTTGTTCTGACTGAGATCCAATTCACTGATTGAGAACTCGAACCGCGTCTTCTGGCTCTCACCCTCGATGTGCGGCATGCAGTCCAGTAGTCCTATAAACCGGTTGTATCGCTCTCGTCGGCTGCCACTTCGCGGTTGCCATCGATCGCTCTTGCTGTATGTCGTCGCGTCTTGAGAGCCCGAGAACACAACCTGAACTGAAGATCCATTCCAATAGTTGCCTGTGTGGGGAACAAACCAGTCCGTCCACCAGCTTCCGTTGTCGCCCCTCCTGACTTGGATGTGTTCGTGCGGCCTGTAGATGCAAGCCAATGCGTGTAGGACGGTGGACTTTCCGATTCCGTTTTCCCCCATGAGAGCGCACACACCCTTCTCTGGGAATTCAATGGTGAGATCTTGGAGACGCTTCAGCTTGACGAACTCCACCTTCGTAATCTTGCTCATTTCAGAAACTTTCAGTCGAGAACATGAGAGTAGTGAAGGTGTCTTCAGTTAGACGCACCTTCCAGGTCTCATCTGCCCGCCTGAGGTTCTCAATGTTGTTATCACCATTCACATAGATCAGATCAAACTCAGTGTCCCGGCTGTTGTAGGCCTGCTTCTCAAACCAGTCGTTCAGAGACTGGCTGTCGACGTCGATCGTGTTGCGCCAGAGGACGAGGACCTGATCTCCGGCGGGCGACACCCCTGTGACTTCAAGCACTCCCTTGGAGCGCCTGATGCTTCTGACACGCAAGCCAAGCAAGTAATTGAAGGTCTCTACGAGATCGAGCTTGACTCGTCTGCTCTCGTCGTTGCGGGTGATCGAGATCTCCACATTGAAAGGGTCGGCGAAGCGGTCTAGGTTGAGCAAACTGTCCCGGCTCTCCACATCGAGCATGTAGTTGAGGACATACCCCTCACGCAGGCTCGGAGCACTTTCCAACAGTGCCTGCTGCTCCATGCTACGGGCGAGGGCCAAGTTGTCGCATGCATCCTCGTAGGACTCCAAGCGGACGTACTTGACTATTTGGGAAACACCATCTCTGGAGGTGGGGCGCCCGTCTTCCCAGGAAGCCGCATACCCCGCCTTCTGAATGCGCGGCTTGAGCACGTTGTCGAAGTGGGCACCCATTTCAACCAACACGAAGCGCTGGTCAATCTGATGATCACGACGCAAGTCGATAGCCGCATGCCCTGTAGAGCCTGAGCCTGCGAAGTAGTCGAGCACAGTACCGCCGGCTGCATTTAGATATCGAAACACCCGCATCAGGTCTGTCCAAGGCTTCGGGTTGTCGAATGCCCGCTTTCCAAACAAGGCATCGAATCTTTGGCTTGCAGTTTGGGCGTAGCTATAGAAGACACTCGGCATCACTTGGGTGTCTTGGTCTTCGAAAAGACGCGTGATTCCGCTGGGGACAGTTGTCTCATCGTCGCCGAAGGCGATTCGCCCTTCGTCGTACTCCTCCCAGAACCTTTCGGGCGTCGGATACCGCCACCCGCTGCGGGGAATCTTGCACGGCCGCTTCGTGCCCGGGTGAAGCACTTCGTAGCGTGGACCGCCACCGCCAGGCCAACTGATATCGCGATCGTCGCGGTATGGCCCGCGATCATCGACCTTGTTGTAGCGCATGAGGCGCCGGCGGGGGTCTGCAACGGGGATGTCGTCAAACCAGGCTCTCCATCCTTCTCTGACAGCTTCCCGGTTCTTGCCGTGGGTCTTCTTCAGTTTCTGGAAGACCTTCTTGGCCTCGTCCAAGCCTTCCTTTGGTTCTCTGAACTTGACGCCCTGCTGGACCAAGTGGTTCTTGTCTTTCGCCCAGACGAGCATGTACTCGTGCCCGACCGAAAAGAACTTGGCGTCGTTCTTTCGGTTGCGGTCCCACACGAGCTTGGCGAGCTCGTTGTCACCGTAGGTGATGTTGAGCAGCGTGGAAAGCCGATGCATCTCGTCGTCATCGATGCTGACCGTGATCGTGCCCTCCGGCGGCTGCAGTGCCTTGCCAGCCAACAAGCGGTCGTGCATCAAGGACAACCAAGATGAGCGTTGGTAGGCATCCTTGTAGATGAACTCGTCACTGCCGGTGTTGTAGGGCGGGTCGATATAGACGGTCTTGATCTGCCCTCGATAGCGCTCGCACAGCAGGTTCAAGGCCTGGAAGTTCTCTCCGTGAACAAGCACACCTTGGGTGGCCTCCTCAAGATCGTCGATACGCGACAAGATGTCGTACTTCAACTCGTCAGAAAGAAAAGCTGTATCGATCGTGAGGAACGGGTGCGTCTTCAGGAACTCTGATGTCAGAGGCACGGCGTACGGAGCAACCTCCTCCGTGAACAGCCCGTCCTCGGCAGGTGACGCCATCGGTTGATCGACGGCGAACAGTCGAATCCACTCCTCGCGCTGGTTGCGCGCCACACCGTCCCAGCCGCGGATCGAGACCTCAGCTGCCTTGCAGAGGGCCGGGTAAAGCGTTTCAGGAATGCGGTCCAGCGTGATCAGCCAGTTGGCCTCCAGCACAAACTTCTTCTTGAGCCAGAGACGCTTCTGGAAGTTTTCGAGCTGCGCCAGGAAGTCAATCAGCTTATGAGCGATCCGCCGCATACCCTTCAACTGCGCCAAGTAGCTCTGAACCTTGGGCCCTGATTCACTCTCGATGTCATCCAGATGCATGACTTCGTTCTTGACGAAGAAGTCCAGCTCCCGTCGCATGAAGCGCCCGAGGTCTTTGTGGATGAAGTAGTCAAAGCTGTTGCGCGCGGTGTAGTCGGTCAGATGCTTCTCTAGCAGCGTACGTGTCTTGTTCTTCTCTGTCGCAGCCAAGCGAGCGAGGGCAGCCTTCCATGCACTCCAGCTCGACACTCCCTGCGACAAGGGCGCGCCTTCGGGAAGGCTCAGCAATGCCTGCACGGATTGCGCGTTCAGGTCCTTCTGCTTGCGCTTCTCCGCGTCCGGTCGGTATTCGAAGAAGATGACCAATTCGTCGCCGTCCATTGCCAGTGGCGCGTCAGCCAGGATGAACCGGCGCTCGCCACCTTCGCTGGACTTGTTGTTGTCTCGCTCGGTGCTGACATACGTCAGCTCCAGGCGCACCCGACCTTGGGTGCTCTTGAAGGCGTAGCGGGTGAAGTTCTCTGCGGACTTGATGAAGTACTGGTCTGCATTCGCCCAGTGCAGCTTCACCTCTTCGCCCTCGTAGGGCATGGCGTAGACGCCTTCCTTGTAGCGGCGAAGTGAAAGGAAGTCGCCGTCGGCGTAGTAGCGGCTGAAGAAGGTGTAGAGGTCGGAGAACACCTTGTCCTCCATGCGATCCAAGTCGCCACCTTCGGCCAGCTCGGCCTTGAGCTGTTGCACCACCTCTAGGCTGTCGGGGTCGATCTTGAGCTTCTTCGCGTTGGCAACTGCGTCGGCCAGCTCTTTCTGCCTATCCGCCAAGCCGGCCGGCTGAAACTCTTGCAGCGTGGTGCGCAGCGTGGGCAGAAGGTCTTGCTCTAGGAACTGGCTTATCTCATCCCGCTTGGCGTTCATGATGCGGTAGATGCCAAAGTCCAGGTCCGCCTGGTCCATCTGGAACATCTCTTTGAGCTTGCTGATCAGCTGCTGGCGCTTGTTGTCGTTGGGGGTGCTCATCGGCGGCGCTTTCAGTCGTATGGCTGGAACTGGTTGTTGTCTCGGCTGAGCAGTTGCATCAGCTTTGGATGAATGAAGAGCTTCTCTTTGCCGAACGGCATTTCACGCAGCACGCCCATGTCAGCCAGATCATGCAGATAGCGTGAGGCGGCTTGGCGCTGGGCGATGCCCTTGTCCACCAGATTGCTGATGCGGCAGTAGGGCTGCTCGAAGATCACGTCCACCAGTTCGCGCGTGTAGATCTTGGGCAGCCGTTCGCGCACATGCTCAGTGGTGTGCTCGGCCAGTTTGCGGATGGCGGCGATCTTGCCGGTGGTCCACTTGGAGGTCTCGGCCACGGCCTGCAGCATGAACTGCAGCCAGGGCTCCCACGCCTGGTCTCGCGTCACGCCCAGCAGCAGGCCGTAGTAGTCGGCCTTGTGCGCGATGACGTGGCGGCTGAGGTACAGGATGGGCAGGTTCAGCAACTCTTCCTGGATGAGGTAAAGGATGTTGATGACGCGGCCCGTGCGCCCGTTGCCATCGGTGAAGGGGTGGATGGCCTCGAACTGGTAGTGGCCCACAGCCATGCGGATCAGCGGGTCCAGCTCGGTCTGGTTGTGCAGAAAGCGCTCCCAGTTGGCCAGCATGTCGCGCAGGCGCGCTTCGCCTTCGGGCGGGGTGTAGATCACCTCACCTGTGCGGTCATTGATGAGCTGGGTGCCCGGCGTGCGCCGGATGTCCATGTCCACGCCCTTCAGGGTGCGGCAGACATCCACGGCGGTGGCGGTGCACAGTGGCCGGTCTTTCAACGACTGGTAGCCGCGGTGCAAGGCGGTGCGATAGCGCAGCGCTTCCTTGGTGGCAGGGTCGGCGTTGTCTTGGCCCTGTGCGGGACTCTGGGCATATTGGAAGAGCTGGTCGGTGGTGGTGACGATGTTCTCGATCTCCGAGCTGTCCTTGGCTTCCAGCAGCGGGATGGTGTTGATGAGCATCGCCTGGTTGGGGATGAGCTCGGCGGCCTGCTTCAGCTCGGCCAGGGCGGCACGGGCCTCGATGCAGGCCTTGAGCACAGCACGGCTTTCCAGCTCGCGGGCTGGGGGCAGCGCTGGTAGCTGGTTGTGCGGCAGCTCAGGGCGCCACGGGGAATCGAGGTCAGTCATGATGCAAAAACGCTACTTTGGCGACACATCGGCAGCTTATGTCGCTGCGGGCGACACGTCAACCCGACATGTCGATGTTTTTCTAGTTCATCGACATGATGCAGGCAACATGTTCGCCGTGACAACAAGCGACGGTCATCATGTCGCCGAAATAGCGTTTCTAGAACACTAGACGACGCTCCAGCGAAGCACGAACAGGCTCTGGTTACGGCTGGCCCGGTGGAGCCGCTTCTGAAGTGCGGCGATGAGCGCATCACGCCGGGCTTCGATCTCATCTTCCACCGTGAAGATGTCTTGCCGCTGGCGCCGCTGCTCGGCCTCGGTCTTGCGGATTTCCTGCTGCAGGCGTTGGGCGTCTTCCATGCTGAGCGCTATGCGCGCCTGGCGCTTCAGGCCCTTGAGCTTGAGCTTGGTGTCCTTGAGAGCCTGCTCGGCCGATGCGATGCGGTCCTCGGCCCAGGCTTCGAGCTTGTCGCGCTCTTGCTGGAAGAACCGGTCATTCAGCTCCAGCGCACGGCTGAGCGTGGCCTCCAGTTGATGTTGCACGTTGCCTTCCAGCGCCATCGGCGGGCTGGCTTGCAGATCCGCCGTGGTGGCCGAGAGGTAGAACAGCTTTTCGCAGCTCTCCTGGTCGATCACTTCGCCCGCGTCGGTGAGGCAGGTGAACACGAGATGCTCCTCTTGCTGAAAGCTGTCCAGCTCCAGCAAGCTGAGCTGCATCCATCCGCCCTGCCCAACCAGGCGCTCCACCATGCTGATGCGGGGCTTGTGGCTGCCGTAGTGGAAGGTCAGGCTCTGCGCTGGCGCTTGCAGGTTCCGGCCCGTCTCCAACACGTACTGGCCCAGTGGGTGGGTCAGTCGGTAGATGCGGGCATGCTCTGGAGGGGTTTCGCCCTTGCGGATGAGTTGGTACGCACCCGTGGGCGCCTGCACCACCGGCGGCGCCTGCAGGTCGAAGGCCAGCTTGGCGGAATCGAAACGCGCCTGGCCGGCCAGCACGTATCGCGTCAGCCACCAGAAAAACCGGGTGATGCGGTCCAGCTGGCTTTCTGCACGTTCTTTCTGGCTGCGAAGCAGGTCGTGGATATCGGCGTCGAAGTGCTCGAGGAGCAGCTTCTCTGTCTCTTGCATGCGCGCCTGAATGTCGGTGTCCAGCTCGGTGCGCAGCTGGGTAAAGGCGGCGTCGATCTCGCCTGGCGTTCGGCAGCGGTCGTAGATGTCGGCGATTCGCTTTTCAAAGTCGATGCCGCTTTCGATCTGGCCCAAGACCTGGTCAGAGGCCCCGAACACGCCGTCGAAGAGGTGGAACTTGTCTTGCAGCAGCTCCAGCACACGCTGGTCTGCCGCGTTGCGCTGGTTCAGAAAGTTGATGACCACCACGTCGAACCGCTGGCCGTAGCGGTGGCATCGGCCGATGCGCTGCTCCACGCGCTGCGGATTCCAAGGCAGGTCGTAGTTGACGACGAGCGAGCAGAACTGCAGGTTGACGCCCTCGGCTGCGGCCTCGGTGGCGATAAGGATCTCTGACTCGAGGCGGAAGTGGTCGATCAGCGCGGTGCGCCGGTCGATGGCTGGCGAGCCCGTGACGCGATCGGTGCCAGTGTTCTTGGCCAGCCAGCGCTGATAGATGCCCGTCGACGCAGGGCCTTGGTTGCCACCGCTGAACATAGTCACCTTGCCTGCGTAGCCGTGGGCTTCCAGGTACCGCGCCAGGTAGTCTTGTGTGCGCCGGGACTCCGTGAAGATGACGGCCTTGCGGGCTGCGCCCATGGCGCCCATGCGCTCGAAGCCTTGCTGCAACGCCGACAGCAGCGCATGGGACTTCTGGTCTTCACGGATATTGCGTGCCAGGCGCAGGTACTCGTCCAGCTCGGCCAGTTCCTCGCACACCAGGGCGTAGTCCACTGGCGGTGTGCCGTCGGCGGCCGGGGTGGCGGGCTCAGCGTCCCCCAGCAGGTCTTCATCGAGGTCTTCGTCTTCGATGAGCTGCTGGATCCACTCTTCGTCGATGGTCTGCTTGTCGAGCAGGCGCTGCAGGCGGGTGCGGATGGCTTGCAGCGTGGCAACCACTGCCTCGGTGGACGACGCCAGCAACTTGCGCAGGATGAGCCCGACGAGGTGCTTCTGCCGGCTGGGAAAGCCATAGCTGAAATCGCGCTGCAAGTAGGCCGAGATCAGTTCGTAGAACTGAACTTCCTCTTCGGCCGGAGAAAACGGGGTGGTGAGCGCGTGGCGCTGGGTGTACGGCACGTACTCCAGCACGTCGCGCCGCAAGGTGCGCTTGATGAAGGGCTGCAGCCGACGACGCAGCGAATGGATGTCGCCGTCGATGCTGCTGTACTGTGAACGGAAGCTGCGCTCGTCGCCGAAGATCTCTTCGTCGATGATCGATGTCAGGCCGTACAGCTCCATCAAGGAGTTCTGCAAAGGCGTGGCCGTCAACAGCAGCTTCTTGCGCCCGGCCAGGGCGCGCTTCAGCGCTTGCCCGGTTTCATGGCTCTTGCGGTGAGCGTTGCGCAGCTTGTGCGCTTCGTCGATGACCACCAGATCCCAGGGCACGGCGCCGAGCTGGGCCTCCATGCGGACTGCGAAGTGGATGGACATGATGCTGATGACATCGCGGTCCAGCGGGTCGTAGGTGCCGTCTTCGCGCAGCAGATGCCAGGTGCGCGCATCCAGTACCACGGCTGGCAGGTTGAACTTGTCGGCCAGTTCTTGCGCCCACTGCTTGCGCAGGGAGGCGGGGCAGATCACCAGTAGGCGGCGACGGCGCTCGGCCCAGAGTTGGCACAGCACCAGCGAGGCTTCAATGGTCTTGCCCAGGCCGACCTCGTCGGCCAGCACCACGCCCTTGCTGAGCGGGTTGTTGAGGGCAAAGAGCGCGGCATCGATCTGATGCGGGTTCAGGTCGACACTGGCATCGAACAACGACTGGGCGAGGCGGTCTTCCTCTGAAGCAGCACGACGACGCGTGAGTTCCCACGCAAAGTACTTGGCATGGTGTGCCGTGGTTCCTGCTGCTTGCCCGTCACTCTCGACTCCCCCGGCCATATTTTTCCCTGTTGTTCGTTGCCTCTAGAACAAGCCGATGCCAGCCTCGCCTGAGGCGGCGCTAACACGTCGGCACGGTTCACTGACCTGCCCTACTCGCGCTGCGTCGAAAACGCCGCTTCCATTGTGATTCCGGGTATGGCGACTTTCGGACGGCGGGCGTGGGCGAAAATCACATGATGAGCCACGCTCCACGCCTTGACCTCCGCCCCGGCGTCAGCGAGCCCGTCGTGTTGATTATTTCCCGACGCGAGGTCGAGTCCGCCGAACTGACCTCGGTGTTGTCCCGGCTGAGCGTCTTCGTGGCCACGCGTGAGGACGCCTGGCGCTACCGCGGCCAGATGACGCTGGTGGTGGACGGCTACAACGACGACCCGCGCGAGCTGGTCGACATCCCTGACGTCCGAGCACTGCTTCGCGGCCTGGAGGCCGAGTGGCCCGTTTGGGCGTACTTCTTCAATCAGGTGGACGACAGCATCAAGCTGCTGCTGTCCTGCGTGGCCGGAAGCAGGTTTCTCGGCAACGGCGCCGTCGAGATGGATGGTGACCTGGTGGCCGCTGCGATGGCCCGCGCATTCGGCGGCATGAACGCGGTCTTTGAACGCTTCAACTTCCGCGAGGATGAGCTCGAGCTGATGAGCCGCGGCTTCGGCGAGGTGCTGCAGCAGGCCGGCATGGCGTAGCCCGGCGAATGGCATGCATCAGCCTTCGAATTCGCTTGGATCGGAGGTTCCCCGAACCACTTCAGCCCGCGCTGCCAGAAACGTCATGGCGGACACGAGATCGCGTGCCCGATAGACGCCCAGTGCCATGTCAGCTATGCCGACATTCGGGGGCAATGCCTCGTCCCACCCTTCTTCTGCACGGGGCCAAGCCGCGATGGCATAGCTGGCGTCCTGAAGCGTGTAAACAACCCAGGCTGAACCATCGCGCAGGCGATAGAAGATGAATGCTGACCCGGGCTTCTGACTAGGTGCCCAGTCATACGTCTTCGCAAGACTCTGCGGGCGTTGCAGGTCGACGGAGTTTGCTTCCGCCTCACGGGTGGGTGACCCGAGGGCTCCTTCTGGCACCGGGTGCTGCAGGCGCCCGGCGATGCCTGCCCACTTGCGGCCTGCCTCTTCAGCCTGCCGGCGCCGGATGCGCTCAACCTGCTCTTCATCGATTCGGGCTTGAACGCCCAGCCGGGCTCTGGCCGCCGCTGCGATGCCGAGGACGTCAGGATGGTGGCGCCAGACGAACAGGCCATGACTCCTCAGATGCTGCTCGGCGTAAAGGCGCTGGCGAAGATCGGACGCAGACGGCAGCGTGGACCAGAACACGACGCAGGCTTTCGCCTCTGGGCCCATCGAATGGCCGCGCGAAACCTGGTCGCCGATCTCCACGAATATGTCCAGCTCGCCGCCTGCTTCGAGTTGGCAGCGACCGACGGGCGAGGGCTTGGGCAGACGGTCGAACCACTGCACCACGCCCACCATTCGAACCGGCCAAACAACCTCTTCCGACAACTCCCGCAGAGGAGATCGGACGGTCACACGCTCGCGGAACGGTGGAAGCTCCAGGGTCGGCTGTCCACGCAGATATTCCACTGCGAGACGCCGAAGCATGTTGATGGCACCGGCTTCGCATTCGGGCCGTTCTTGGCCGCCCTCGTGGGCGAAGTGCCAGTCCTTCTCGTTGCCCTGCTTTGCCACCAATGGGCTGCCGCACTCTGGACAGGAACACCCACAGGCCGCACCCCGATCCACTTCGCCTATGAAGCGCATGGCACCGTCGCGTCCCAGGCCGGCGAACAGTCTGATCATGGTGCCTATCGTATCGACGCCGACAGGTGGAGCACCCCTGCCCGACGATTCAGCTGAGCGCCTGGGCCTGAATCACGCCGCCGGCAATCTCACTGCGAAGATGATGGAAGGCGCTGTGCATGCTCCAGCGTGGCGGCCGGTCCGTGCTCAGACCGAGACATCGCCACGGTCATCTGACTGCTCGCCAGTGCCGACCCTTTCACTCAGCTCCGCCTCGATCGCATCAATGCTCGGCAGCACCGACTGCAGCGATGCCGGCAGCGCCCGCGTCAGCTCAAAGGTCGACACCCCGATCGGCTTGTCCAGCCCGCGCAGCGCGTATTCGGCCAGCACCTGGTTGCTGCGCTGGCACAGGATCAGCCCTATGGTCGGCGCGTAGCTCGGGTGCTTCAGCTGGTCATCGACCACGTTGCAGTAGAAGTTCAGCTTGCCGGTGTACTCCGGCTTGAACTCGCCGCGCTTCAGCTCGATCACCACGTAGCAGCGCAGCTTGACGTGGAAGAACAGCAGGTCGATGAAGTATTCCTGCTCGCCGACCTCCACCCGGTACTGCCGCCCCATGAAGGCGAAGCCCTGGCCGAGTTCGAGCAGGAACTTCTCCAGGTGCTGCACCAGCCCGGTTTCCAGCTCGCGCTCGCGGAACGGCTCCTCCAGCGTCAGGAAGTCGAAAACGTAGGGATCCTTCAGCGCCTGGCTCACCAGCTCGGATTGCGGCGCCAGCAGGCGCACGCCGAAGTTGCTGGCACCCACGCCCTGGCGCTGATGGGCCTGGCTGTCGACCATCAGCATCAGCGTGGCCCGGCTCCAACCCTGGGCCAGGGTCTGCGCGATGTACCAGCGCCGCTCCTCGACCGGCTTGACCTTCTCCAGCAGCAGCGCGTGGTGGCCCCAGGGCAGCTGCCACAGCAGGCTGTCGGCGGTGGATTTCGCCACGGGCTGTGGCGAAGGTGCTCCGCCCAGACTTTTCGCCACAGCCTGTGGCGAAAACTCCCCCGGCTCCGGATAGGCCCGCGCGAAGGCCAGCATACGGTCCAGGTTGCGGCTCGAGAAGCCCTTGAGCTCCGGTAGTTCGTTGCGCAGATCGTTGGCCAGGCGCGGAATGACACCGGCGCCCCACCCTTCGGCCGCTTGGCGCTCGTCGAGCAGCCGGCCGATGCCCCAGTACAGCCGGATCAGCTCGGCATTGACGGCCAGCACCGCCCGCGTCTGCGCGGCCTGGATGCGCGCCTTGATGTCGGCCAGCAGCTTGGCGTAGTGGGTCAGTTCGCTGGTCACGGGGCTTCTCGGAGAACTCGGTGGAATGGTAGATCGACGGCCGGTCATCGTAGCCGCCGCAGCCCGGCGCGCCTGCGGTTCAACCAGCATCGCGCATCTCGGACACCGACAACACCCGCTTGCCGTTGACGTAGGCCGCGCCGTCGCGCACCTCGATCAGGATGGGACCGAAGGCGCTCTGCCAGATGGTGGGCGGGATGCTTTCGGCCACCGATGCGCGGGGATCGACCGCAGGGGGTGGCATCAGGACATTGGGGAGCAGCGGCGCGTTCATGGGTCGGGGGAAGGAACAAGGACAGGGCCATGAACTGTACATTCATCCAGTAGTATTGCAAGCGCGAAACGGGCGACATCGGCTCTCCTCCATCACCTTGCTCGATCACCTGGCAGCGGCCCTGGCGATCGGCCTTGTGCGTGATCTGTGTACAGGCGTTCGCTGGGCGGCACGGTGTCGCGGTTGAAGCGATCGATGGCCGCTGCGAGCTTGCGGTCGCCGGCGTCGCCCGACTGCGCCAGCGCGGCCGCGATCGTCTGCCAGGCGTGCCGGGCCGCGGCACGGCTGGCGCCCACGGCCGCACCGCGGCGGTGGCTGCTGCGTGGCTTGAGCAGTCGCCCTTCACCGATCGCCTTCACGCGCCACAGGTCCGGATGGTTGCGCGTCGCGCCGCGGGCCGCCTGCCGCGTGGCCTCGGCCTCGACGCCGCGCTCGCGCAGCTTTTCGGCGAATGTCTCGCGCCAGCGGTGCAGATCGGTCTTGCGCGGGTTCAGGCGCTTGCCATGCTTCGACTCGGCGCGCACGCTGATGTGCACGTGCGGGTTGGCCTGGTGGTCGTGCAGCACCATCACGAGCTTGTGGTCGGCCAGCTCGGCCTTGGCGAACTCGCGCGCCGCCCACTGCACCGTCAGCGGGTCGGTGCCGCGCGGCATCGACAGCATGATGTTGAAGGCCTCGCGCCGGGGGCTGATGTCGTCGATCAGGCTGCCGCCGTAGCGCCAGTCGTCGGCCAGTTCGTGCAGCGCGTCCTTGCCGCGCGTGGTCTGGCCGCGCTCGTCCTCGATCTCGAGCCGGCCGTTCTTGCTGATGTAGCGCATGTGTGCGGCGATGGCCTTCATGCCGCGCCCGCCGCCGGTGACCTTGACCATCACTTGCGGCGCGCGGCGCACCACGGTCGCCTCGATGCGCTCGCGGATTACCGCCGCTCGCTGGCGCGCGGCCAGGGCGCTGAGCCGGGGCGGCGGCTGGGTCTTGACGATACGGTTGCCCGGGTAGAACAGCCGGTCTCCCCACTGGATCAGGACGCCGTCGATATTGGGTAGCTGGGACATGGCGGTCTCCTTCATGTCATGGGTGCACGGTCGCTCGCGACCCGTTGTCCGATGCCCGGGCGGGCCGCAGGTCGGCCAGCACGCTGCCGGCCAGGCGCAGATGCGCGCGCACGTCGTCGCCCAGCGTGTCGAGCATGCGGCGGTATTCCTGGGCGGCACGCACCTCGCCCTGGCGCAGCAGCGCGCTCAGGTGGTGGATGTTGCGGGTGAGCGTGGCCAGCTCGGCGCTCGATGCCGTCAGGGCCGCGATGCTGTCGGGGCGGCTGCCCGCGCCGCCTGACAGCGATGGCACGCCGGCCAGCAGGCCGGCGAGGAAGGCGCCACGCGACAGGCCGGACCGCCGCGCACCGGCGGCGAGTTGCTTGGCCTCGGCGCTTGTCAAACGGATTGATAGCTTCACGGTCGAAGCTGCAGGGAACGCCGAAGCCTCGCGCTCGGCCGGCGCATCGGCGAGCCCCAGTTCGCGCTGCACGGCGCGCCGGACCACCGCCGATACGCTGACCCGCTCGGCCTGCGCGCGCGACACCAGCGCGACCTTCAGGCCGCGCATGTCCACCGTGACGAAGTCGTGAGACGAGGAGGTCATGGGCCGAGCAATCAATGCGTTTCGAGGCCAGCGCAGCGTCTTCACAACTCGGCGGCACGCCGCCTATCCTGCACTCACCCATGCATTCAGTATTGACCTCGATCGAGGTCAAGGGTCCGATGATTTCGAGGCCAGAATCATCGAAACGCCAGCTCGATGTATGGCGGCGTGCGCCGCAAAGCCGACGCACAGGCGACGGCATATGCCGCCCAGGCGCCGGTGAGGCGACGGGCGCGACGGCAAGGCGCCGGGCCCTGACGCGAAGGCAGACGCAAAGCCGCCGGGGAGCCGATGATTAAACGAAGAAAGTCATCGCGCTCAGGTGGTCCGCACGCATCTAGATTGCTCATGTCGCCACTGCGGGGCCATCGTGCAGCTGCAACCCAAGCGCCCACCCGGACGCGCCGACCGAAAGGCCGCGGCGTATGCCTGCGAGATCCTGCGGCTGCGCGCCGAGGGCTACACCTACGAGACGATCCGTGAGGCGCTCGCCGACGTTGGCATCGAGCTAAGCGAGAGCGCGCTGCGGCGGGAGGTACGAAGGCAGCAGCAGCGAGCCGTCCGCGCGGCGCCGGGCATCCGGCCGCCAGCATCAGTGCCTGAAGCCCCGTCACTGCCGGTACCGCAAGCCCCGGCCGCCGCGCCACCGCCCTCGCCTCGCGCCAGCGGCCGCGAGATCGCCGAAGCGTTCTTCAACGCCCACCCCAGCAACCCGCTGTTCCCCACCCAGGAGTCCTCATGAAACTCGCCGTCATCAACTTCTCGGGCAACGTCGGCAAGACCACCGTGGCCCGCCATCTGCTCGCCCCGCGCATCCCCGGCTGCCAGGTCGTCGCGGTGGAGAGCATCAACGCCGACGACGGCCAGCCGGTGACGATCCGCGGCCGGCAGTTCGCGCTGCTGCAGGAGTTCCTGCAAAGCGTCGACCACGTCGCCGTCGACATCGGAGCGAGCAACGTCGAAGAGCTGCTCAAGCTGATGCGGCGCTACCGCGACAGCCAGCAGGACTTCGACGGCTTCGTCGTGCCCACCGTGCCGGCACGCAAGCAGCAGCAGGACACGGCCGCCACGCTGGCCGAGCTGGCGCGCATCGGCGTTGCGCCGGAGCGGCTGCGCCTGGTGTTCAACCAGGTCGACGACGACAGCCCGATCGAGCGGGCATTCGACACACTGCTCGCGTATTGCACCTCGTCGGGCGTGGTTCAGCCCCGACTGGCAGCGTGCATCTCGTACAACGAGGTGTACGCGCTCGTTCGGGGCTCCGGCCAGTCCCTGGCCGAACTGGCGATCGACCGTACCGACTACAAGGCCGAGATCGCCAAGGCTGGCACCCAGTCGGACAAACTGGCGCTGGCGCAGCGGCTGGCAATCCAGCGCCTCGCCCGCGGTGTCATCCCCGAACTCGACGCGTGCTTTGCCGCGCTGGAGCTGCACCTCCTGGCCCAGCAGTCGGGCGAAGCGGCGATGCCGGCATCATGAAGCCTCCGAGCACCACGCGGGAAGCGTTGATCGTCGAAGCACTCGGTGAGGCCGCCAAGCTGATCCAACAGGTGGGGGCGTTGGCGCCGCGGCTGGACGAGTCGCGCCAGGCGCTTGCCGATGCCCACAGCGGCCTGGCCGATCATTTGACTGCGTTCGAAGCCCAGATCCTGGCCCTGTCCGAGAAGGCCAAGGTCCAGACGGTGAAGCACATCCTGGCGCGCACCGACGAGGCCGCGCGGCGGTCGGTCGACTTGCAAGCGCGGGCGATGGCCGATGCGGCACGAGTGGCCTTCGGCGCCCAACTCGGCGCCACCCTGCAGCGCCTGGAATCGGTAGTGCAGCCGCTGATCCAGCGACGGGAGCGGGCTTGGGACCGGTGGCTGACCCATGCGGCGGCCGCTGCGTCAGCATCCGCCGCCACCTGGATGCTTACTACCTACCTGCTGACAGGATAGGCGGGACCGGCCGCCCTTTACGGCGACCGGTGCTCCGATGCCTACGCCTTCAGCTTGCGCATCTCCTCGGCCAGCACCCACAGCGCGCGATTCAGCGCGACATTGCGGTCGATTCCGGCCACTTCGCGGGTGCGCATGCGCCGGCCCTGCACCGTGCGGCCCGGCAGGCCTCCACGCGTCAGATGTTCCTGGATGCGCTGGAAGCTCATCCATAGCGCGTTGCCCTGATCTTCGGGCCGGCGCACCTGGATCAGCTGTTCGGCGCTGATCGGTGCCGGCGGCTGGCCCTCTTCGCGTTCGCCGTAGCGCAGTGCCAGTGCGGCACGGGCAAACGCCCTCTCCTCTTCGGGCTTCAGCGCGATGGCCTTCATCGCCTCGGTCGATTCATCGACGGCCTTGAAGTCGTCGAGCACGCGGAATGCGCCTTCGATCACCTCGCCTTGCACGTTGCCCTTGTGCGGGATGCGGATGTCGTGCGCCACGTCGCCGACCACCAGGCCGTTGCAGCAGACGAAGCGGAACATGCCCGACAGCAACTGGTAGGAGCTGGCGCCGTCGTGGCTGTTGATGAGGATGATCTCGTGGACCTCGGGCCGGGTGCGCACCTGCCCAGAGTGTTCGCGCAGGTGACGCATGCGGATCATGTGCTTGGTGTACTCGCTCTTGCCTTCGATGCGGCTGCGCCCCTGCGCAACCATGAAGGGCTCGAAGCCTTCGCGGTGCAGGCCGCGCAGCACGTCGATGGTGGGGATGTAGGTGTAGCGCTCAGAGCGGCTGACGTGCTTGCCGGCGGCGAAAATGGATGGTGCCGCCTGGCGCATCTGCTCTTCGGACAACGGGACGTCGCTGCGCAGCACCCGGGTGCTGTTGGCGAAGCGGGTGGCCAGGGTGGGTGTGGCGTACATGGTGAACTCCTTGATTGACTGGCACGGCCCGGGCTGGGCCGTTCCGGGGGTGTTGAGCGGTTCGGTGGCTCAGGCCTTGGCGGTGGCCCGCTGGGCCTTGACTGCCGGTGGGCGGGGGTCGTCGGCTGCGTCCATCTCGGCGATGAAGGCGTGCCGCTCACGCCGTGCCTGGGCGTCGGCCTTGCTGTCCAGGTAGTCGATCTCGTCGACCGTGAAGCTCAGGCCGTAGACGTCGGCGCCTTCGGCGTCCTGGTAGTGGTTGTTGCGCAGGTGACCGACGATGTTGACGTGGCTGCCCTTGCCCAGGAACGCTGCGGCGTTCTCCGCCTGCCGGCCCCAGGCGGTCCACTGGATGGCGGTGGCCTCCTCTTCGCGCTGCTCGCCGGATCCGCGGTAGGTGTTGCTGATGGCGCTCAGGTTGGCCCGGGCGACCTTGCCGTCGCGGCCGTTGACCCAGTCCAGCCGGACGGTGCCGGCCAGGTGTGCATTGCGCTGCTCGACTCGTACGAATGCCATGGTGATCTCCTTGCGTGAGAGATCCAGCCGGGCCCCGGACCGGGTTGCCCTGAAAACTGATCCTCTCGCTTGGACTCGCCTCGCTCCCGCCCACGGGCGGGCGGGGGGTGGGCAGGGCCCCTTCCTTCACGGGAAGGGGTTGGGGATGGGTGGTCTTCACAGCAGCCGAAGCAGTGATCCAGTCTCCCGGCCCACCGCTTTGAAGATCCCCCCACAAGTCCCCCTCGCTCGATCGACGGGGGCTTGCTGGGGGGAGCGCGGTGGGACGACTGGCGCACGGCGCTGCCTCCCCCGACGGGCGGCGCAGCAGCGCGAAGCCGACCGCCATGTCACGAGCAGCGGCGGCCCTGCGGCCGACGTGCCACCAAGCGCAGCGACTGGCGCGGCGGTCGAGCCGCTGCGAGCACATCGATGGATTCGGTCTCCAGCGGCCCGGCATCGGGCGTGGCGGGTGGCCGGGGTGACGATCTGGCCGGTGCGAAGCCCACGCAGCGCAGCGTCGTGGGCACAGCGCCGGTCAGTTCGTCAAGCGCGCTCGTCGTTCACGCGCAGCGTGAAGGAAGCAAGAGCGCGCGATCCCCGGACACGGGAACGGGCCGCTGTCGTGTCAACGCCGGCGCAGCCGGCCTGGCCGTGTTCGCGCAAGGGATGGCAGTCCGAAGGATCGAGACGCGCAGCGGCTCGACGCGCAGCGCAACAGCCCGGTCCGGCGCAGCCGGATACGCCCGGGTGCATTGCCTCGGCACTGCAATCAGCGCCAGATCCTGCTATTGCTGCCTGGGTTGCCCGCGACACGTCTGCTCGGTTCCGACGTGCCACCAACTCGGCAACAGCCGAAGCACCTCTGGCCTGGCGAATCGATCGTCGATCAGGTGCACGACGCCGCAGTCCGCCGTGGTCCGGATCACGCGACCGGCGGCTTGCACCACCTTGCGGATGCCAGGGAACAGATAGGTGTACTCGTAGCCCGCACCGTACTCGCCATCGAGGCGTCGTCGCAGCTCTTCATTCACCGGGTTGAACTGGGGCAGTCCCAAGGTGGCAATGAAGGCACCGATCAGGCGCGTTCCGGCCAGGTCGATGCCTTCTGCAAAGGCGCCGCCGAGCACGGCGAAACCGACGCCGCATCCATCCACTGCGAACCGCGCCAGAAACGCTTCCCGCTCGGCCTCGTCCATGCGCCGGCCTTGCCGCCACGTCGGGATGCGGGGATGCCGCATCCCGAATTCGTCCAGTGCCTGTTCGAGGTAGTCGAAACTGCTGAAGAACGCGATGTAGTTTCCGGGGGTTGCATCGTATTGCGCTGCGATGAGCCGCGCGATCGGTTCCACCGAGCTGCTGCGATGACGGTAGCGCGTCGACACATGCCGAGCGATGTGCACCGCCAGCTGCTCGGCCTTGAACGGCGCCGCCACATCGAGCCATGCTGTGTCTTCCGGCAGCCCCAGGGCATCGGCATAGAAGTTCCACGGCGTCAGCGTGGCCGAGAACAGCACGGTCGTCCGGGCTGTGGCAAAGCGGGGTCTGAGGAACTGCGCCGGCAGCACGTTGCGCACACAAAGCGTTGAATCCGCCTGGCGCGGGCTCGAGGCCGTGCCCAGAGCGAGCGTGACATCGAAGATGGAGTGCGCGCCGAAGGTGTCGAGCAGTCGCGTGAACTGCAGTGCGTCGAAGTAGAACTGCAACAAGGCACTGTCGACCTCGGTGGGGCTGTGCGTCATATGTTCCGAGATGCTCTCGGTTAAGTCCTGCAAGGCCGACGCGAGCGCCCGCGGGGGCTCGTAGAGCACGGTGTACGCGTGAGTCGTCCCCTTGATCAATCGGGTCCAGCTTCTCCGCAGACGATCGAGCGGCTTCTTCAGTGCGACGGGCGCTGCCGCCCGCACTGACCGCAGCGTTCCCGCTTGCAGGCTGGCGCTGTACATGGCGCGGGCACGATCGACCAGGTTGTGCGCTTCGTCGACGAGGACACCGATACGCCAGGTGTGTGCCAGCGTCAGGCCATGCAGCAGCGCGGCACTGTCGAAGAAGTGGTTGTAGTCGCCGACGATCACGTCGCACCACCGCGCCAGCTCCTGGCCGAGGTAGTACGGGCACACGCCATGATCGAGGGCGATCTCGCGCAGCGACTCGCGGTTCAGCGCTGCGGCCCTCACGGCTGCCGTGCGCGCCGCGGGCAGGCGATCGTAGAAGCCCTTGGCGAGCGGGCACGACTCGCCGTGGCATACCTTGTCGGGGTGCTCGCAGGACTTGTCGCGGGCAACCAGTTCGATGACCCGCAGCGGCATGTCTGGACGGCCTCGCTGGAGCGTCTCCAGTGCACTTAGTGCCAGCGATCGGCCAGAGCCCTTGGCAGTCAGGAAGAAGATCTTGTCGAGTTCCTGTACCGGGCAAGCCTTGAGCAAAGGGAACAAGGTGGCGATGGTCTTACCGATGCCGGTGGGTGCCTGTGCCAGCAGGCAACGGCCGAGCCGAGCGGCATTGAACACGGCCTTTGCGAGATCACGCTGTCCCACCCGGAATTCCTCGTGCGGAAACCGCAGGCTTGTCAGAGCTGCGTCGCGCCGCTCGCGGTGTGCCAGTTCAGCATCTGCCCATGCAATGAAGCGCTCGCACAGGGCCTCGAAGAACGCCTGCAGTTCGACTGCCGAGCACTGCTGCAACAGCGGCGGCGCCTCCCGCTTGCTGCCGATGTCGAAGTACACCAGCGACACGGTCAGTTCGGCCAGGTCAATCTGCCGGCACAACAGCGCACCATAGACCATGGCCTGCGCCCAGTGCAGATGCCGGTGGTTGGCGGGCATGAGGTCGAGGTCGCCCTTGAAGGTCTTGACCTCCTCCAGCAGTCGACGTTCGGGGTCGAAGCCATCGGCACGTCCGCGCACCACAAGGTGCCGGTACGTCCCGCTCAACGAGACCTCGCTGCGGTACGACGGCGACCGGCTTGCCGCCACGGTCTGGTGGCCCACGATGCCTTGCTGGGAGGTGGGCGAAGGCGTGAACCGCATATCCAGGTCGCCTTGCTTGGCGGCGAACTCGCACAGTGCGCGCACGGCGACGGTGTAGGTCTTCACGCGTCACTACCCTTGGGCAGCGCAGCGTCGTTCTCCGAGCAAGAGCCCGACTCGTCTTCATCCGCCGCGTCCCCCAGCTCTCGCTGCGTGGCTTCAGCGTCCAGGGTGGCGGGTGTCGCCTTGGCCAGAGCCATCCACACCTGGAACGGCAGCTTGCAGGGCACATGTCGAGCCGGACGGACCAGGTCGAGCGTTCCCGCATCGACCGGTCCGTTCAGCAGCCAGACGCCGAATTCCTCGGGAATCTCGTGCGGCTCGGCCACGCCGGCAGGCAGCACATAGTAGGTCTCGCAAGACAGCCACTGATAGGACTCGCGCTTGGGGGCGTGGCGCAGGTCAGACAACAGATCGGCACGACTGACCTTGACTTCGTGGACCATCGGCTGCAGGTAGTCTTCGACCGACGTGCGGCGCAGCGAGAAGACGTCCGGTCTGGCCATGCGCCAGGATGTCTTGCCCTGATGGCGCTGTTGAGGGACCGTCTCGTCCTCCAAGGACAGCGCTTCGTCGGTCATCGAGGTAGCGCAGGCAGATGACGGATCGTCGACGTTGATGCGAGCGCGCAGGGACAACTCACGCCACACGATGCGTCCCGCGGACATCAGGTGTGCGGCAACGCGACCTGCCAGCTGATCGTGCGCGCTCAGCGAGCGCTGATTGCGTTGCCGGGCTTCTGCCAGCAGGCGGATGCCGGCATCGGTCAACCGAATCGTCTCGTCTCCGTCGGCGCCCTGCACCAGCTTCGCCCAGCCCGCTGCGACCAGGTCGAGCTCGACGGCATCACGGCAAGGCCAACCGGCCGATCGCCAGATCGACATCAGGCGCGTGAGATGAATGCGGCGCGGTACGAGAGGCAATGCAGCGTCCATGAGCATCCAGCTCCTCACTTGAAATCCCTGCTCGCGGTGGCCAGCCGTCCGAGCAGCGGCGTTAGGTCTTCGAGCCGCCTGGCAATCAGATTCTTCACATCCCCCTCGCGCTGCCAGGTGCCGTAGACCACCAGCAGCCGCGACTTCAGCAGTTCCCTGCGCTGCGCGTCGCGCAGAGACTTCCAGCAGATGACCTGCACCACGCCCGTCTCGTCTTCCAGTGAGATGAACACCGTCCCGTTGGCGGTCTCCGGCTGCTGCCGCAGCGTGACGATGCCGCAGTAGCGCACGATGCGACCATTGGGCATGGCATTCAATTGCTCTGCGCTCAGCAGTCGACGTTCGTCGAGCGTCGGCCGCAGCAGCGCCATCGGATGGCGCCGCAGGGTCAACCCCATCGACGCATAGTCGAACAGGATCTCCTCGCCTTCCGGTGCCTGAGGCAGTTCCAGCACGTCTTCATCGAAGGGCGCGTCCTGCAGCAGCTCAGGTGTCGAACGCAGTGCGGCGGCATCCCATACCTGCTGGCGCCGTTGCCCGGACAAGCTCATCAATGCGTCCGCCGCCGCGAGAATTTTCATCTCGTGGTGTTCGATCCGCGCACGGCGTGCCAGGTCCTCGGCGGAATCGAAGACCTGCTCATGACGTGCTGCGACGATGCGCGTCATGGACTCGGACTGCAGTCCGGAAATCATGCGCAGTCCCAGCCGCACCGCCGGCGGGTGCGGCAGGTCTTCCAGCGTGCAGTCGACATCACTGAGCATCACGTCGGCCGCACGCACCTCGACACCGTGGCGCTTGGCGTCCTGCACCAACTGCGAGGGCGAATAGAAGCCGAGCGGCTGCGAGTTCAGCATGGCGGCCAGGAACTCGGCCGGATGGTGCTTCTTAATCCAGCAGCTCGCATAGACAAGCAGCGCAAACGACGCCGCATGCGACTCCGGGAAGCCGTATTCACTGAACCCGTGGATCTGCTTGAAGATGGCTTCGGCGAACTCCTTGTCGTAGCCGCGCGAGGTCATGCCGTCGACGATCTTGTCGTAGTAGCGGTCCAGCCCGCCCTTTCGCTTCCACGCCGCCATGGCCCGCCGCAGGCCATCGGCCTCGCCGGGGGTGAAGCCGGCGGCCAGGATCGAGATCTGCATTACCTGTTCCTGGAACACCGGAACGCCGAGCGTGCGACCCAAGGCCTCCTTCAGCGCCTCGCTGGGGTAGGTGACCGGCTCCTTGCCCTGACGGCGGTTCAGGTACGGATGCACCATGCCGCCGACGATTGGGCCGGGCCGCACGATGGCGACTTCGATCACCAGGTCGTAGAAGCATCGCGGCCGTAGGCGCGGCAACATGCTCATCTGGGCACGGCTTTCGATCTGGAAGACCCCGACCGTGTCGGCCTGACACACCATGTCGTAGGTCTCGGTGTCTTCGGCCGGGATGTCCTGCATCTCGAAGACGTAGCCCTTGCGCGTGCCGATGAACTCGAGCGACTTGCGAATCGCAGTCAGCATGCCCAGCGCCAGGCAGTCGACCTTCAACAGGCCCAGCGCATCGAGATCGTCCTTGTCCCACTGCAGGACGGTGCGATCCACCATCGAGGCGTTCTCGATCGGCACCATGCGGGACAACGGCCCCTTGGTCAGCACGAAGCCGCCGGTATGCTGGCTCAGGTGGCGCGGGAAGCCCAGCAGCTGTCCGGTCAGTTGCAGCAGTTGCCGCACCTGCAGATCGTCGATCGACAGGCCGAGTTCTTCGAACCGATCCTTCTGGACTTCATTGCCGTCCCACCAGACGTGAGCCTTTGCAAGGGCATCGACGGTGTCCAGCGCGAAGCCCAACGCCTTGCCGACATCGCGAATGGCGCTCTTCGGTCGGTAGCTGATGACCACCCCGGTGAGCGCGGCGCGGTCGCGGCCGTACTTGGTGTACAGGTACTGCAGCACTTCTTCGCGACGCTCGTGCTCGAAGTCGATGTCGATGTCCGGGGGTTCGTTGCGATCCTTGGAGATGAAGCGCTCGAACAGCATGCTCATGCGTGCCGGGTCGACTTCGGTGACCCCTATGCAGTAGCAGATGACGCTGTTCGCCGCACTGCCGCGACCCTGGCACAGGATGTGGCGTGAGCGCGCGAAGGCCACGATGTCGGCGACGGTCAGGAAGTAGTGCTCGTACTGCAGGTCGCCGATGAGCGCCAGTTCGTGCTCGATCTGAGACTGGACCTTGGCGGGCATGCCCTGGGGCCAGCGGCGCCCTGCCCCTTCGTAGGTGATGCGCCGCAGGTAGGACGCGGGTGTCTCACCCGCGGGCACCACCTCATCGGGGTACTGGTAGCGCAGTTCGTCAAGACTGAAATCGCAGCGCGCGGCCACGTTCAGCGTCTCGGCGAGCAGTTCTTCCGGGTAGGTCTGCGCGAGGCGCAGCCGGGTGCGCAGGTGTCGCTCCGAATTGGGCTGCAGTTCCAGGCCGCATTCCGTCAGCGGCTTGCCGACGCGCGTGGCGGTCAATACGTCCTGCAGCGGCTTGCGCGAGCGCACATGGAAATGCACGTCGCCGGCGGCGACCAGCGGAATCGCGCTGAAGGCGCTGACCTCGCGCAGCCGGTGCAGCCACATCTCGTCGGTGAGGATGCGCAGCAGGTCCACACCGAACCAGCAACGACCGATGAACTGGTCCAGCAGCCACTGGGCCACCGTCGCAAGCTGCGCGGGTTCGGCCATGCGCTTGGGTGAGGCCAGCACCACGCAGTCGGCAAGTTCGTCACCGCTGAGGTTCGAGATGTCGAGGTGGTAGCTGCCCTTCGGTGCCGAGCGGCGCAGCTTGGTGATGAACTGGCACAGGTTGCCGTAGCCGTTCAGGTTGCAGGCCAGCACCGTCAAGTCGAATGGCGTGGTGTCGTCCGACGACGCGATGCCCCAATCGACCCGGAATTGGCTACCGACCAGCAACTTCAGCTCATGCTGCTTGGCCGCGGTGTGGGCCCGCACGATGCCGCTCATCGAACACTCATCGGTGAGGGCCAGCGCGGTGTAGCCCAGTTGCCTGGCGCGTTCGACCAGCTCTTCGGGCAGGCTCGCGCCGCGCAGGAAACTGAAGTTGCTGACGCAACGCAGTTCGGCGTAGTCGGGGATCGCAGCCATGGGAGTCGGTCAGGCGAACACGCCGTGGAGGAACCAGGCGGTCTCTTCGTTTGCCAGACGCGTCTGGAAGATCCAGAGCACGCCTGCGTGCTCACTGAGTGCGACCCAGTAGTCGCGCGAGACGTGACGTGTTCGCTCTTCGCCGCCCACCGTCGTGCGATCCCACCAGCCGCCTTCGACTCGGTGTGGACCGGCCAGCAGCTGCAACAACCCTTGGTAGAGCGGTCGTTCCCCCCGCGTCGCCAGTTTGAGCGGCTCGGGCAGCACGAAGGTCGGTTGCGGAATATCGACGCAGCGGTTCAGCTTGCGCGACCGTGGCTCGGGTGCGGGTTGCCAGTGCGACATCCACTCAATGCGATGGTCTTCCATCACCACCGGTCGCAGCACACACTGTGGTCCAAGCCGTGCGGCGATGCGTTCGAGCACCAGGGCCAGACTCTCACCCGCCTGCTGCGGTTCAGGGAAGAGGCTGTGGCTCTTCTCCTGCAGCGAATGCACCTCGACCGCCAGCAATTCCAGGTCACCCACCGGCGCGAGCAACTGGATCTTGGCCAGGTGTTCTGCGAGCAGACGCGTGAGGTGTTCGATGTCACGCGTCGGCTGCGCCGTTCTCACCGTCATTTCGCCGCCCTCGCCTGCGGCCCGGGAGCGCATTGCGTCGTGGCACCAGCGCAGGGTGAACGCGTTCACGCCGCAATGCCGTGCCGCCAACCAGCCCGACATCTGCAGCATCAGGCGTCGTGCGCCGAACAGCAGGGCCGGCGCGAGTTCCACGCGCGCCATCAACTCCAGCTTGGCGCTGAAGGTCTCGGCCAGCTCGATCCAGGTGTGCGCCTCTGGGCGCAGCCCGTAGGCCTGGTCGAGCGCCGCCAGCAACTCGGCATCGAAACGGCGGCTGAGGCCGCCGCGGGGCAGTGCGCGCACTTGGCCCAGGGTCTGGCATCCCAGGCGCGCCAGCGTTGCTTGGTGGGCCGCCACCGCGGTGAGCGTCTCGAGCGGCAGCGCGTCGAGAAGCTGATCAACCGGCTTGGCAAAACCGTTCGACCTGCCTGCGCGAGCGATGGCGACTGCTGCCAGGCTCGTGGGGGCCCAGCTGAGCTGGCGCACACCCAGGTCAGGCGACTCTTCGCGGAGGCGCTCAACCAGCCGTCGCTTGCCACCGAACAGACGTGCACTGGCTTCGACTTCCATCACGACGGCCGGCGACGCCGAGAGCGCTTCGATGACTGCGACGCGGGGTGTGAACTGAAGGCACCAGGTCGCGAGTCCCGAGGTCGCCTCAGTGCGCCGTGACTCGTCGCAAGGAAGGTGGTTGGGGAGCAGCGCTGCCCACAACATGAGCTTGACCTTCGCGTAGATCGTCGGCGACGTGGCGCGAAGCGATGATGTGGCTCGGGCGGCGCAGGCGTGGCGTGAGGATGGATTCCAGGCCGCCGGGCACCGACGACAAGGTGACCTCCCCTTCGTGCGCCGGACCCTTGCGCTTCAACAGATAGACATGAAGATGCCAGTCAAGACCGAAGCGGAGTTGGACGCGCAGCGGCGCCGCCGACGGTTCGTGTTCCGCCGCTGCTGGGCGGCACAGGAAGACGGGCCCCTCGCAGGCCTGTGCACAGACCTGCAAGCGCCGAATCTGCTCTTGCCGGGCCTGGGGCAACCACGAAACCAGCAGCCCTGCCGCATTGGTCTTGATCAGCTGCTCGGTAACCCACAATCGCTCCGCCGGGGCTTCGGCCTGGATCCACACGAGATGACGCTCGTCGAGGCCGGCGTACTTCAGACCCGGCAGGTGGGGCGACTTGGGAGGGCCGACCACGACAATGTGGCCACCGTGTGCGACGACTTGGCGCATGGCCGGTGCAAGCAAGCGCCACTCCGCGACCGTCGGTTGCGGTTGCAGGATCTCGGTCAGTGCATGGCAGGGCCACCCGCCGCCAGGAAGTTCGGCATCCAGCGCAGAGAAACCGCTGGAAACCACCGAGGTGACGGGCGAGCCGAGCTGATCGCCGCGCCAGAGGGCCGCCTCGATGTCAGGAGGCAAATCTCCCGGGCGGGCAGGCGTCCTGCGACCGCGGATGCGATGCTGCGAGGAAGGAAACGACGCCGGGACCGGCTCCTCGTCGTCGCCGGTCCACGGCAAGGCGGTGGCCATCGAAGCTCCCGTAATGCTGTATGGGCATCCAGTATTGCACCAAACAACGGTTGTTGCCACATCACCTGGCGCGCCGGTCGTGAATTGGCCCGCTCCGCCAACCTGCGTGTCGTCCACAATCGCGGCCGGCGTTGGCGCCTGGCATCGACGGGCGGCGTGCCTGCAGAACAGAGCAAAGGACGGCAATGAAGACCTTGGACGAGATGTTGAGCCTGAATCTGCTTTCCGCTGCCCAGCACGGCGACATCGCGGCATGGATCGCCCAAGCCCGCACACCAGAGCGCATCATGCAGATGCCAGCACCGCTGTGGCGCTCGCTGGAACTGGCCAGCGTCCTGCTGAACGTCGACGCTGACCTGCTGCAGCCACCGCTGCTGGAAGCCACTTCGTAGTTCGCGCGAAGCGCGCGGGCGCTCGGCGAATCGGGATCAGCCGGCCCTGCAGTTGAGCGGCAGGAAGTTCTTGTCGACGTCCGTGCGGTTGGTGCCCTGGACTGTCATCTGGTCGGGCGGCCGGGCATTCCCGCACACCCAGGCGACGGGCACGACCTTCGCGTCTTCTACTATGGCCGGCCGCAGCGTGAGCGTCTTGCCGTTGATGGCGGCACTTGCCTGGTTGCCGAAGGTCAGGTGAATGGCGCCGCCTTCGACGGTGAGTGACTTGACATGGTTGCTGACGATCTTCTCGGCGACGGGCAAGCCGGCCCCTGCGTTGTCGCGCGGCAAGGACTGGTCGTGGGTCCAGCTCGCTGCAATTGGCGCCTTGGCGATGTCCGCCAGGCGCACCGCCTCGACGATCTGTTCGCGCACCAGACGGCTTTGCATGCTTGGCACCGCGAGCAGCGCCAGGATCGCGATCACGGCGACCACCACCATCAACTCGATCAGCGTGAAGCCCTTCATCTGCCGACCGGTCCAGCGTCGAAGGCCTCGGCAGGCGCGAGCCTGACCAGCGCCTGCGCCCGCTCCTGGGTGCCGTGCAGCCAGGCATCTACATCCTCCAGCTCGATTGGCACCACGCTGCGTTTGTCCTGCTCGTCGAGCCCTAGCTTGGGATCGGGCTTGTGCATGCGTGACATGAGCGGGTGGTCATCGGCGTTCAGCGTCAGCATGGTGTAGCTCTCGACCATTTCGCCAGTGACTTTGTCGGTCCAGGTGTTCCACAGCCCCGCCAGTGCCCAGGGCGCACCGTCCGCGCGCTGAAAGCGCCACCAGACGTTCTTACCCGTCTCCCAGTTCGGCTCGTCGAAGGACATGGCCGGAATGATGCAGCGCTTGCCGTACTGCCACGAATGCTTGTATGACGCCTTCGTGCTGAGTTCCTCGCTGCGCGCATTGTGGTCGAGTAGGCCAGCTTCGCCGACCTGGCGAACCAAGGGATCAGACCCCACTGACCGATGACCAGTTAGCGCGCCGGCTCTGTGCTGTCGCGGGCGGCCCTGATGAACGGGCCGGGGGCCCGCGGGAACACCTCCACCACACGCCATGGGCTGCGCGCGCCTACGTGCCAGAAGCGTTCCATGTCACCCGCGGCCGGGGAAACTTAGCGGTTGCACATTCGCAGACTCTAGCCGGCACCGCCATACTCTGGTGCACGCTATCCACGACGCAACCGCGAACCAGGAGAAACGCAATGTCCGGATCTCCACCGCACGAATTCGACTTCGGGACATCGCTGAACCTTCCGACGCGCAAAGACATTGCGCCGGGCTCTCGTCGACTGGAAGGGTGCTATGTGTGCGACGACGAAGCCGAGGCGACCTTCGTCCCATCGAGATCGTTCCTGGGCCAGCCGCCGCTATGGCGCATCGACGTCCTTCAGGACCTCATGCACGACTTTGAACTGGTGCGTCGGCACGCGATCGTGGAGTGGGCCCAGTCACTTGCGTTGTCCAATCCGCAGGTCGACGAAGCGGATCGGCTGCGGGTGTTTCGGGAAGCGTGCGAGCAACTTGGAGTAAATCTCCCGGAGAACTTCGAGGCTTTGCTCGTGCTCGCGGAACGATTCAATTCGGCCGGCCGCCGGAACCCACCATGACCGTTCGACGTCCCGGCACACTTGGACTGACGACGATTGGCGGCCGGATTGATCTGCTCGATACAGACGGCGCACCTGAACCGTCCGATCACGCAGTCATAGACGAACAGTGCCACAGACTGATCCACGCAACCCCACGCCGATTCGGTAGCGCACCGCGTGTCATCTGAACGACCGTAAAGCCGCCAGTCGTAGATGCCTGCAGTCGGCCATCTGCCGTCGCTTATGGTTGACCGCTATCCGACAGTCCTGCATCGCGACAGCGATCTTGTCGGCGCCGAAAATTGAGCGGATCGCAACACACCTTGGATTGCAGCCCTGTGAGCCTGCGCGAACACCAACGCGCGCGCAGGCGCTGCAGCATTCCCGCGCCCTCGTTTGACGCGCTCCAGAGAGTGTTGTGGGATCAATCAGCGACGCGAAACTCCAGCGCCATCAACTCCGCCACCGTCTGCCGCCGCCGGATCAGCCGCGCCCGACCAGCATCCACCAGCACCTCAGGAATCAGCGGCCGGCTGTTGTAGTTGCTGGACATCGAGGCGCCGTATGCGCCCGAGTCCTCGAAAACCAGCAGGTCGCCCACGCGCGCAGCGGGCAACTCGCGCGTCAGCACCACGCCGCCGTCGCCCTGGGTGAATACATCGCCAGACTCGCACAGCGGCCCGCCCACCACGGTGGCCACCAACTCGCGCGGAGTGTCATCGCATGGCAGCAGCTGGATGCCGTGGTGCGCGCCGTAAATCGCCGGGCGCATCAGGTCGTTGAAGCCAGCGTCCACCAGAACGAAGCGCTGGCGGCCCTGACGCTTCACCGCCCGCACTTCGCTCAGCAGCACGCCCGACTCGGCCACCAAGTAGCGGCCCGGCTCGATCTCCAGGGTGATGGGGTGGCCGCGCGCGGCCTCGATGCGTTTGCGTGCTGTGTCCCACAGGCCAAAGTAGTGCGCCACATCGACGCGAGCCTCTCGCGCCAGGTAAGGGATGGACAGGCCGCCGCCGGTGGAGATGGCCTCAATGGGCAGACTCACCCGCGCAGCCAGACCGACCATCGCGCCGCACACCTGCGCCAAGTGGCCGTAGTCCACTCCCGAGCCGATGTGCATATGCAGCCCTACCAAGTGCAGGCCGGAGGCGTGGATCACGTCCAGCGCCACTTCCAGATCGGCATGCCAGATACCGTGCTTGCTGTGCTCGCCGCCGGTGTTGGTCTTGTTGCTGTGGCCGTGGCCGAATCCCGGGTTAATGCGCAGCCAGACGCGGTGGCCGGGCGCGGCGTTGCCAAGCTGCCGCAACATGTCGATGGAGCCGGCGTTCACTGGAATCCCGTCTGCCACTACCCTGGCCAGCGTGGCATGGTCCAGCAGATCGGCTGTGAGCACCAGGCCAGGCGCGTGCAAATCAGTACTGTCGTAGCCGGCGGCATGCGCGCGCTCGATCTCGCCGAGTGAGACCGCGTCCACCCGCACGCCCTGCTCGCGCATGAGGCGCAGCACATGCACGTTGGAATTGGCCTTCTGCGCATAGCGGATCACATCGAAGGATTTCAGCGACGCGACGCGCTCGCGGATGGTGGCGGCGTCGTACACCCACAGCGGCGTGCCGTGGTCCGCGGCGATGGTGCGTAGTTGCGCGGTGTTGAACGGGTTCATGGTCAGCATGGTGCCGCGCCTTGGCCATTTAGGCTATGACGGAGAATTGCAGAGCCCATGCAAGACGGATATGAGTACGATATGAATCCATCCGCATCCACGCTCTCGGCCCCACTCCCGAACCCACGCCCGCTCACGCACCGCCAAATCGATGTGTTCCGCACTGTGATGGCCACCGGCCATGTCACTCGCGCGGCCGATCGGTTGGGCAGTTCGCAGCCCACCATCAGCCGCGACTTGGCGCGGCTGGAGCAGGTGCTGGGCATGGCGCTGTTCGAGCGCGTGCGCGGCCGATTGCGACCCACGGTACGCGCACAGGCGCTGCTCGCCGAGGTGGAACGCAGCTACATCGGCCTGGACCGCATCGCCGCCACGGCCCGCGCTCTGCGCGAGTTTGCGCAGGGCCGGCTGGTCATTGGCTGCCTTCCGGCGCTTTCGCATGCGCTGCTGCCTGTGGCGGCGAGGCGTTTTCTCAGCGATCACCCGCGGGCCGGCTTGTCGATCACGCCGCAAGACTCGCCGCTGTTGGAGCAGTGGCTGAGCGAGCAGCGCTTCGACATCGGCCTGACCGAGGCACCCGAATCCCCCACCGCCTGCACGCTGCAGCCGCTGCTGCGGGCCGACGAGGTAGCCGTGCTGCCCGCCGGTCACCCGCTGCTGGCCAAGCCGAGGCTGCAGCCTCGCGACTTTGAAGCCGCGTGGTTCGTCAGTTTGGCTCCCACGGACCCCTACCGCCGAGCGGTGGACGTGATGTTCGCAGAGGCCGGCGTCCAGCGCCAAATGGTGCTGGACACCGCGAGCGCCGTGTCGGTGTGCGCGCTGGTGCGTCAGGGCCTTGGGCTGGCCATCGTCAACCCGCTCACCGCGCTGGAGATGGCAGGCCCCAACCTTCACATCCGGCCGCTGTCTGTATCGATCCCGTTCCACGTCGGCTTAGTCACGCCCGAGCTGCGCGCACCCAACCCTCTGCTACCAGCGTTCGTGGACAGCCTGCAGAAGGCGGCGGCCGAGTTGCAGGCCCGGCTTCGCGCTGCAAGCCAGGGCCGTTGACCGTGTTGGCGCCAACCGAGAATCGACTCACTTGGATCCAAGTTCGTTCGATACGGGCACCCGCCGAAGGACCGCATTGGGGGACCGAAAAGGTCAGCTTGACGGACCGCTGTGGGTCGAGGCCTGGCGGCCGATGCGCAGATCTCGTCGCCGTAAACCTGTCACTCAGTGGTGGATGGTGCACCGCAGCTTTGTGGCCTTGCTCGCCCATCCGCTCCAGACAGGACAACGTTCGCGGCTCGCCCCATGCTTATGGTGGTTTGATATTGCCGCAAAGGTCACCTAACAAGGTCTCGAGCGCCCTGCCCTTCTCGCGCATGTAGTCATGGCCATCGTAGTGGCGCGCCTGCACGCCAGTCAGCCCATGCGATTGCAGGTGACCTCGAACCTCGCGGCTGACGCCATGGGCGGCCAACAAGGTCTCGATTCCCGATCGGATCCGCTTCAACTGGAAGCCCTCGATCGAATCAGCGACGATGTTTTGGGCCCAGCCCGCCAGTGTGCGTACGCTGATCGGCTTCTTGCCTGCCGTCGTCGAGATTGCGTACTCCCCTTCCCGCTTCAAGATGGCGAGCGCTTCGCGCGCGGGTTCGAGCAACGGGATCTGATGGGGTCGCGGCCCCTGCCCGGGTCGACCCTTGCCATCGAAGATCGTCATCGCATCGTCCGCGACATTGAGCCATCGAAGCCCTACGAACTGCTCAATGCGCTGGCCACCCGTCAGCAAGTGCAGACGCAGCACGGCGGCTTCGGTGCCCGGCTGGTTGTGCAGCATCTTCCAGTAGGCACGCAACTCGGTCTTCGAGAACGGTCGCTTGTCGGCGCGGTCGAACTGTGGGGATCGCCGAGTCTGCGCTGCGGGGTTGAAAACGATGTCGAAGGTCTTGAAGACCACCGGGATCGAGGCTGTCGTGCGCACGTCGAGCGCGCATTGGTACGCCGCCCGCAGGTACGAGCGCAGCTTGTTGGCGGTCCGGCCTTTACCAACTTCGATCAACCGACGCAGCATGTCGAGCACCTGGTCGGGAGTGAGGTCCGCCGCGGGTGTCTGCGCCACCGCCGGCCAGGCCTCGTTGACATGTCGTTTGAAGATCTGATCGGCATCGACGTGGCTGCGCCGACCCTGGGTCTTCAGATGTGCCACATAGGCGTCGAGCAGCTTGTCCAGCGTTCGCGTCGACTTCTCGGCCTCGGCCGACTTCTGCGCCAGGAACGTATTGCGCTCCTCGACCTTGGCCTCACGCAGTCCACCGGTGTGCGCGCGCTCGGCATGGATGTCTGCCAGCGCTCTGCACTTTTCCAGCGCCGCCGCAATGCCATAGCCGCGTGGAGTCGGCTGCAACTTCTTCGGCGGCGCCAACGGGTCGTAGACTCCGATCGGTTCGCGGCTGGTCTTGCCCGCCAACGAGTAGCGCCAGTACAGCTGAACCGCCCCGGTGCTCAGCTTGCGCGCCTGCAACGCGCCGCCACGGTCGAGTCGGCTGTGCAATGTGACGAAGGCGCCGCCCTCAAGCGATTTGATAGCCGCCGCGGCGCCGGAAGTCTGAGTGGTGGCCATAGTCCGTAGTCATGCTCGTACGATGCTGGTGCTAGTCTGGTGCCAGTTTTGGCTGAGATGGCATGAGCAGGCTTGAGATGACTTTGGACGTAAATCCTTGATCTGTAAAGCCGTTTTCTGACGCGGTCGTCTCATGAAATGCCAGGAGATCCCATCCCCAGGGACTGTTAATCCGTAGGTCCCTGGTTCGAGCCCAGGTCGAGGAGCCAAGTAGTACAAGTGCCCGCCGCTGAGCGGGCACTTTCGTTTTCCAGTATCCGCAGACAGATGTTCCGGAGTCAGAGGCTCTACGGCCCGTTCAGACCGCGCTGCCAAGTGGCCGATCACGCAGGCTGAAACAGATGAGCAGCGCTCGTGCCGCTGCCGCGGCAGCTTCTCAACGGAGCTTGACGAGACCGTTGAGCACCTGGTCCAGACCTCCGACCACGGAGATCTTTTCGATGCGCTCGGCCACGCGTTCCAGCGTCTCAAGCTCTTTCATGCGCAGGGCGATAGGGTTGCCCTCCATCACCTTGGCGGTGTTCAGCAGCGAACGGGTTGCCGCCGTCTCCTCACGGCGTCGGATCACGTTCGCCTCGGCGGCCTTGCCGGCCTCCACCACCTGGGCCAGGATGGTCTTCATCTCACCCGGCAGCACGATGTCCTTCACGCCCACGCCCTCCAGCTGCAGTCCGTAGGCTGCAAGCTTGGCGGTGACCTGGGCGGTCACGACTTCGTCGATGACCGACTTGTTCTCCAGCAGGTCATCGAGCGAGCGCGTGCCCACCGCGGCACGCAGTCCGAACTGCAGCTCGCGGTACAGGTGGTCCGCCGGCTTGGCGAGCGCCTTGTAGGCCTTGAGCACATCGGCATAGCGCCAGGTGGCCGAGAGGTTCAAGCGCAGCGCCACCTTGTCGCGGGTCAGGATCTCCTGGCCCGTGACCTCGAGTGTCTGCAGGCGCAGGTCCACGAGTTCGATCGACACATTGCGGTTGAACTTCCAGAACGCATACGAGCCTGCCGCGAGCAGCCGCTCGACCTTGCCGTCGATCCACAGGATGCCGGCGCCGTGTTCGGGCACCTGTACCTGCAGCACACCCGCAAGCCCCGCCACTACGCACTGACGCAGCTGGGTTTGCACCAGGCGCGCTACCAACGGTGCCGGCAACTCGGCCGTGTCGGCGATGTCGATCACCTCCACGCGCACGTCGGCCAGACCCTTCCAGTACAGGCACCGGGTGGCCGGCGGCAGCACCTCGACCAGGACGCCGTTCTCGGTGCGCAGGCCCACCTGGCTCTCGGTGAGTTCCACGCGCACGAACTCGGCCGCCACCACCTGCGGCTCCTTGGTCATCAGGTAGTCGGCCAGGGCGTGGGTGAATGCCGCCTGTTCCATCGCGAAGACCTCCACGCTCAAGGCGTCGATTGGCGAGAACAGCCAATGCCGTCCGGGCGGCAGCACGCGCTCGAAGTCACCATTGCGCAGCAGCAGACCGCGCTCGTTCTTCTTCACAGTGACACGCTTGAGCATCTTCATCGGAGTTCTCCTTCTTGGTTGAAGCGTGTGTTGAAAGGGGTGCCGTTACAGCCATGGCAGCGGACGACGAATGCCAGGGCCGGGAGATCACGGTGCGCGTCGGCAATCGCCTCCCTGACGATCACATCGGCTGGCCGTGTCTGCGAAGCCCCGCGTGCCCGTCGCACGGGCAACCACGGCTGATGCACGACGGGGCTTGCGCCCTGGGTGCACGTTCGGCGGTGGTCTTTCGACCGGTTCTGGTAGCTTGGAGCGGGAGTCGAACCCGCGACGGACGACTGCGGAGGTCGTTGCTCTATCCAACTGAGCTATCCAGTGAAGACCATCCAGGAATCGAACCTGGCACCTTGCGGTGCGATCCATCGATGGCCAGGATATCCACCGGTTCCGGCGACGCGGCATGGGCGGCATCAACGGGCTTGCGCCCGAATGCCGCCCACCGGCGGGGTTCACGAACCCCGGGCCTGTAAGCGTTCGCCTTTCGCGGCAGATGCGTGGGCGCCTCGGCTTCGTCAGCTCAGGCGCGATCCCTTCGGCAGGCGCGAGGCCAGCCATTCGTGCACGTCGGCGCGGATGTGCCGGCCTTCGAGCAGAAAGTCCTCGAAGCGGCTCGGCACATACGGCAGGTACAGCAGCGGCATGCCTGCTTCCTCCGGTGTACGGTCTGCCTTGCGGCCATTGCATGCAGCACAGGCCGTGACAAGGTTCATCCAGATCCAGCGGCCACCGCGCGCCTGCGGCACGATGTGCTCGCACGACAGGTTGCGCTCGTGGAAGCGCTGGCCGCAGTAGGCACAGGTCATCCGGTCACGCCGAAACAGCTTGGCCTTGTTGAAGGCCGGCACCACGTCGAACAGATTGACTTTCGACGCACCGCTGAGCGCCATGATCGGGTGGATGTCGATGACCGACTGCCGGCCGCGCGCGACGTTGAAGCCGCCGCGCAGCGTGGCCAGCAGGCCGTTGCCGTCGACCCAGGCCACCGAGCCCGTGGCCACGTGCAGTGCCGCCTGCTCGAGCGAGATCCACGCCTGGGGAGTGCCCTGGATGTCGAGTTGCAGCACTTGGCTCTGGCAGTGGTTCATGCGCGGCCTCCTTTCACGGGCCGAGGGGGTCGGTTGTCGGACGGGCTTGAGGCCAAGCCCCTTGGGCTGGTGGGTGGCAGCGGCAGTTGGGTTCGAACCAACGTCCCCGGCGCCAAAGGCTCGCTTCCGAGGCCACCCAAGCAAACACCTGATGCTGGTCTCGGTGGCAGGTCTCAAACCTGCTGCCTCGTGATTCCAGATCACGCGCGCTGCCATCTGCGCCACACCGAGATGAAACTGGTACCCGCGGGTGCGAACGGTCATGGGGATCAATCCGGTGACGGGTTCCGGCGCCGCCCAATCGTTGCGGCCGATTTCCACCCCGAAGCGTGAGCTCGACGGGGCTTCTAGTTGTTCTGGCATCGCGTCCAGGATCCGAACGCGAAATGGCTGGTGGTGCCCCCGGCGACGATTCGAACGCGCGGCCTGCCGTTTACAAAACGGCTGCTCTGCCTGCTGAGCTACGAGGGCAAGGTTCCACTTCGGCTGTGCCCAAACGCGAGCATCCCGTCGGATGTGGTGTCTCGCTGCACGTGATCCGGCCAAGGAACGCGCGCATCCCGGGCCACCATCACCATGTCGCGTGGCCACGGAGTGCTTGGACACACCCGAAGTGGAGCGGATGACGAGTCTCGAACTCGTGGCCTCGGCGTTAGAACCGCCGCGCTCTACCAACTGAGCTACATCCGCAAAAGTTGCAAGGCATGCCGTCGGCCAGTACCGAGGCTGCCTTGCGGCAACTTGTTAAAGAGCGTCCACCGCGTGCGGTGGTGCGATCCTTCGATCGCGGACCTGTGCCGGTGCACAGGCCGGTTGAAATGAGAAAAGAAAAAGGCCCGGATCCTTTCGGAGTCCGGGCCTCTGCGTACAGAGCGTGAAAGAAGACGCTATGCGCTTCCTTCTCCCGGAAGAACGGGGTCCTGTGCCCGATCCGGCCCGCACGGGCAGGCCGGGACGAACGACCCCAGGGCACTGACGCGTATGCCACGACGCACCGAGGCAAGCCTCAAGGCGTCGCGCACGAACACGCCCAGACCCTGCTGGGGTCCCTGTGTCCTGATGACGTTGCCTGGTCTCACGGTTACTGCCTCGGTGGATGGATCGGTCCCGAACCCTTCGGGTGTTTGAGACTGGATTAAACTGTAAAGACTCTTTATTCTCTCGTCAACCCCTTTCGAGGCTGGTTTCCAGTGCGTGTTGCGTTCCACACGTACATTGGGCCGAACGTCACTGTGGCCACAGTCAGGGATATGACTTGGCACGTCCGGGTGGGCTCGAACCACCGGCCTCGACTTTCGGAGAGTCGCGCTCTTGCCTCTGAGCTACGGACGTACGGGAAGAGTACGGTTCGCCCCGACGGAACAAGCGCTGCGACCTGTTCCGTCGGGGCCTGCACTGGCGCCTCGTGGCCGATTCGAACGGCCGACCTGCCGGTTAGAAGCCGGCTGCTCTGCTCCGCTGAGCTAACGAGGCATGGATTCGATGGCGGGCTGCTTGCGAAGCCTGCCGTTCCGGCTTGTCTGCTGGATCTTTGCGGGTCCATCCGGGCATGCAAAAGGCCCGGGTCCTTTCGGAATCCGGGCCTCAGTCACCAGCATGCCATGGGCTGCGCTACTCGCTCCCTTCTGCCGGATTCACTGAGCCCTCGGCCCGATGCCGCCTGCACCTTGCCGCCAGGACAAGGGTGTCCCGGCCGCCGGCGTGCGGGTCGCGTCTGATCGGGGCTCGCGCCAAGGTGGTGCACCCGAATGCAGCCGCGCGGTATGCGGTGCGGCTAGTCTCGATGGCGCTGCGGGTTTTCATGATGGAACGCAGTGTAAAGTGTCTTTACTTCTTGGTCAACCCGCTGCCGATGCGATCGTCAACCGGGTGTCATCGAACGGTCGCATTTCACGGCCATGCTTCGCACATGCAGCCGCACCTGGTCTCTGACGCGATGCCCACCCAACTGCCCGATCTGGACGCACAGCTTCGGCATCTGGAGACCCGACTGGCACGCGTCGAGGCCGCGTTGCTAGCCGTGCCGTGCATCCTGCAGCCGCCGACCGCGGCCGAACTCGTCGCCATCGAGCAGGCGATCGCGGAACACTGCCACTGAGCTGCGGGCCGGCCAATGCGGCAGGCCAAGGCCGCTGTCCGAAGGCTGATCCAGCGCAAACGGGCCGCAGGCCCACTGCCAGGCCGCAGGGGACAATCGGCCGATGAGCGAAGAGACCGTCTACCAACGCCTGGGCGGCGAGGCCGGCGTGCGCCAGTTGGTGCAGCGCTTTTATGCGCTGATGGATGCCCTGCCCCAGGCGCGCACGGTGCGCGACATGCACCCGCAGGACATGGCGCGCAGCGAGGACAGCCTGTTCAAGTTCCTCAGCGGCTGGTTCGGCGGCCCGCCGCTGTACATGCAGGAACGCGGCCACCCCCGCCTGCGCATGCGCCACCTGCCATTCGGTATCGGCCAGGGCGAGCGCGATGCCTGGATGCTGTGCATGCACCAGGCACTGCAGGAACAGGTGGCCGACGAGACGCTGCGCCGGGGTATCGAGCATGCCTTCGCCGAAATGGCCACGCACCTGATCAACCGCGGCCCCTGAAGACGAAGGGCCCGACGTTGCCGCCGGGCCCTTGTACTTCCGCATCTTGGTAGGCGCGATTGGACTCGAACCAACGACCCCCACCATGTCAAGGTGGTGCTCTAACCAGCTGAGCTACGCGCCTGCGAAGCGCGCATTCTAGCAGGGCGGGCCGCGCCTACCGGCGCCTGGCCCGGCGCACGCCCGGCACCCGGCCCACCTGGGCCAGCACCGCCGCCAGCCGCAGCGTGTCGGCCACCTCCACGGTGAAGGTCATCCACGCGGTGCGGCCGCGCACGTCCTTCACCGACTGGGTGTGCACGCCCACCACGTTCATCTTCTCCTTGGCCAGCAACTCGCTGATGTCGCGCAGCAGGCCCTGGCGGTCTTCGGCCTCCACCAGCAGGTCCACCGCATAGGCGGCCGGCGCGTCGCCGCGGCGCGTGCCCCAGGCCACCGCGATCAGCCGCTCGGGCGACTTGGCCGCCATGTGCAGTAGGTTGCTGCAGTCGGCACGGTGGATGGCCACCCCCTTGCCGCGGGTGACGAAGCCGCCGATCGCATCCGGCGGCGCCGGCCGGCAGCAGCGCGCCAGCGTGGTCAACAACGATTCCACCCCCACCACCAGCACACCGCCCTTGTCGGCCCCCGCCTCGCTGCGCGAGCGGCGCGCGACGATGGTCTCGTCGGCGGTTGGGGCCGGCGCCGGCGGCCGCAGCAGGTGCTCGATCTGGTGCAGCGAATACTCGTCCTTGCCCACCGCCTCGAACAGCGCGTCGGCCTGCTTGAAGCCCAGCTGTTCGGCCAGGTGCTCCAGCTTCACGGCGGTGCGGCCTTCGCGCTGCAGCAGCTTTTCCACCAGTTCGCGGCCGCGGGCCACCGTCAGCGCCTGCTGCTGGGCGTTGAACCAGGCGCGCACCTTGGCGCGGGCGCGCGGGCTCTTCAGCAGGCCCAGTTCGGGGTTCAGCCAATCGCGCGAAGGGCCGCCCTCCTTCGCGGCGATGATCTCCACCGTCTGGCCGTTGCGCAGCGGCGTGTGCAGCGGCACCAGCGCACCGTCGACCCGCGCACCGCGGCAGCGGTGGCCCACGCTGGTGTGCAGCGCATAGGCAAAGTCCACCGCCGTCGCCCCGGCCGGCAGCTCGATCACCGCGGCCTGCGGTGTGAAGACGTAGATGCGGTCGTCGAAGATGCCGCCTTCGGCCTGCACCTGCGTGGCGTCGCGCTCAGCCAGCTCGCGCTCCCAGGCCAGCAGCTGCTGCAGCACGGCACGGCGCGCCTCGGCCACACGTTCCTCGAACTCGCCGGCCGCCGCCACGCCGGCGTAGCCGCGCGCGCCGGCCTCCTTGTAGGCCCAGTGCGCGGCCACACCGTGCTCGGCATGTTCGTGCATGGCCCGGGTGCGGATCTGCACCTCCAGCGCCGCGCCGTCGGCACCGCGCACCACCGTGTGCAGCGACTGGTAGCCGTTGGCCTTGGGCTTGGCGATGTAGTCGTCGAACTCGCCGGGCACCGGCGCATACAGCTCGTGCACCCGCGCCAGCGCGCCGTAGCAGGCGGGCACGTCGTCGACGATGATCCGCAGCGCGCGCAGGTCGAAGATGCGGTCCACGTCCAGGCCCTTGCCGCGCATCTTCTTCCACACGCTGTACAGGTGCTTGGGCCTGCCCTGCACCTCGCAACGCAGGCCCACTGCGGCCAGTTCGGCCGCCAGGCGCTGGCGGGCCTGCTCCACCGCGGCCTCGCGCTGCAGCCGCTTGCCGTCCATCAGCGCGGCCACGCGGTGGTAGTCGTCGGGCTGCAGGAAGCGGAAGGCCAGGTCTTCCATCTCCCACTTGATCTGCCAGATGCCCAGCCGGTTGGCCAGCGGCGCGAACACATCCTGCGATTCGCGGGCCAGCGGCGCGGGGCATGGCTGCCGGCTGGCCGCATACCAGCGCAGTGTCTGCAGCCGCGAGGCCAGCCGCAGCAGCACCACACGCAGGTCGCTGGCAAAGGCCAGCAGCATCTTGCGCACGCGCTCGGTCTGCAGGGCGCGGTGCTGCGCGGTGACCTGCGCATCGCGCGCCGAGCGCTGGATCTGCACCAGCTTGCGCGTGTGGCTCACCAGCCCCGCGTAGGACGCGCCGAAGGCCTTGCTGACCACCTCGTCCGGCCGCTGCAAGAAGTCGCCCGCATACACCAGGTAGGCCGCGGCACGCATCGACGGCGCGGCGCCGATGCCCTGCAGGATGGCGGCCACGCCGTCGGCATGGGCCAAGGCGTCCTCGCCGGTGTCCAGGCGCTGGCCGGCCAGCAGCGGCTCGGCGAAGGCTCGCGCCCTGCGCAGCACCCAGCCGGTGCAGGAAGGGCAGCAGGAGCCCCGGCACCCGCAAGGGCCCCTCTGGTGGTCCACCCCCTTCGGCCAGCGCCAGCCCGGCGGCGACGGGGCAGCC
>Ga0209369_1000271_pt1 | contig 99476 bp, 78 predicted proteins | sample EBPBio142010_DNA_FD_185865 | JGI IMG/M metagenome (GOLD analysis project Ga0209369, IMG submission 185865) | Wastewater treatment Type I Accumulibacter community from EBPR Bioreactor in Madison, WI, USA - Reactor 1_10/4/2010_ DNA (SPAdes)... | ecosystem: Engineered > Bioreactor > EBPR >...
TGGGGGCGTTGCCGCCGTTGCGGGGCGCAGCGCGACACGAGGGCCAGTCGCCCTCGAACCGGGCCGGGACAGGCGGCGAAGTGCTGGGCGCGCGGCCGTTTCGGGAAGGCGATTCGCTGCGGCGTGTCCACTGGGCACAAACCGCACGCTACGACCGCCTCATCGTCTGCGAAATGCAGGCGACACAGACGCCGTGTGTGGAAGTGCTGCTCGATCTCGATTCTGCAGTGCACGCGGGAACCGGCGCGGCTTCTTCGCGCGAATGGGCGATTCGCATTGCAGCCAGCCTGTGCGAAAGCTGGACGCGCGAAGGTGCCTGCGTCGCGTTGCGCTATGGGCAAACGGCAATACCCCACGGCTCCGGCTCAAGCCAGGTTGCCGCTCTGCTCGATGCGCTGGCCCGGGTGCCGGGGGAAGATGCAGCGCCTTGCCCTTCGCTCTCTGAGATATGCGAAGGCTTGAAAACAACTCCAAAACGCAATACCGTCGACTTGCGTGTTGTGATTACCACTGGCCATGCTTTGCAACGTTTCAAGAGCGCGTTCCCGGCTTCGCCCAAACATTGTGTCATCGCGTTGGATGCAAATGCCTTTGACGATGCAACGCCTGGCAACACAGCGCCTGTCGGTGGGGCGGGGTTAGATGCTCCTCTGATACAGGTCACGGAGCCGGAAAACGTCGCCGCGCAGGTGCGGCGTGGGTTGGAGGAGGCTTCGCGTGTTCTTTAAAAGGCCGCAGCGGAAAAGAGGCGCGCGCACGGCGGAACTGTTTTTCGATGAATCGCCGCACGTTTCGGGAAACCACGTTGCGGTAACGCTGATGCTGGTGTTGATTGGGTTGGCGACACTCGCAATTGAAATGACCGCGCTCGATGCCGGGCAGCCGGTATGGCGTGCGGCTGGCGTGGCGTGCGGTTGGATGCTGGCTTTGTTGGCTGTCCGCCGTGTTTTGAGCCGCAATACGGCTTGGCGGAGTAGGGCGGTTCCATTAATAGTGGTGCTGCTACTGGTTTTAGCGGCTTTGCCATTGGTGCAGATGTCGCTCTCTGCGAATGGTATCGCGCCCGAGATCGTGCTCTTGCTCAGTCTGCGCAACTTCGGGCTGGGCGTGGCGGCGCTGGCAGGCAACCAGCGGGCGTGGCGGCTTTGTGGCTTTATCGGGTTGTGTCTCATTATCTTTTCGGTGACCCTGGCACAGGAAGGCGTTGTGCTGGGCGTGGCGGCGGCCTACATCGTTGCGGGCGGCGGATGGCTGGCTTGTTCGCACTGGCACGCGCGGCAGTGGGACTCAGATTCTACAGTTTCAAACCCCACACCCTGGGCTGCGGTGGTAGCAGCAATATTGGTGGTGATAGGCGCATTTGCCGCTGCGCTGGCCGGGTCGGAACGCTCCACGACGGCGTTGCTGGGCTGGGTGCCCGGCTCAGGCGGCACGGGGCGTTGGAGCTTCCAGGCGCGCGGCGGTGTTCATGACCAGGGCGATGCCGAAGTGGGTGCGCTCAAAGACGCTTCCAGTGTTGGCTTTGCCGATACCGATGTTTTCATCGAGTCGCAGGAAGTGAGCCTGTATGATACGTTTTCGGATACCTACGGTAATCCGATACCGCCCAAGGAGCAACAGCGCAAGGTTGTCGTACCGTTCAAGAACTTTATCGAGAGCCATACCGAACCGGCGGAAAACCACGATGCTGACGAGCAGTTTTCCACCCGACGCACTCCTCCACGCGATAATGCCGGTAAGGCCGATTCGCGCCATGCCAAAGCCCTGCTTTATGTGCGCGGCCGTGTGCCCCTGCACCTGCGGACAACAGCCTACGACCGCTTCGATGGCGAGCAGTGGCATCGCGAGCAGGGCAGCTCCAGGAGCCATAACCTTATCCGCGAAAGCAGTGAAGAGCTCAATGCCCATAACTTTGAAGCCGTCAGTTCATGGATGCGTTTCTCTGCTCCCGAGCTTCCACCCTATTATGGCGGCGCTGAGGAGCACCAGGTTAAAATCGGCACGTTGCGAACCAATCGCGTGCTGGCACCGGGGCGTCTGGAACGGTTTCGTATCGGACGTGTAGGCCGTCCCGATTTTTTTAAATGGGCGCATGACGATATCCTTCATCTCGACGCCCCGCGCTTTCCACCGGCCACGACTTTCGTGACCCATTCTCGCATGAGTAACCCGCGCCGCCTGGCATCGCACAAGTTTGAAAGCGATCATATCGTTTTGCGGAGCGAGGCGTTCTATCTCTCGAAGCCGGGGAATCTTAACGCGCAAGTGACACGGCTGGCGCAGGAATGGACACGTGGCGTGCCGCGCGGTTGGGCGCAAATCGAGGCCGTCGTTGCGCGGCTGCGCAGCCACTCTATTCACGATCAACACGCTACGGTGCCTGCCAATAGCGCCGACCCGGTGGGGTACTTCCTAAAAACGCGGCGCGGCCCCGATTACCTTTTTGCCACCACCACCGTGCTGATGCTGCGCTCGTTAGGCTACCCTGCGCGGCTGGTTTCGGGGTTCTATGCGCGTCCCGAACGCTTCGTGGCGCGCACCGGCCACACCCTGGTGCAACCGGAAGACGCCCATTTCTGGCCTGAAGTGCTTTTGCCGCGCACCGCGTCGTATCCCTTCGACCGGGCCTGGATTCCGCTTGAACCCACACCCGGCTACGAATTACTGCCTCCGCAGCTCTCGTTCTGGGAGCAGGGTATGGCCACACTCGCTTCGCTTGCCGATTGGATGCGCCGCCATGCCGTGTCGCTTCTTTTGCTTTTCGTATCGGTAGTGTGGGTATGGTGTTGCCGCCATTGGCTGGCCGATGCCGGGGCCACGCTGTGGTGGCGCATGGGTTGGTGGCTAAAGCCACGGCGCTTGCCGGCCCGCCGTGTCGAAGCCACATTGCGTTTGCTGGATGCGCGGGGCCGCCGTGCCGGTTGCCCACGCTCGCCGGGAACCACCCCCTCGCGTTGGCTCACTCCACTGCTGGATAAACGCACGGATGAAAGTGAGTTGCGCGTTGCCATGCAACACGACTTGAAAACGTTGCTACTATTAACCGACCACGCCGCTTTCGCACCGCCCGATGTCGCGGCCCCTTATTCTGCTACAGAAACGCGTGCCCTGTGTTGGCGCATTGTTCGGGGTTTGAACCTTGCGACCTTGAAACGGGAATTAAAGAAACAGTAAGCATTTCTAAAATAATGACCACAACTTATAATAGCCGTTCTCCGCTTGTCTCGCCTCACTCTCCTGCTGCCGATCAGCAAAAGGGAAGCGGTATGCTGTCGCCTGCCGAGTTGCAGGCATTGGATGAATTACGCGACAAGCTCAACAGTGCCCTGCGCGGTAAGGAAGCCGTGGTGGAGCATGTTTTGTGCTGTTTGCTGGCGCGGGGCCACTTGCTGGTCGAAGATTTACCGGGGCTGGGCAAAACCACGCTGGCCAAGGCGCTGGCCGATGGCCTGGGCGGCGAATTCGCACGCGTGCAATGCACCCCCGACCTCTTACCCGGCGATGTTACCGGTTTCTCGATTTTTAACGCCCAGACGCGCGAATTCGAGTTTCGCGCCGGACCGGTGTTTGCCGAGGTGTTGTTGGTCGATGAAATCAACCGCGCCACCCCGCGCACGCAAAGCGCCTTGCTTGAAGCGATGGCCGAAGCCCAGGTCACAGTCGATAACGCCCGCCATGCGCTCAGCGACACTTTTTTCGTAATTGCTACCCAAAACCCGGTCGAGCAGCACGGCACCTATCCGCTGCCCGAGGCCCAGCTCGACCGCTTCGCCATGCGCCTGCGTGTCGGCTATCCGGCTCGCGACCACGAAATTACCATGCTCGAAAATGCTTGCGCTCCGTTGGCACAGGAACCGGCTGCTTCCGCTGCGCCCTTCGATACCCGGCGTTTGCGTGCCTTGCAAGAGCGCACCCGGCAAATCGCCGTTGCGCCTTCGCTGCGTGAGTATTTTGTAGCCGTGGCCCATGCTTCGCGCGCGCACCCGCGCATTCACCTCGGTTTGTCTCCGCGCGGCCTGTTGTTGTGGCAGCGCGCCGCCCAGGCCCGTGCCGTTTTGCAGCATCGCGCTTTCGTGACGCCCGACGATGTTCAAGATGTTGCTCTTCCAGTCCTCGATGTGCGCTTGGCCGGTGATTTCTCCTCGCCAGTGAGTATTATTGAAGAATTACTTGCCACAGTTCCACTTCCTGCTTATGCTGCGCCATGAGTTATCGTTGAGACCGGACTTTTCATAAACCAATCCATAAGCAGAGTCGGGAACGTCTATTGTTGAAGTCCACCAAGCAGTAAGGCAAGCAAGGAATAGGAAGACTGCTTTAGAGTTCTTTGCGTTGCCACAATTGTCTCAAAAACGCGACACCTTCAAAACGAAAAAACCAGCCCTGAAACAAATCAGGACTGGTTCGCAACTTCGGTGCGCTATGGCTGCCCGGGCCGGATTCGAACCAGCGACAGGTCGGTTAACAGCCGACTGCTCTACCACTGAGCTACCGGGCAAGACCACTCAAATTTAACCAATTTTCAGAGGGTGTGCAAGGGTAAAATAAAGAAAAACTTAAACTCCACGCCAACTGGATGGCATAAAGGCTTTGGCGAAGGTTTCTGCGGCGAAACGGTCGGTCATTCCGGCGATGTAATCGCACACGCAACGGGCTAACGTTGGTGTGTCCAGGTTCTCGTAACTGCGCTGGCGTGCGAAGTCACCAGTCATCAAATGTGGTTCTTCCATGAATTTATCGAACAGGCCGAAAATGACCACGCGCGCGCGTGGGGTTTCGTCCACAACGTCGAGATGATACACGCGTTGGAACATCCAATCTTTCAAGCGATCGGTGGCCTCCATGATGTCGTCGCGCATGGCGATGCGCTCCAGCGTGCGGCGCTCGCCGGAAGGAAGCAGTTCGCTGCTGGCTTCGACAATGGCCAAAACCATGGTCGTGATACGTTGTGAGTGAAGTTCACCTAAAATTTCTACACAATCGCGAGGAATTTCTTCGAGGCTAATCAAGCCGCCGCGAATGGCATCGTCGATATCGTGGTTGACATAGGCGACGCGATCGCAGATGCGGATGACCTGGCCTTCCAGTGTGCTGGGTTTGCCTTTAGCCAGCCATTTATCGAGTGAAGCGCCGGAATTCAGATTCGATTTGCCTTTGGAGTGATGCAAGATGCCGTCGCGAACTTCCCAGGTCAGGTTTAGCCCGACCCCGTTGTTTTCCAACTCATCGACAATACGCAGACTTTGTTCATAATGCCTAAAGCGCGCCTGTGGATCGTATTTCCGGTAAGCCTCATCGAGCGCATATTCACCGACATGGCCAAATGGCGCGTGGCCCAGATCATGCCCCAGGCCGATGGCTTCGACCAGATCCTCATTGAGACGCAGGGCACGCGCTACGGTGCGGGCAATCTGTGTGACTTCGAGAGTATGAGTCAGCCGGGTGCGATAATGATCGTGCCCGGGAGAGACGAAGACCTGGGTTTTGTGCTTGAGCCGCCGGAAGGCTTTAGTGTGGATGATGCGGTCGCGGTCGCGCTGCCATTCGGTGCGCAATGAATCGAGTTGCTGCGGATTCTGGCGGCCCCTGCTTTCTCTGGACTTACCGGCACGAGGATCGAGCGTGGAATATTCACGCTCTTCCAGCATTAAACGGATATCGGAAAAATCGACGGACATAGGCTTTGGATATATCACAGAAAGTTGAGTGCTGTGTGAAAAATTGTTTCAAAAATATTTTACCTTTCCATAACCTAAAACATAACCGCGATTAATGTTACGGGGATAAACCTAACGGCGTCTTCAAATATATTTTTCGATTAGAGAGGAGTAAGATGAGTGTTTTTCAGAACGAACGACCAATCGGCAATCATAAACGGGCATTTACCTTGATAGAACTACTTGTTGTAATAGCTATTATATCAATACTGGCATCGATTCTATTTCCGGTTTTCTCGCGGGCACGTGAAAATGCCAGGCGCACTTCGTGCTTGAGTAATCTTAAGCAAATCGGGACAGGTTTGATTCAATATGCACAGGATTATGATGGCTTCATGCCTGCTTCGCAGCAGGGAGCGACCGGTAATCTCGTGTCATGGCCAACTATCATGTTCGCCTATATCAAGAGTGAAGAAGTTTTCGTTTGCCCTTCGGCATCTACCACTGCACAAGCGGTCAATTATTTGAATGTTGGTTCCGGCACATCGACCAGCACCAAGCCCTATTGTGGCGTAACCGATACCAAACACGGCCCCGCGGCTTATGGCGATGGCGGTGATGGATCAAGCATGGGTAATCAACTCGTTAATCGTTTATCCTATGGACGCAACCTCATTCCTACCAACGCCTGGGTTTCTTATACGACGGCGCAAGCAAAGAGCGGTTTCGTCACTACGGGCACCACGACTTCTGTGCATGAAGCTGCGATCGAAGAGCCTGCTGCCACTATCCATATCATGGATAGCATGACAGGCACCACCAGCGTTGAACCGTGTGGCCTGGGCAATTCGATTCGCGGTATTCAGAATGAGGACCGCACGGATCGCTATAAAAACGACACGGCCTCCAAAGTCGCTGCCCGCCATATGGACGGATTCAACATCCTCTTTGGCGATGGCCATGCCAAGTGGCGCAAGTGGGGAAGCACCAAAGCTGCGGAGTGGACAATCCAGGCTGATTAATTTATTAACTAACACGGGGAGTCGCGCCACTGCGGCTCCCTTCTACAGTCGTTTGCCCTCGTTTGAGGAATATTCATGTTACACAACAAACAGAGAAAGGCTTCTGCCGGGCACCTTCCCCTTTTATTTCTGATTGCCTTGAGCGGCATGCTGTCGTTCTCGCATCTCCTGGCGACACCGGCCACCGTGCCGATTTACGCGATCCAGGGAATAGGCGAGAGCACCCCAATGGCCGGGCGCACGGTAACTACCGAGGGCACCGTGGTCGGCGATTTTCAGCGCAGTGATGAACTCAGTGGTTTTTTCCTGCAAGACCTGGAAGGAGATGGCAACGAACTCACTTCCGATGGCATTTTCGTTTACATGCCGCCCCAGAACAAATGGTCGAAATTCGATGTCGAAGTGGGCCAGCGCTTGCGGGTCACGGGTAGGGCGGTTGAGTTTAACGGGCAGACACAACTCGACTTCATTTCAGAAATCTACGTCATCAACGCTGTGCCAGCTCCAAGTTTGAAGGCTGTCGATCTCAGTTTTCCCTTGGACTCTCCCAACGATCTCGAACGCTATGAAGGGATGCAGGTGAAAATTGCTGAAGAGATGGTGGTCACGGGCAACTACAATTTATATCGTCATGGCGAGTTGGAACTGGCGGCGGGCGAAAGATTGTTCGCCTCTACCAATGGCAACGGCTATAGCAAGGAAGAAAACGCACGGCGACGCCTGGTGCTTGACGATGGAAGCACTCGCCGCGAACCGCGTCCCACACCTCACTTGAATGAAGACCCGACTCGGCGTGTGGGCGACTCGGTCTCGGGGGTAACAGGTATTTTGTCGTTTGCTTTCGACAAATATCGTTTGCAGCCAACTGCAAAGCTGACATTTAAGGCGGGCAACCCACGGCCTGAAAAACCGGTTCTGCCGCCGGGCGGTTTAACGGTGGCTTCGTTCAACGTGCAAAACTACTTCACAACACTCAAGTCGCAAAGCAAAGCGGCCCGCGGTGCGGCTACTGCTGAAGAATTCGAATCGCGTAGTGCCAAAGTGACCAGGGCGCTCCGCGAAATGGACGCCGATATCGTTGGCCTGATGGAAATTGAAAATAACGGCGAAGTGGCCATCGGCGATTTGGTAAAGCGACTCAATGCTCTCTATAGCAACGAGGAATACACTTTTGTGCGCGATCCCCGAAGCGGTACCGGAACCGATGCTATTAAATGTGGTTTTATTTACAAGGCTGCCAAAATTAAGGTGGAAGGCGAGCCGCTGAGCGACCCACAGAAAACTTACTCGCGCCTCCCCGTTGCACAGACTTTTGCGGCACCTGGCGGTTTGCGTCTTACCGTGGTTGTCAACCATTTCAAATCGAAGGGCGGTTGTCCTGTTACCGGCGATGTTGATGAGGGGCAGGGCTGTTGGAACGGCAAGAGAACGCGCGAAGCCGAGGCGCTGCTGGGCTTTATCGACCGCTTAAAGGTATCCAGTGGCAGCAATGATGTGGTGGTGTTGGGCGATTTGAACTCCTACATGCAGGAAGCACCCATCAAGACACTGCAGCAAGGCGGGTTGGCAAACCTGAACGAACAGATTCCGGCGCAACAGCGCTATTCAAGCCAGTTCCAGGGCGAGTCGGGTTTCCTGGATTACATGCTGGTAACGGCAAGCTTACGGCCGCAGGTAGCCGGGGTTGCGGTGTGGCATATCAATTCCGATGAACCCGTGAGCATTGCTGCCGAGGGGACACCATATCGTTCCTCCGATCACGATCCATTGATTATTTCGTTGCGCCCCCAGAATGTAACCGCATTCTCTGTTAATTGAATGCTGCGGGGCGTTTTGCGCTATGCTTTGAATTATGAAACCATTGTTGGCTCTGGTAGCCGGAATGCTGCTTTGCAGCGCGCCCTGTCATGCCTGGTGGCCGGCAGGGCATAGCATTTTAAGTGAAGCGGCTGTGCGCACACTGCCCGAGGAAATGCCGAAGTTTTTTCGTGAAGGCGGAAAGGCGATTGCTCACCACTCCCAAGACCCCGATGTGGCCAAGAACCGTGCCGTGCCGCTCTCAACCAACACCGAAGCGCCCGAACATTATTTCGACTGGGAACTGGTCGAAAAGCCGCTCGGCGACAAGTCATTCCCGGCGACGCGTTACGATTACCTAAAATTTTGTTTTGAAAACGGCGTAGCACCACAGAACGTTGGGCTTTTGCCTTATGCCGTCGCGGAGTGGACGCAGCGGTTGACGGTCGCTTTCGCCGAGCATCGCCGCTGGCCGCAGAATAAGCGTATTCGTGAGCAGTGTCTGTTTACTGCCGGAATTTTGGCGCACTACGCCCAGGATTTATGCCAACCGCTGCACACTACCATCCATCACGACGGGCGTGCAAAAGAGGACGGTTCTTCGCCGCGCAGCGGCATCCATAACAAGATCGACGCATTGGTAGAAACATTGGCACCTTCACCTAAAGCATTGGCACAAGGCCAGACTCTCACACCGTTTAACCAGCTATTGCCAGATGTGGTGCGTGAAATGCGGCGCAGTCATGGGTTGGTCGACGACACCTATGCCCTGGAAGCGATACTGCCTGTCGCCGGACAAAAGCCAACACAAACAGATCTGGAACTGCTCACCTTTACTAATCAGCGTGCCAGGGAAGCAACCCGGTTCGCAGGCTCACTGTTTTTGACGGCGTGGCGCAATTCGGCACAAGTGCAATTGCCGGAATGGTTGAAGCGCGAGAATAAATAAGCTAAAAATGCGTGCATGATTATCGATATCCATAGCCATGTCTGGAAATATCCACTGCATTTTTCTGACGATTTTCGCCGTCAGGCTTCGCGAGCACGCGCCGGGGATGAAGTCGATTTGACCGTGGTCCACGAAGAGTATGCCCGGCAAGCCTCGCAGCCGACACGCACCGTCGTTTTCGGCGGTAAAGCCCGGCTGTCGGGGCTGTGGGTGCCTGATGAGTTTGTTGCCGAATATGTGGCGCAGCACAGGGAAAATACGATCGGTTTTCTATCGATCGATCCCACGCAAGAAGGCTGGGAAGAAGAACTGTATTATGGGCATCAACAACTTCGTTTGCGTGGCATCAAAATAATGCCGATGTATGCCGGGTTTTTTCCACAAGATCGGAAATTAGATACTCTTTGGGAATATGCCTCCAAGCACAGCTTACCGGTGCTTTTGCATACCGGTACTACCTTCATTGCCCAAGCCCCGCTGGAATGCACCCTGCCACGCCATATCGACGAAGTGGCAATACGCTTTCCGGAAGCCAGAATCATCATGGCGCATTTAGGGCATCCTTACGAAGGCGAATGTATAGCAGTTATTCGTAAACATCCCAATGTCTATGCCGATATCAGCGCCCTGCATTACCGCCCGTGGCAATTTTATAACAGCCTGATGCTGGTGCAGGAATACGGGGTGTGGAATAAGCTGCTCTTTGGCACCGATTATCCTTTTACAACGGTCGATGCTACGGTTAGCGGATTGCGAAATTTAAATCGTATGACGGAAGGAACCGGCTTGCCGCGTTTGGATGAGGCGCAGATCGAAGCGATGATTTATCGCGATTCGTTAAGCCTGTTGGGTGTGGAGTGGAAGAATTGAACTCAATCTGCGAACCCCGAGCCTGAGCGACGGGCACGGGCAATGAACCTGGTGAAGCATAGAAATCGTGCCCGTCGCTCACGCTCGGGGTTCGCAAATAAATGCACTTGTCCAACGCAAAAAGTTGATATTAAGTGAAGTTGTCGATTACGCCGTTTTGCCATAGGAAGAAAGCCTTGCCTGTGCCTTGCCCCGAAAGGTGCCGCTATGCGTAGCGCAGTCGCGAAAGTCGCGGCCGCAGGCGACGAAAACATAATCGTCGCGTAGAGGGCGGTTATGCGTTGGGTCATAGCCTTGCCACTCTTCATTTACCAGTACCTCGCACCAGGCGTGCAGCGCGCCTTCGCCGGGCAAATATCCAGAAACGTAGCGTGCAGGCATTTTCAAGGCACGGCAAAGTGCAATCATAGCATGGGCAAAGTCCTGGCAAACCCCGCTGCCGGATTGCAATGATTGCGATGCCGAAGTGCTCAGTCCTGTGGTGCCGGGGGCATATTCCAACTGCCGGTAAACGAAGTCGCAAATTTCCAGCGGGGTGGCACTTTGCAATGTTGTTGCATCGCGCCGGATTTGCGGAGTCAGGTTACAAAGCGCCGAAGGTAACAAGAACGCCCCCAGGCCGCTGGGCGGCAGGTTTACCGGCTGCGTCACTGTGGTATCAGGAACGTGAGAAGTAACGAGTGTCATCTCGAAACGCAACTGCTTGGCAAGGCGGCGATGGTGGAGCAAAAGAAGCCGATTGCCGAAATCATCGATTTTTTCCTCGCAGCCATCGGGCTGGGGATGGCACTGCCACTCCAGGCTCTGCAAAGTTTGTCCACCACGTGATAAGGGCGGCAGCAAGCGCAGTTCCCGGCGACAGTCGAAAACCGGGCCGGAATATTCCACGCAAAGCGTTCGCAAGGTGCGCAAAGTGATCACAGGCTTTAGTTTACGGGAACGACTTTTGCACAGTGGCAAATGTTTAGAGTCAAGGAGACTGCTATGAATTCCCCCTCTGCAAACGAGCCGCGCTTACGTGAACACCCCGTTTCCCGCTTTGAAGGCGACGTGCACTTTTTCGATTTGAATACTGCCGCCCACAAGCTCAATGAAGAATTACATTCATCGACGCGAGGACACAGGCAAATTGCCCTTTATCACTACGGCTCCGTGACTCAGGTGTTGTTTGCCTTTGATGAAGGTGGTGGCCTGGAAGAGCATTCGGCCAATGGCGTGGTTTCCATTCATGTTTTGAATGGACGCTTAGCCGTTAGCGCCGGTGGCGAAGATTATGAATTACAGAGCGGCCAGGTTTTAATGTTGGCCCCCGGCGTGCGGCACGACGTACGCGCTTTCGAATCGAGTAATATGCTATTGACGGTACATCTTCATGGCGCAAAACACGATGACGCACCAAGACGCACTGAAAATGCATAGGGCGGGGAACGAAAATGGGCAAACTGCAATTCTGTGATGTCGCGGGTCTGGAGTTTCATAACTCCGGCCCTCAATGGGGCGAAGAAAGCGAGCAGCTCGATGTCACGGTCCTATCGTGGGAAGAAGGGCGTGGGCTGGAAACGCAGGTTAACTCCGAACTCGATGTTGTGTTCGTGGTGTTGCAGGGCGAGGGAGTAGCGACGGTGGGGGGCGAAGAAATCGCTCTGAGTCCGGGTGTGGTGTTACCGATTCCCAGAGGCGTGGAGCGTGCGGTGAGAAGTACTTCGGAACGGCTGACTTATGCCTCTATCCATCAACGCAGGCGTGGTTTGATGCCTAAGTTTTGATATGAAAAAGTGGGAAGCGAGATTACTCGCTTCCCACTTTTTTTATTGCGTCAGTCTGCGAACCCCGAGCGTGAGCGACGGGCTGACCTCACAGTTTCGCAAGCGTCCATGCCAGCCCGTCGCTTACGCTCGGGGTTCGCAAATAAATGCACTCGCTTTACTTCTTCACCGGCAACGTCTTCTCTGAGCCGTCCATCTTCGGTGGTGTCAAAACCGGATAACGATCGTTAATCAGGAAAACCCGATAGCTTTGCCCTTCGATAGAGAGCGGCAGCGAATCCGATGCTTGATAGTTCAGCGGCACATCGAACATGGCATCGGCGACGGCGGCATCGGAAGCCACGCCCAAACGGTTGGTATTGAATTTCACATTGCCTTTCCACGGCTCTGTCGAAAGGTTCACCACTGCAACCATCGCGCGTTTGGTTTTAGGATCAACCCAGGCGCTGGCGCGCACTCCTGCTGGCGCAGCGTCGATGACGGGCTGGTTCCAGTAGGGCAGGAACTGGGCATCGGCATAACGTTCGCGCAGCAGTTGCAGGCGCACCCACGGGTCGGCCATGCGGCTGTAACCCAACGCCGTGCGGTAGATTTTAATCCGTCCGCCGCCTTGCACCATCAGCGTATCGTGCAGCAGCGCCATGCTGCGCATTTCGTTTTCGGTGATAGGCAGCTTCATCCAGTTCCACCAGATCAGGCGGCGGGGCACGCCGTGCAGATCGGTAGCATAGTAGGCAGCGAACTCTTCCGGGCTAAACACTTCCAACACGGTTTTACCGCGCTTGAGATGATATTCACCCGAAACAGTAGTATCGGCAAAGGCGTTGATGAAGTACAGCGGTTCGCGGCCATCGTGGACGTCGATGATGCCGGTCGGTCTTACTTCGCCGTGGAAGAGAATGTAGAGGCGCTGCAAGAAATCGCGCAGTTCCCACACCGGGTAAATGCCACGCAGATTGCCCTGGGCATCGCGCCAGCCCATGCCGTCGAGTTCGTTGGCGGTGAGTTCAGGCATCATGGTGCCATCGAGATACATGCCGTCGAAACCGAGTTGTTGGGCGTTGTCTTTCGCCCCACCCAGCCACCAATCGGCCCAGGCTGCGCTGCCGGGGTTATTCCAGTAGCTACCCCAACCGGCGTTACGTGCCGGTTCCTTCAGCATTTCTTTACCGAAGGTATCGAATTCGGGGATGTTGGTATGCACACCCCAGCCGGAATAGGGCCGGTAGATCATGCCTGACTGATGCACGATATCGACAAACTCTTTCAGAAACTTGCGGTCGGCTTCGCTATACACCCAGGGCTGGCCGAAAATATCGTCGAAGTCCGAAAGATAGCTGCTGATAACACGCCCGCCCGATTCGCGCATAACGGGAAGATCTTTCTTGAACTGTTCAAGCGTATACTCGCGCAATTCCGACGGCTTGCCGAATGCGACATGGGCCATGTCACGGCCGCGAGGCAAAGTCTGCCGGATGGGAGTAACCGTGAGGCCGAAGTTGAGGTCGAGCGGCTGTTGCAGCTCGAACGGTTTATCGGCAAAATTGACGCGCAATACGACTTCGTTGCCGTTGCGCACCAGGGCAATTTTGCGATTTTCATCGACATTCGACCAACCCCGGTCCGTAGGAGCGAACCACTGCAGGCCACGGTCGTAGTGCCCCAGGAAGAAGGCGTAGGTAAATGGCATACCGCCGTTGGGATAGGCATTGAACCAGCGGTCGAGCGCGCCACTAAGGCCGTCTTGCTTGCTCTTGTTGAAATCGGTTGAAGTGCCGTTATGGGTGAAGAGCGATGCCCATTCCGATTTAAGCGGGATGTCCAGCACAATGTTGTTAAGATTGGCCGTTTTGCCTTGCGGGTCGAGTTTGATATCGAAGCGCATGGCCCCATCATAATACACGGCAGTGCGGGTGGTGACTTTCACATCGGCGTTAGTGCGGGCCGATTCAAAGACAGCTTCGCGCTGATTCTGGCTCTGGCGAGTGAGTTTGCCGGTTTCGGCAAGCGGCTTGCCATTGGCTTCGACTTTGAGTGAAAGCGGGCGACTTAACAACTCTTCGCCACGAGTAAGAATAGAACTGGGCAGACCGTTCTCGCCTAAGCGATACCGACGGCCCCAGACCAAGGTTTCATTGGGCGCTGCGCTTTGCAGCGGCGTGTAGGGTGGGGGAACGATGGGTGAACGTCCTAGGTTCTGATTCCACCAGGCCGGATTTTTAGGACGCTTCAGGGTTTGTTTGGCGCTCTCGAGAACCTTGCCGCCAGCATCCAGCAGTTGTGCTTCAACTTGCGCGGTGGCCTCTTCGGGCCATTGCGTTGTACTTAAATAGAGGCGCGCTTCGCTGCGGTTTTCTTTATCGAGCGGTTGTTCTTGCGTGACGATCTTATCGCCAATCTTCAATTGGGCTTGAATTTTAGCGGCCTCGCTCGATACTTCATCCATACGCAGATCGAGGCGCAGTTTCTGATGTTGGAGGAAAAACGGCGTGAGGGCGAGATCGAATTTAGGCAGAATCGAAAACGGCGTGAGTTGGCTGGCTAACAGCTTGCCGCTTTGCGGATCGCGAAAGCGCGTGGCCACGACATAATCGCCCGGTGCTTTAGTGATATCGAGTGGGATATACCCGGCTTTGCCAGGCTCGACGGTAATACTGGTCGTTACGCTTTTGACGGGTTTATAACGTTTGCTGAGTTCTTCGAGAAAGCTCGCTTCGTTGCGAAACGATTGGGTGGGCTCTTTAGGATCGGTAATCGGCTGGCCGGTTTTGCGGGCGACCAGTAAGCGGTCCCATAAATCCATATAAGTCAGACTGCCTTCAACGCGGGCATCGGCGCGATAGAGCTCAGCTTCTGCTTGCAGCGTATAGGGTTTGTCGCCCTGATGGTAGAGCACGGCGCGCATTCCGATGGGAGTGATGCCTTCTTCGGTTTGCTTTGGGGAAGGACGCAATTGTCCTACCTGCGCCAGACGGAAGACCGGTGAGTTCTGATCGCCAAAAATCAGGCGGGCTTTGTTTTCCGAACGGTAGTTAGTCTGGCCAAACGACCACATATGTGCCCAGTCGGCTAATTGTTTACGCGGGGTAATAGTTTGAATGAGGGCATCGAAAAACCACTCCGTGCCGGGTGTGGGCACTTTGGCGCCTTCAAACTGGCTAAAGGGGATTTTGACTTCGCCGCTCCAGGTATCGCGTCCACGCTGGGCTTTGAATTCCCACTGGCCGTTCCAGGCGGCATCGGAACCGGCTGTGCCCGTGTAGCGCAGGTCGCTATAACCACCGACGGAGTTACCGGCGAAGGCGTAGCCATATTTCGTATCTTTATCCACTTCACCCGGCTCGATGACGAGCTCGAAGTTATCGTCTTTCCACCAGATCGAATCATGCGGCCCGGCCGCATAGGTGCTTTTGGGCGTGGGATACATCGGGTGGCGTTGAATATTCACCGCTACATACAGTGCTTCCTGGTCATAGGCGAGATACATCGTGGCCGGATACTGTCCCAGCCCTCCCGCTTCGGGATCGTAGAACGAGGAAATGGCGGCGGCATAATACCATTCATCGAATTTGATGTGGCCGTCGATGAGCGGGGCTTTATCTTTAACCGGCGGCACAGTGAGAACCGGCTGACGATTCCACTGGTCGAGTGGAGCCGGGGTTTTGTCCTGGGCATTGGCGTGATGCGGGCTGCTACAAAAACTCAAGGCGGCGAACAGCGCACCTATGCAGGCGCGCTGAACTTTTTTGAGGTGATGATTCATAATATCGGTTGTTTTATATTATTGTGCGTTGAATGGGTTCCAGGCACTTTTAGTGGCGGCGGTGTGATTGCTGACTGCGCTGGCGTCATATTTTTGAGCTTCTGCGCTCACCACGCTGGGTTTCAGCCATTTCACGTGCCCATCGGCAAAAGCGACGTTGATACCTTCGAGATGCCGTCCTCCTCGGCAGTCGTTTTCCAGTATGGTGTAGCTGGCACTGGGAGGGGTGCAATTAGCGCCTAACATTCCAATTCCGGGAAGGTAGTTACCGTTGTCGGTAGTAGCATTGCCGGGCTTGGCAGCCCTATCCGTCATGCTATAATTACCAGCATCCATGAAAGCATAGGTGTTTGCCGGTGACGTAACTGCGGCAACTTTGAGTGGGTCTTCCCTAGGATTAGCTGGCCTACGAATAAGCCGGTAGTTGGCGCCATATTGCCCTCTTATAGGCAAAGTAACATATAAACCACCTACCCCTGAGGGGCAGACGAATATCTGCACGCTTTTGTGATAGGGATGTAAGAGCTGTGCCCACGACCACATAAGAAGTCCTGTATCCATATCGTTGCCCAGCGACCAGTTACCACCCGGAGGAGAGCCACCAAGCCCGGCTGCGCTGGGGATATACGTCTCGTCATAATCCTGTGTATATTGAATCAATGCCAGGCCAAACTGCTTAAGATTGCTCTGACAAGATGCCCGGCGTGCATTCTCCCGGGCACGGGCAAAAACAGGAAAGAGTATAGCGGCAAGTATAGCTATAATAGCTATGACGACTAATAATTCAATCAGTGTGAAAGCTTTACGTTTCATAACAGTTCAATCTCCTTGAGCGCTGTTTAATCGTTGTATGGTATCTTTTTGATTATACCCCGCACACAATCCGCTTAAACTGACTTATCGCGCGTAGAAATGACTTATCGGTTCATTTTTAACGGGCTTCTTCCATCTTGCTTAGAGTCGAGCGAATAAAAATCCGATTTTCCCGTGTTTTTGGCTTAATCCTGCAAATAATTTCAAACCTTATGAGGTGCTTTGGCGTCTTTTAATCGTATCTCCACGAATATCGAGATACGCAGGGGGTTGCGATGAAATATTTAGTATCCAAACCAATAAACGGTAAACATATCGGGGGAATTGCAGCGGCGGCAATTTTGCTGTTTAGTGTCAATTCAGCCGAGGCGCAGCGTCGCGGGCGTTCAGGCAATGATGGAAATTCGTCATCAAGCTCGACGGAGCGAGAGCGTTCGCGCCCTTCTTCGCCGCCTTCTCGTCCGTCCACCCCGCCGTCTTCATCGACTTCGCGAACTGCTCCGCCATCATGGCAGCAGCCTTCGCGGCGCAATGATACGCCCAGAAATGATTCCAGCAACCGCACCAACACGGAAAGGCCAACGGTTACTACTGAAAGACGGGGAGGTTCGCCTTCGACGAATAACCAATCGCGCGGTAGCAGCAGCGAAAGGCCGCCTTATCGCGGATCAACTGGAACAACCAATCCCAATAATCGCTCCAATTCTCCGACTACGAATAATCAATCGCAGACTGGAAATCGCGACCGCCAGCCAGGCACTCCTCCTTCTCAACCCACAACACCGCCACAAAACAGTGGTGACAACCGCTCACGTGGTGGCTCAGAGAGCAGGAATGAGAGTGGCCGCAACGATTCCAACCGTGACCGTCGCGACAGTGACAACGATTCGCGCAATCGTGGTGGAACGCCTCGTCCGCCGAGCAATAGCACGCTACCCGGCAATAATACTGCGCCAGGCACGAATCCGCCTCGTTGGCCATGGGCTGCGGGCGGAGCACCGGTTACCCAGCCGGGGAATCGTCCCGATAATCGCAGCAACGATGGTCCGGGCCGCGGAAGAGACGGAGATAGGGATGGTCGTGACCGTGATGGAGACCGCGATCGCCCCAACAATGGCTCGCCTTCGTGGGGCCGTCCGCCGGGAAGCACGAGTCCAGGTCGACCGCAATGGCCGCAAACCGGGCCAAACCGTTTTCGCCCTGGCCGCCGTCCGGTTTCCAACCGACCCAATACTCCGCGCCATCGCCGCCCAAATCATAAGCGGCCACCAGTGAAGGTCTATGTGCCGGTGCCGGTTTACAACTACGGCTACAACTACAATCCCTGGCCCTCGACGAATTACTACTATTCCTACAACGGGAATTCTTCTTTCTGGCCCAGCGATGCGTATACGTCCAATAATTATTACGCGACGCAGGACTATTACCGCTATCGCGACGACCGCCAGTATCAGGACAACGAACTGGGTTCGTTCCAGGGTGAAGTTTCCTACTTTGGCGATGACGACTGGTTTGAATACCGCGCCAACAACAAGACGTGGCAGGTCATGCTACTACACGGCGATACGGTTCATCCCGAGGAAGGCGACCAAGTGCAGGTCATCGGCTACGTTGTCGGTGATGTCATCTATGCCGAACACGTGCGGATTCTCAATAGCCAATATGAGTATCGTTACGATGACGAGGACGATATTCGGTAAATAGTAGGCAGTAAAATGACAGACAGGGAGGCAACCGCGCTAAGAATGCTCCTGCATCGTTAGCGTTTGGTTGCCTCCCTGTTTGCTGTCTCTTACCTACTGTCTACCGCCGCTAAACCTTTGCTTCCGCTGCAACAAGCAGTGCCAATTTCTTCATTGCATGTTGAATATGAGAGGCACAGGTTTCGTAGGCTTCGCGTGAACCGCCGTAAGGGTCGGGAATTTCGTCGTTGCCTTCACGCTGGTCGAGGGACCCCAACAAGATAATTTTGTCGGGGTCGACGCCGATAAATTCACGCAGTGAGTGGGCGTGCATGATACTCATCACCACCAGCCAGTCGGCATTTCGCGCTTCTTCGGCTGTGAGTTGTTTGGAAAGATGACTGCTCAAATCCTGTTGCCAGTCCTTGGCAATGGCGATGGAATGGCGAGAAGCCGGTTGACCGTCTGTCGTCATAAGACCGGCGGAATCGGCTTGAACGTCAGGAGGAGTTTCCCCCTCCTGACTCAGGGCACGCCACGCCGCTAATGCCAAAGGCGAACGGCAGGTGTTACCCGTGCAAATAAATATGAGTTTCTTCATTGTAAAGCTTTAATTGTTAATGCGTTTATCGTGTAAGTGCAGCGGAGCGAGCCAGCGGGGAGCCAAACTTGCGCGCACACGAACGACGGACTCGCCGCCATCAGGCGGGGTGTCCCAATCCTGTTCCAGAACCCGCCCATGACGGGCAAGATCGGCCAGGGCTTTTCCGGCAGTCTTGGCGTCTAATAAAAACTCCCATTCACGATCTTCAGCTTCGAGCAAGGTGCGAATGCGAGCGCGCAATTCGTCGAGGCCTTCTCCTGTCAATGCCGATGTGAGAACGGCATCGGGATATTGAGAGAGCAGGGCAGTGCGCTCTTCTTCATTGAGGCGATCGCACTGGTTAAGCACTAAAATCTGCGGCTTACCGGTGACATTTTTGAGTTCAGACAGAACCCGCCGCACCGAATTCATTTTTTCATCGAATTCAGGGTCGGCACCATCGGCAACCAACAGCAGAAAGTCGGCCTCCTCCACTTCGGCCAGAGTCGAATGGAACGACTCAACCAGGTGATGAGGCAAGCGGCGGACAAAACCAACGGTGTCCGATAGCAGCACTTCACGTCCGCCACCGAGTTCTATTTTGCGGGTGCTGGCACCCAGCGTTGCAAAAAGCTGGTCTTTTTCCAACACACGCCGGCCGAACGGGCTGGCTAAAGTATTGAGCAAGGCGCTTTTGCCGACGTTGGTGTAGCCAACCAATGCCGCCGTGGGAAACTCTGCGCGACGGGCCGATTCGACCTGCTTTTGACGCTTGATTTCCGCTAACTGCTTTTCGAGCAGGGCGATGCGCGTTCCGGCTAACCGTTTGTCGGTTTCGAGCTGGGTTTCACCGGGACCGCGTAAGCCCACGCCGCCGCCGGTTTGCGAGTCTAAGTGAGTCCACATCCGTTTAAGGCGTGGCAGTTGATAACGAAGCTGCGCCAGCTCCACCTGAAGTTTGGCTTGCTTGGTGGCCGCGCGGCGGGCAAAGATATCGAGAATAAGCTCGGTGCGGTCGATAACACGGATATCGAGCTCTTTTTCGAGGTTGCGCCCCTGAGCCGGTGTGAGGTCACAGTCGGCAATAATCAGGTTGGCGTCGTGTTCTTTAATCATCTGGCCAAGTTCTTCGACCTTACCTTTGCCAAAGAGTGTCGCGGCGTCGGGCCGGTCGCGTTTTTGCGAAGTGCTGCCGACGACGAGTGCTCCGGCGGCATCAGCCAGACCGGCTAATTCTTCCAGACTGGATTCATCGCCGGTGCTGTCGGTTTCCGAGGGACGCTGCAGTATGATTTGCGCCAGAATGGCGCGTTCGGGTTCTGCGGTGGTGTAGATGTATCCGTCTTTATCGCGCAAAGGCGATTTTCCGGAATCTCCCGCTTCATTTTTAGGTGTAGTTGCTGAAAGCATATATTGATTGAAAAGACGTGATGTCGAAGTCATGAGGCAGCTTGAATCATCGATTTATAAAAATCGGAATCGAGCACCTCTATTATTTAGAAATATACTTAGGTGTGAAATTATCTCATGCAAGATACCTTACAGCGAGCGATCATTGATTTACGGCAAACTTTGTCGCAAATTGTCTGCCAAAATTCGGGGATAGATTCGCTGCGCTTTGTTCTGGCGCAGCGGCCGTTACGTTTGCCGTCCGATGCTCTTGTGCGACGGGAGAAAACCTCGCCGTTGCGGATCGGGGGTAGGGAGAAATCGAATTTCTACATGGCCCAGCATAACGAGGAAGCTATGCACGCCATTCGGTTCCCATACATGTGTTGTGTTGTGGAGGGTGAACTGGAAATCCGCCTGGGAATTCCATCACGTCAAGGAAAAACATATCATGTCGTAAACTATTACGATATTCTCACCCTTCCGGCTCCCTGTTTTTTAATCATTCCTCCGGGGGTGCTCTATCCCGACGGTGCGCCTTCCAACTATCGGCACCTCGCGGTGAAGAATGCCAAGTTGCTATATATGCGTATTATGCCCTCGGGAGTGTTTTGCCACCACAGTGGTTCGCGCGACGGTAAATACGAACAGTATTACCCCGATATCTTCGCCCCCAGTTTCCAGATGGCAATGCTCAGCGATATGCTGATCGATCATCTGAACAACCCCGATAAAGATGCCCAGAGCGTAGCGCAAAGTGTTTTTTCCCTGATGCTGCACCATGTGCGGCACAAGCTCAACTCCGGTACTTCCACTCTGGCCGGGCCAGGGCGTAAAACCTCTGAAGGCCAACCCGTGTCTTCGGCTCCGTTATCGATTGCGGGTAAATCGCGGTTAGTCGACCGGGCTTGTGCATACATCCGCATGCACGTCGATAAGCCCTTCGTTGTGGAAGACGTGGCCGGACACGTTTTCACTTCGGTGCCGCACTTGCAACGCCTATTTCAAGCCGAATTGCAGACTTCAGTAATGCAATACGCCCAGACCGAGCGCATGCGTTGCGCAGAAGCCTTACTCATCAACAGTGAGATGTCGATCGAAGAAATTGCCCGCGCAGTGGGCTATCGACAGCCGCCTCAATTTAACCGTGCCTTCAAAAAAATCTATCAGCTCACCCCAACAGCATTTCGGAGTCGCTAAAATAGCAAATCTGATTGTTTCGGCAAAGCATGGATAGTTTCAGCTAAGTTCTTCTTGTTTTACGACTCTATGAAAGGGGTATAACATTAAGCATGGTTGTACCACCTTTACTAAGGAGAATTCGGATGCAACGAACTCAATTTTCAATCAGCCGTAATTTACACAAGAAGCACGGTTTTACTTTGATAGAATTGCTTGTCGTCATAGCAATCATAGCTTTGCTGGCTGCCATATTATTTCCCGTTTTTTGCCCGTGCACGCGAGAATGCGCGCCGCACCAGTTGTTTGAGCAATGTGAAGCAGATTGGGCTGGCGGTCATGCAGTACGTGCAGGATTATGATGAGAAATATCCATCGGCTTACATAGAAACCGTACAAAACCCGGCTCCACATGGCGGAGCGCCCTGGGCAGGCGGAGTATGGTTCTGGCAGGAGATACTTTTTCCCTACACCAAGAGCCTGCAAATCTATCGTTGCCCCTCTGCTCCGTCACTGCCAGCCTGGGCGGCAGGGCCGTATGTGCTCAATTACGGAGTAAACCGTCAATTGATTCGCCGCGCTGAAGATGGCGGCGCGCTCAGCATGTCGGCAGTGCGCCGCTCGGCGGAAGCTTATATGATTATGGATTCAGGCGGCTACGACCCCGACCCACGCTCGACCGGCTCGCCCTGGGACTTTGGAGTTTTGCTTTCAGACGGCTGGCGCTACTTTCCCGGTGCCAATAAACATGCCGGAGTTTCTTGCCTGTCAGGGCAGGATTACACCGCCGATTGCCAGAGCGAAGGCCGCCATTTCGATGGTGTGAACGTCGCCTTTGCCGATGGGCATGCCAAATGGCTCAAAAGCGTTGTGGTTATCCGCGAAGCCCAGAAATTTAATATCTCCACCCATGCCACCAGTTCATGGGACCCCGTCAGTGAGTAATACAACTCTTGTCGATGCAAACTTAACTTTCATGCAGGACAAGTGCATTTATTTGCGAACCCCGAGCGTGAGCGACGGGCATGGGCAAAGAGCTTGATGAAGCAAAGAAATCGTGCCCGTCGCTCACGCTCGGGGTTCGCAAATTGAGTTTAAAGCATCAACTATAAGTGCAGAACAGGCGAGAACTTAGTCTACAGAGCAATTCGACAATCTTATTTCACATGAAATTCTTCAAACTGTTAAACATGACACTCCTCACTTCCGTTGGTTTTTCCACGCACTCTGCTATCGCCCAAGCGGCACCTTCGGAGCTGGTTCTCATCGACCGCCAAGTAGTGCCCAGCATCGTTATCTCACCGCAAAGCAGCGCCGCTGAGAAATTTGCGGCCAAGGAATTAGCGACTTATCTGCAAAAGATAAGCGGTCGCGAAGTTGCCATCGAAGCCTCGGCACAGGCCCCGGCCGGTTCGCCTCAAAAGCCACTGATTGTGGTGGGAACGCATCCCCTCAATAGCGCGCTGGCAAGTCGCATCTCCACGATGGAAGAGACAATCATCGAGGTAACCCCCAACACTCTGCATCTGGTTGGCGGCAAAAGCGAAACGATTGCCCAGCCCGATGGCACGCAAAACACACAAGATCGGGGAGCGCTCTACGCGGTTTATAACCTTCTCGATGAATTAGGCGTGCGTTGGTATCGTCCTGATGAGTGGGGCGAACATGTGCCCAAATCGGCAACGGTTAAAGTGCCGTTGGGCCGCCGCCAATTTAAACCGGCCTATCCCTGGCGCCAATCATTTGTCGGCTACCGCCATCGTAGCGAGCAAACGCCCGAACAGGCGCAGCTTGTGGTGCCGTGGTCGGTGCGCAACCGCCAGAACACCAACATTCCCAATATGCGCGAGGAGTTGGGCGGGGCGCGCTGGGTGATTACCTGGCATAACGTCAGCAGCTTTTTTCCGGCCTCCACTTTTGAAGCCAACCCCGAGTATCGGGCTTTAGTTAATGGCGAACGCCGCAAGGACGGGCAGCTTTGCCTGGGTAACCCCGATGTACAAAGAATCGCTGCCGAGAGTGCAGTGGCCTACGCGAAGAACAACCCCAACTATATCACCTTCAGTCTGGAACCCGAAGACAATGCCTTGTGGTGTCAGTGCGATCTTTGTAAGGCTATGGACGACCCCAAGCAGAAACTGCCTAAATCGGAGTTTAAGTTGGAAGACACCGTGGCGATGGGCGATATCGTGATGAGCAACCGGGTGAATCTGTTCGGCAAGATTGTGGCCGAGAAGGTGGCGCAGACAGATTCCAAGATAAAAATGCTGTGGCTGGCTTACAACCTCCACACCGAAGTTCCCACGCGGGTAACGAGCTTGCCCGATAACGTCGTCATCATGCCTGCCGCGTTTTCCAGCGCCTTCGATCCTTTGCTGGATAATGCCTATAGCGATTATAGCCGCGACTTATTCGACCCCACAAGTAAGCCGAACCAGAACTATCTCCGCGTTCTCAAAGGCTATGGCAAAATGGCGCGCATGGTGACTTACGAGTATTGGTCGGGATTGGCCTGGGCCGGACCGATGCCCATTATCCGCACTATGCAAGATCGTTTAAAGTCTTACCGGCAGTTTCCGATTGACGGAGTTTATACCGAGGTCTATCCGCACTGGGGGCCGCAAACCATTAACTTCTACTTCATGAATCGGCTGTTGTGGAACCCCGATCTCGATGTCGAAAAAGAACTCGACCTTTATTGCAAGAACTACTACGGCCCGGCTTACAAACCGATGCTGGAATATCATAAGCTGCTGGAAGATGCTGCCCATGCCGGTATCCCGCACTATAGTTACGGCATCAGCACGCACGCGATTTTCACACCGCCGGTGGTGAAGCGCATGGGTGAATTGATAGGTGAAGCCAAGCAGTTGATAGGTGAGCAGGAGCCTTATAAAAAGCGCTTCGAAGGCGTGTGGGCAGGTTACGAATACACCCGCCTGGTAGTGCCATATTTCGAAGAGCTCAAAAACGGCAATAAGCTCGAAGCCGCCAAGCACTGGGAGCGGGCCAACAAACTGATACTGTCTTACAAAGATGGCGATGTCTTCGATAACGGCGTGCTCTTTAGTTCGTTGCAATTCTTTGGAAACTACAATCTGAATATTCCTGCGGAAATTCAGCAACAGGCAAAAGAACTCGTGGCAAAGGAATGATCTCTTCCACAACGCAAAACCTGATTCACGATTTCCGTCAATTAGGCTTACAAACCGGCGACTTGGTGCTGTTTCATAGTTCGCTGCGCAGCATTGGGCAAGTGATAGGAGGAGCCTCGGCAGTTATCGAGGCTCTTCTTGAGACGGTGGGCGAACAGGGCACCGTTGCGGTTCCAACGATTATCCACACCTCCGGCTACCCACGGGAACCTTTTGAGGTTGCAAGTCGCCCCTCGGAAGTGGGTGCCATCACCGAAGCGCTGCGTCTCCATCCGCAAGCGATGAGGAGTATTCATCCCACGCATTCGGTCGCAGCTATCGGGCCGCTTGCAAAAGAATTGGTTGGAGGTCATGAGAATGCTTACGGAGCATGGACGCCGTGGGGAGCGCAAGCGTTCGGCACGGGTTCGCCCTGGGATTTGTTTTACCGTTGGAACGCACGCTATCTGTTCATAGGAGTTTCCTTTCAGGTATGCACCTTGTTTCATTACGCCCAAACCCGTTATCTGGCAAAACACCAGTGCAATTATGCCCAGCCGATTCCTTTTCCCTACTTTTCGCATGAAAAAATGGGAGAAAAGTTAAAAGAAGAACTCCAACTGAAGCCGGGATATATCGGTGCCGCTGAAAGCTGATTGCTGGGGGCGCGCGATATTGTGGATTGCACCCTGCGGGTCTTGCAAAACGACCCGGCAAGCATTGTTCCCGACGGACCTTTTCTCGACTGGAGCAAGAAACACCACGCTCCGCAAAAGAGCCTGCGCGGGGCGATGGTGAGTGTGCCTCTGGTTATCGACGGTAAATCGACCACGAGTGAAGGCACTACGCTGAGGGCACGGGTTGTAATGCTGGAAAACGAAGAGGAACAGTTCGTTTTAGTTTCGTTAACCTTACTGGGACTAACGGCTCAGGCCAATGCCTTTTTGCGCAATGAAATTGCACGGCAAACCGGCATCTCTTCTCGAGCTATCATGATCGCCTGCACTCACGTTCACAGCGGGCCGGCGACGCTCACAGCAGACGAACGTCAGACCGCTGCACTGCTGGAAGCGATAAGCCAGTCGCTCAGCAGTGCCCTGGAGGAAGCGCAAGCCAAAATGGCACCGATTCGATTGGCCGTGGCAAAGAGGCCGGTTGAAGGCTTAACGCGTATTCGCCGGGTATGCATGAACGATGGCAAGGCCTACACCATTCGTCGTGCAGTTCCTTCGACATGGCGCAGTGAGTTAAAAGCCGAATACGCGGAGCCTGATGGCGAATTGGATACGGATTTGACCGTTGCACGTGTAGAAGACCTCAGTGGCAACGTTTTGGGTTGCCTTTTTCATTTCAGCACCCATCCTCTTCCCGACCTACACGGTTACGCAGCCGATTGGATGGAAAAGGCCTGGGGCGAGGGCTTTGTTTGCCTGCCGCTCAACGGCGCGATGGGCGATGTCGATACCATTTTCGCCCAGCCTTTTAACGGTAAGTTTGCCCAGGAACAGTTACCGGGAATGGGTAGGGTATTGAGTGGCGCGATTCAAGAATTATTAGGCCGCGGGGAAGCAAAAGACGATGCCACGCTGAAAGTGCGAGCCAGCGATTTTTCTCTTCCCGTCGATCCCTTCGTCATTGAGCAGCGCCGCGACGACCCGATTGAATGGATTGGGGAGGCGGCCCGCAAAAAAATGTTTTCTACACAGATGCAAGCCGTCCAATTAGGCCCGTTAACATTAGTTGGCTTACCAGGCGAACTGGCGAGTTCTGTAGGCTTAAAGATTAAAACCCATTCGCCATTCCAATACACATGCCCGGTGGGCCTGGCAAACGATGAAGTCGGGTATTTAATCACGAAAGCATCGCGCCGGTTAGGAGGCTATGAAGCCGACCCGGCACACTGGGCATTGACCGCTTCTGGAGGAGCTGAAATAGTTTACACGCAGGCAGTAAAACTATTCTCGGATCAGGGTAGGTAGTAGATGGTAGACAGGGAGGCAACCAGACCTTGATGGCTACCGTAAGCATCCGGCGCTCGTCATCCTCGCGAACGCGGCTGTGTCAAAACTCAGGCTCAAAAAATGGGCCAAAAATTTTTTACGTTTAAATGCCCGTGATGGCATTTGTTTGGAGTAGGCAAGGTGTTTTGATCCCCCAAAAATGCAAAAAATCGTCGTCTCTTTGAGTTTTGACACAGCCTCGAACGCGGGGATCCAGTACACGGTGCAATACCATTTCCAGAAATTCTCCTCCTCATTGTGATGCTCTTTTCAACACGAAGACCACAAAGTGAACACAAAGTCCACAAACCTCTTTTCATTCTTTGTGATTTCTTGGTGTCCTTTGTGTTAAGGCCGTTGTTAGGGAAGATAATTTACAGGATGAGAGCAATTCATTCACAAATATATTTAAAACATGGCACGCAAAGTAAAAATTAGTTCTTTGGGAATACAGCCTCCGTTTCTACAAGACGAAGCTAAAAATAGCCCTGAAAAATTGAAAGGAGATATCATTGGCTTCTGGAAAAACCAGATAGAAATAGTTCTTCCCGATCGCCCCGATCTCATCGTTTTGCCGGAGTTATGCGATTATTACACCGGTATTCCGCATGAAATGTTCGCGTGGTATCGCGACATGCTAAGCGATGAATTTCTTAACGCACTGCAACAGATCGCTAAGGCCAATAGCTGCTACATTGCTTTCGGCACAACGCGTAAAGCCGATGATGGCACCTGGCGCAACGCGGCTTTGATGCTCGATCGCAACGGCGAACTCATTGGCCAGTACAATAAAAATCATACTGTGGTCACCGAAATTGATTGCGGCATTGTCTGCGGCACTCAAGCCCCGGTTGTACAGTGCGATTTCGGTAGCGTGGGGTTTGCCATTTGCTTTGATTTGAACTTCGATGAACTGAGACTCAAATACAAAGCGTTGGGACCTGATTTGCTGCTATTTCCTTCGCAATATCATGGTGGGCTGATGCAAAGCTATTGGGCTTATTCCTGCCGCACGCATTTTGTAGGGTGCGTTGGAACCGACACGTTGCCCAGCGAGTTTTATTCGCCGGTTGGAACTCGCTTAGCGACCAGCACAAACTATTGCCAGACGGTAACGCACACCGTGAATCTGGATTGCGTGGTGGTGCATCTCGATTTCAACGTCGAAAAGTTGACGGCGTTGAAAGAGAAGTATGGCCCCGATGTTGCGATCTTCGATCCCGGGCAATTAGCTTGCGTTCTCGTTACGAGTGAAAGCGAAACGGTGAGTATTCAGGAAATGGTCGCTGAGTTTGAAATCGAGTTGTTAGACGATTATCTGGCACGATCATTAGAGCAGCATCACAATCTCAGATCGAGGCATACTCCAAATTGAAATTAACTTTATTTTGTGATAAAATTAAAGTATTCCCCACACCCGCTATATTCATCTTTCAGGTTCCAATCGAGTCGCGATTGGAGTGAGTTAGCCTGCATTCACAATTGTTGCATTTTGTGCCGTGCAACTTTTAAAACCCCGTTTTTGATCTCAACTGTTGCAAAGTTGCACTGTTGCATCATTTTCCCGGCAAAATGCAAAGAGGTGGGAAAACATGCAACTTTGCAACAGTTAGCGGGAAAATGCCACTCTCAACTGTGACAAAAAAAGGCCGTGTGACTTTTAAAACCCTGTTTTTGAACTCAACTGTCACAAAGTAACAGAGTCACACGTTTTTTTCACGCAAAAGCGTGATGGTGGGAAAGTGTGTTACTTTGTTACAGTTGGGTATCGGGAGAGTATCGTTTCGGGGAAGCTTGTCATCGCGAAGTTCTAACAGCACTGTCTTCATTTCAAGAATACTCCGACACGACGCGGTGACAAGTCACCGCACTCCAAAATAGCCGCCCGCCTCCCTTTTGAGGTGGGTTTTTTGTGCCTGGCGGCAGGGGGCGCAGGGCCAAGTGTGACAGTGACACACGTTTTTTTAGCGTTATATGCTCTCTATAATAATCAACGTTATTTCTTAAGTTGATAGTACTCTCTGTGAGAGATTAGCCCACCGCAGGTGATTGCATGCAACAGTTGGCGCAGTTTGCTAAAAAGGTTGGCGTTGCAAATTGAGCTGCGGCTTCACAACTCCATCCACTGAAGGCAGGGAGTTTTATTTGCCAATAAAACGAGCGATAGCGTCAACCAGAGTTTGGTTGATAGGCAGGCTTGGATCTGAGTAAGAAGCAAGCTGCTTATCGCGTTCCGCAGGTGTGTCTTTCAAGACATGGTTCATGCTGGGAATAATCAGCAACTCTGCACGCGGTTGGGCTTTAGCCAAGGCCTGTGCATCATCTACTGTCACTTGAATATCCGAGGTGCCTTGCACAATTAAAATACGCCCGGAGAAGCCGGCAATCTCGACGGTTGGTTTATAACGAAACCATGAAATAATATAGGGCTGGACACTGGGGCGAAACAAAGCTCCCAACGCAGGGGGCACATCGTCCACAGTTTTGCCGTCTGTGAGGGCTGCGACAATTTCCTGGCATTTTTTCAGGAGATCTTCGGGCAGTTGGGAACGCACCTGGCTCAGAATCATGTCTCCGGCCGGTTGGCCGGGACCTGCGATAGAGACGTAGGTTTGTAACTGTGCCATGCGTGCAGCTAATAAACCGAGAGAGGCACCTTCGCTATGGCCGATCACGGTCACACCCGAAAAACGCGGGTCTTGTTGGAGTTGCCGTGTCCAGAGGACAGCGTCCTCGGCCAGTGTCCCAAAACGTAAATCTTCTTCAGCCAGCATAGCCTCGGCGCTTTGGCCGATTCCCCGTTTATCGTAGCGTAGGGAGGCAATGCCCTGTATTGCCAGTCCCTGTGCCAGCATTTTGAGCGAGTTGTTGGAGCCGCCTAACAAAGGATTATTACCATCACGGTCGGTGGGGCCTGAACCGGCAATGATGAGTGCGATAGGACAAGGCCTACTGGCATTCTGAGGTAATTCCAGAGTGCCGTAAAGCGTACCAGTTGGAGTTTTAAGCTGAGCCGGTTCGGCGTAGAGTGCAGACGCCATAATAAATGTGAGGGCAAGAATAAATGTGCGTATCTTCAACATAAGAACGCATTATACGACGTAATAATAAAAAGAGGATCGTTATCGTGTTATCTCAAATGCACTTTAAGGTAATCGAGCGTTTGCTGCCAGGCGTCTTTGGCCGCTTCGGCATGATAACGTTCGCCGGTGTCGTTGAAAAAAGCATGGGCCGCGCCGGGATAAATTTTATATTCGAATTGTTTGCCTGCGCGTTGCATAGCCTGAGCAACTGCCGGGACTTTCGAAGTAATCCGCTCATCGGTTTCGCCATAAATACCCAGAACCGGGCAACGCACTTTAGCCAGCTTTTCTTCTGGCGGTGCGCTGCCGTAGAAAACAACAGCGGCACGCAGAAGGTCGCTTTGAGTGGCTAATAAGAACGAGCGGGCACCGCCCCAGCAAAAACCGATGGAAGCCAGATGACCGGGGCGAACTTTAGGGTGACTGTTGAGATAGGTAAGCGCCGCATTCAAATCGGCCTGGGCGACTTCCGGGGAGAGTGCCGTGATCGCCGCGCGTGCCGCATCGGGCGAAGCCATGGAACCGGTACCACCGGCACGCGAAAGGCTATCGGGTGCCAGCGCCACGAAGCCTGCCGCAGCGAAGCGGCGCGCCACATCGCGAGTATGATCGTTAAGCCCCCGATTTTCATGGATAACCACGATGCCGGGAAACTGTCCCTCGCCTTCAGGAATATTGAGGGCACCACTAATCTGCGCGCCATCGGCGGCAGGATATTGAATGGTTTGTGAGACGATGTTTAAACGCTTTGCTTCTTGCTCTCCGACAACTCCCTGTGCCAGACCGGTCGATTCCAGAAGCAGGTGAGCCGCTGCCATGCTGCCGGTAATGCCTATGAGGCGAGCCAGGAATGAACGCCGGTCGATGGCCCCATTGCAATAGGATTCAAGGGATGCTTTTGTGCTCTCATTCATACCCGCCGCCTGCGCAATTTCTGCGCCGGAAAAGGATTAATATCAGCGCCGGAAATGACAAAACTCCGCCTTCAACGCGAAGGCGGAGCCGGTGCTGGCAGTAAGAAATGCAAGATTATCCGCCTTGATTTGCGACGACAGGCACTTCTTCGTAGGGTTGAATGACCACGAAACCATCCCCCTGAAAAGTCATCTGGAAGGTTTCGCCGCCCCCGCGACCAATCAGCGTTTTAAGATTGATATCGGTTTTTAGTTGTGGGGTGAGGTTGCCGCTCCAGGCGACGGTGGCATTCGGGTCGGTTCTGACCGGATCGTTGGGAGTGACACGCAGGGTTAAAGGATGGCCGTGAGACATAATGGCAACCAATCCCTGGCCGCTCAAGCGCACCGAGAACAGGCCGCCTGAGAGCATCCCGGCAATTTTTTTGTGCATGGTGATCTGGTGATTGACCGTGTTTTCAAATGCCAGCAGATCGTTGCCGTTGACATTGATGGTTTCGTTCTGCAAGCGCAAAACCGTGATATGTTTTCCCGCATCGGCCAGATAGCAGATGCCGTTGCCCTCAATCTTGGAAAGCGGTGCCATTTCTCCCGACACCATTTTCATCAGCGCATGCCCCACGCCTTTTTCGAGCATGCCTTCACGCTTGAAAGTGAGGTTGCCACGATAGGCGACCATGGCACCCAGTTTCGACCAGATCATGCCATTGACATGGGCTTCGAGCATGCGGTTGCTTTCCAATTCGAAAACATCACCGGGATGATCACGTTCGGCAGTCGCCTGGATAAACTCTGCAATTGTGTGCGAAGGAGTGGGACGGGTATCGGGAGTGTTCATAAAAATCAATTTCCTTTAGCCGAGAGTACCCTTATTATCGCATACTGTGGGGTGAAAAATTCACTTTCGATTGTCTATGAATCTTCTCGACCTGTTACCGCAACTTGCCGAAATTGCAAACCTGAAATCACAGAAATTCGTCGGCATCCCCTCTCCGGCCTGGGGCGCACTGGCTGCAGCCCGGCAACGCGATGCCGGGAATACCTTGCTGCTGGTTACACCGAACACCGAATTGGCTGAGCGCGCCGCCCACGACTTGCACGCCATTTTCGACGGCGAGCCAAATGCACCGAAAGTGCTGCTCTTCCCGGTGCCCGATCGCATGCAGGGCGATGAAATCGGCGGCGATTCCCGGGCGACTCAGGAACGCCTGGCGGTGCTGGATGCGCTGCACGGAGAGACGGCTGTCATCGTAGTTGCACCGGTGAATGCGCTCACTCACACCACGCTGCCGCCCGAAGAACTCAGGCAAGGCTATGATACCATTACCGTGGGACAAACGCTTGATCGGGAAGAGTTCATCAACCACCTGGCCGAGACCGGTTTCGAGCGCACCGACGAAGTGGAAGCACCCGGCCAGTTTGCAGCACGTGGTGGCCTCATTGATTTTTTCCCACCGGCATCGGAAAAACCGATCCGATTGGAACTATTTGGAGACGAAATCGATTCGCTGCGCACCTTCGACCTCGATTCGCAACGTTCCATCGATAAGCTGCAGGAGTTTCGTCTCACTCCGCCACGTGAAGAATATTTAAGTCTCTCCCGTGGACGTGAAGTAGCAGCACAGTTGCAGCAGATTCTCGAGCAGCAGGTATTGGAACTGAAAAGTGAAGGGCTGGCCGAGGACGCCCAGACACTGCGCGAACGCGCCGCCAAAGATATTGCACGGCTGGAACAAGCGACCTATTTCCCGGAATTGTCGCGTTACCGCGCCTTGCTCTATCCCGCGCGTCCCACACTTTTCGAGCATCTGCCCGATGATGCCGTTGTGATGTGGGCCGACCCGGAACGGGCACACACGCAAAACGAGCGCCTTCTGGATGATGACGAGGCCAACCGCGCCGAAGCGGCAGCCAGTGGTGCGCTGTTACGCCTGACTCAGACACCGCTATGTGACTTTGATACCCTACGCGCACGCGCTGCGAAGTTTAATAATACCGAACTACATGTTGCCGAAGAGACCGGGGACGTGCAGCTTGAAGGACAAATGTTCGAGGTGCATTTGCCGTCCAGCTTCAATGGCAACCTCACAGCTTTTGTGAAATGGGTTAAAGACCGCCAGCTTGAAAATGCGGTGCTGGTAGTTTCGACGTCCCATGCCCGTCGAGTGCGAGAAATATTGGCCGACGGGCGAGTGCATCACGTCCATCTGCTCGATGCCATCAACGAAGCACCGCCCGGTTTTGCGTTGGTGATGCCCCAACGCCTGACTGCTGGTTTTGAAATCAAGTTGAACAAAGCCATCGTCAAGACAAAAAATCAAGCGGCCGATTTTGTGCCGCAGCCGACTTCGTTAATCGTCCTCAGTGATGCCGAACTTTTCGGCTGGCAGGCGAATTTGCGCTTACCGGTGAAAATACGTAAGCGCGAAACCAAGGCAAAGTATGCTGAGAAATCGAAGGCCCTCTCTGACCTTGCCGATTTGAAAGAGGGCGATTATGTCGTTCACATTCAGCACGGTATTGCGCGTTATGCCGGAGTGACCCGCCAGGAAGTGGGTGGCGCGACCAGCGACTACCTGATGCTGGAATATGCAGGAGCCGACCGCCTCTACGTTCCCACTTCGCAGCTCGATCGTGTTCAGAAATACCTTGGTGCCGGTGCCACCGTGCCCTCGCTTCACAACATGCGCGGCGGCGAATGGGAAAAAGCCAAGCAACGTGTGCGCGAAGAAGTGGCGAAAATTGCACGCCAGTTAGCCGAATTATATGCGGCACGCGAACAGGCCGATAAGGAACCCATCGCTCCCGATTCGCCCTGGCAACGCGAAATGGAATCGGCGTTCCCTTACGAAGAAACTCCTTCGCAGTTGCAGGCGATTAAAGACGTCAAGAGCGACCTGGAGAGCAATAAGCCAATGGATCGCCTGGTCTGCGGCGATGTGGGCTTTGGCAAAACCGAAGTCGCCGTGCGCGCTGCTTTTAAAGTGTTGCAAGACGGCAAACAGGTCGCAGTGTTGGTGCCGACCACGGTTTTGGCCCAGCAGCATTACCAGACATTTTCGGAACGCCTTGCGCCTTACCCGGCGCGTGTCGATGTCATTTCGCGTTTTCGCACCCCGGCCGAATTGCGGCAGATTCTGGACGAGACCAAGCAGGGCGGGGTTGATGTTCTGGTCGGCACACACCGTCTGCTTCAGCAAGATGTGGAGTTTCCGAACCTCGGCCTGGTCATCGTCGATGAGGAACAGCGCTTTGGTGTGATGCAAAAAGAGCGTTTGAAAGAGATGCGCAAGCAGGTCGATATTCTGACGCTTTCGGCCACGCCAATTCCACGCACCATGCATTTTGCCCTGGGTGGGTTGCGTGAGATTTCTCTCATCAACGACCCGCCGCAAGGCCGTTTGCCGGTACGCACCTTTGTGGCGCCTTATCGTGATGAAGTGGTGAGGCAGGCCATCGAGCGTGAATTGGAACGCGAAGGCCAGGCCTATTATGTTCACAACCGCATCGGCTCGATTTATCATGTTGCAGAAAAGCTACGTCTGCTGGTGCCGCATGCGCGCATTGGTATCGGTCATGGCCAGATGAGTGATGAAGAGCTTGAACAGGTCATGCTCGATTTCATGCATCGCCGCACCGATGTGCTGCTGGCGACGACCATCATTGAAAACGGCCTCGACTTGCCCAACGTCAACACCATCATCGTCGATCGCGCCGAGCGCCTGGGGCTTTCGCAGATGTACCAGTTGCGTGGGCGCGTGGGCCGCTCCAGCCGCCAGGCCTATGCCTATTTCCTGATGGGCGCACGCGGCAAGGTGGGTGAAGAAGCTGAAGAACGCTTCGCTGCCATCCAGGAATACACCGACCTGGGCGCAGGTTTCAAAATCGCCATGCGCGACCTTGAAATTCGCGGTGCAGGCGACTTGTTAGGCACTAAACAGAGCGGCAGCATCGCTTCTGTCGGTTTTGAAATGTATGCCGATATGCTCTCCGAAGCGGTTGGACGCCTCAAAGGCATCCGCGAAGCCAAGAAGCAAGAGTTGCCCGAAGCCGACTTGCCGGTAGCAGCATTTCTACCGGACGACTATGTGACCGTTGACCGCGACCGCTTACAACTCTATCGCAAGATGGCCGGTGTGACGCAGTTGGAAGAAGTGGAGCAAATCCAGGCCGAACTGCGTGACCGCTTCGGCGCTCTGCCTTCGCAAGCCTTCAACCTGATTCGTGTTTTACGAATTCGCGTCTATCTCTTGCATGCCCAACTGCGTGGCATCTTCAAGAGCGAACAGGAAATCCTGATTCGCCTCAAGCCCGGCGATAAATTCCATGACGACGACCTGGCTGCCGTTTATTCCAAATTGCGGGAAGAAAACGATGCCCGCACACTGCAAAACCTGTCGCTCAAAGCCCGTGAAGGCCTGGCGATTGATACCCGTGTGCTGACGCCGCCGCAATTGCTGCGCATGACAGAACAAGTTTGTGAAAGCCTGGCTGTGACTCGTGGTGCGCGCTTATTAGGGAAGAAATAGCTTCTTAGCGCTCTCCGTAGAGACGCGATTTATCGCGTCTGGGCGTATTAATTTGTGAAGCCTTGGGTTAATGAAAGGCTTAAGACGCGATAAATCGCGTCTCTACTCATTCGCGAACGCCTCTCTACAGCAAGGGGCGTTAGGGATTTACTTTTTTAAAACGATAAAATTCGATAGCGTGCCCAAAGGTTCATTTGACTTTGGGCACGTTATCGAGCGAACGCCACAAATACCAGGACGCCACGCTGCGGTAGGGTTGCCATTGTACGGCGTATTCGTGCATTTCTTTGGGTTTGGGGACTTCAGGCAATTCGTATAAATTGCGAATGGCGTTGCGTAAGCCCTGGTCGTCTATCGCCCAGATATCCATCCGATTTAACCCGAAAAGGAGAAACATCTCAGCCGTCCACCGGCCGATGCCGCGTACGGGAATCAGGGTTTGAATGATTTCTTCGTCTTCCATCTTGGAAAAACGACGAGGCTTGATTTTTCCTTCTTCAAAATGCGCGGCCAAATCGCGCAGGGAAAGGACTTTATTCGCCGATAAACCGGCCCCGCGCAAAACTTCATCGGGAGTGCCAAGCACATGCGCGGGCAGGGGATAATCACCTTCCGGCGCAGTGGCAGCAAAACGTTGACGGATCGCCCGCGCCGCATGCACGGAAATTTGCTGGCCAATAATGGAATTGGAAAGCACTTTCCAGGCATTGGCCTCGCGCCCGATGGTGGGTTTGCCATGCGCTTTGATGAGTAGCCGCATTTTGTCGCAGCTTTGCAGATGTTCAAGCGCCGGTTTTAAAACTTCAGGTTTCATAGAGAGAGGAAAACTTTGGCTTAGATCAAAGTAATTTAAATTCTTCTTGTCGCTTTGCGTAGGGCAGGTGCATTTATTTGCGAACCCCGAGCGTGAGCGACGGGCACGAGCAATGAGTCTGCTGAAGCAAAGAAAACGTGCCCGTCGCTCACGCTCGGGGTTCGCAAATTGAGTTCGGACCTCGCCTATTAAGTGCTTAGATATGTAAAAAACTGTAGTTTACAGACTGGTAATTAGTCGAATAAAGCCATCTGTCCTTTTGTCACACGCCGAAAGTGATCCGTCGAAAGAGAAAAACGCTTCTGCCACAAGCCATGCCTGCGTGCTGAAACTTCGAATAATTGCGCAACATGCGCTGCAAAAGCGCCTTGACCTCTCATTCGATTGGCAAAGTCGGCATCATACAGCTTGCCGCCACGCATATCGTGCAGCTTGTTGAGAACTTTATCCTGCTTCTCGGGATAATGGGTTTCAATCCAATCTACAAACAGGTCTTTCACGGTATAGGGTAAGCGCAGAATGTTATATCCGGCAGATTGCGCTCCGGCCTCTGCCGCGGCTTCGAGAATGGAAGGCAACTCGTGATCGGTCAGGCCGGGAATCACCGGGCACATCAGTACTCCTACTGGGATTCCGGCTTCGTGCAACCGCCGAATCGCTTCCAGGCGGCGCTGTGGCGTGGCGGTGCGCGGCTCCATTTTTCGGGCAAGATCGGCGCGCAAGCTGGTAACCGAGATAAACACCACCACGCACTGATATTTCGCCAATTCCTGCAATAGGTCGATATCGCGCGTCACTAAAAAATTCTTGGTGACTATCCCTACCGGATTGCGAAATTCGGCAAACACTTCCAGGCAGCTACGCGTAATTTTCAGCTTGCGTTCGATAGGCTGGTAACAATCGGTGACACCGCTCATGGCAACCGTGCGCGGCACCCATTTTTTTGAAGACATCTCTTTTCGCAACAGCTCCGGAGCGTTCTCCTTCACCATAATCTTGGTTTCGAAATCGAGGCCGGCACTGAAGCCAAGATACTCGTGGGTTGGACGAGCATAACAATAGATGCAGCCATGCTCGCACCCCCGATAAGAGTTAATACTGGTATCGAAACCGACGTCAGGGCTATCATTATGAGTGAGAATGCTCTTGGAGTTATCCCGGAAAAACTGTGTCTGCGGCGAAGGGTCTTCATCCGGCTCATACTCATACCCCTCATGCCCAACCGGGTCGTAATGAACGGTTTCAAAGCGATTCCCCGGGTTAGCAGCGGTTCCGCGCCCGCGAATGGATTCTGTTTTCATAAGGACTCGGCAACCATGTTGATTAAAAATACAACGATGAGTATTAAATCAACTTTTATTGATAGTTGCAAGTCGAATCAACAAAAGAGGGAATAAAAATGAGGCTGCATGAATTTCATGCAGCCTCAAGCGGAGGCGAGCAATGCGCAGTTGCCTTCTTTTTTGTCGTTAGTCGCGGAAACTTGCGGCGAAGTTAGCGTAGCCGAAGGTTTTGCGTGCTATGAACAGTGGTTCATTGATTATTCTGCCAATGCTTCCATTTGTGCAATGATCGAATCGAAGCGGTCGAGTGCTGCATTGATCGGATCGGGAGTTGCCATATCGACACCGGCTCCTTTAAGCAGGTTGATGGAGGTATCGCTACCACCGCCACGCAGGAAGTTGAGATAGCGCTCGACGGCATCGGCGTTGCCGGCCAGGATTTCCTGGGCCAAAGCAGCCGAAGCGGAAATGCCGGTCGCGTACTGGTAGACGTAGAAACCGTAATAGAAATGCGGAATGCGCGCCCACTCGATTTGCACGGAATTGTCTACCGTCACTTCTGCGCCGTAGTAATCCTTATTGAGTTGGAGATAAAGCGCGCTCAGGCTTTCGGCGTTGAGCGATTCGTTGCGCTCCACGGCTTCGTGGATTTTCAGTTCGAATTCGGCGAACAGCGTCTGGCGAATCAGCGTAGTGCGGAACTTTTCGGCTTCTTCGTTGAGCAGATAAAGCTGGGTAGCACGATCGTTATTCGCTTTGGCTTGCTGGATGAGGTGATCGGCTAATAACGCTTCATACAACGTGCTGGCAACTTCGGCCACGAAGATGGTGTAGTGCCCGTAGATATAGGGCTGAGCCGAGCGGGTGAAGAACGAATGCAGCGAATGGCCAAGCTCGTGGGCAAGGGTGAAGGCGTCGTTGGTTTTATTCTGCCAGTTCAAAAGGATATAGGGCGGGGTGGTGTAGGCACCATCCGAAAACGCGCCCGAGCGCTTACCCTCGTTTTCGGGAACGTCGATCCAGCGCTCGTCGAAGGCGCGCTGCACGATGGCGGTATATTCACTGCCCATTGCTTCCGAAGCGGCAAGGACGTCGCGCTGGGCCTCTTCGTAGGAAACCGGCTTATCGACGCTGCCGACCATCGGCACGTACAAATCCCAGAGTTGCAGTTCTTCCAGCCCCAGCAGCTTCTTGCGCAAGCGCAGATAACGGTTGAGAACGGGCAGCCTTTCGCGCACAGTGGAGATAAGGTTGTGGTAAACGCTGGTGGGAATGTTGTCGGGCTGCAGAGCGGCATCAAGAGCGCTTTCATAGCCGCGCACACGGGCGTTGAACACATCGCCTTTCACCGAACCGGCCAGGGTTGCTGCCAGGGTGTTCTTCCAGCGGGAATATTCCCCATGCATGAGTTGGAACGAATCCTGACGCACGCGGCGGTCGGAGCTTTCCAGGAACTGGATGTAGCGGCCTTTGGTGAGTTCCACTTCGTTGCCGTTTTCGTCCTTGATGTTGGGAAACTTCAAGTCGGCGTTGTTGAACATGCTAAACGCATTGGACGAGCCACCAAGCGGTTCACCGGCCAATGCCAGCACATCTTCCACTTCGGCGCTACGCACGTGGGCGCGACGGCGCTCAAGGGTTTCAAAGTAATAGCGGTAAAGTTCGAGTTCGCTGTTCTGCGCGATGAGTTCGCTCAGCTTTTCGCTGCTGGTTTCGAGAATCTGTGGCTCGATAAACGCGCTGGCGGCAGCATAGCGAGTGCCCAACATATCGACGCGGTCGGCCAGAGTCTGGCGTGCGGCATCGGCGGTATCTTCGCTCTGGCGCAAGTGGGCGTAGGAGTAGAGTTGAGAGAGCAGTTTGCCGCTTTCATCGCGCAGTTGAAGGGCATCCAGAAGATTTTGAGGCGATTCGGTGAGCTTGCCGTTAAAGCGGGCAAATTCGGCTAACTGGCCTTCGGCGCGGGCAAAATCGGCTTCCCAATCGGCTTCGGTGGGGTAAATAAGTGTGAGATCCCAGGTCAGTTCAACAGGCAATTCATGACGCTTGGGCAGGGCGGAAGAGGTGTTTTGCATAAGATAATTTTAGCGTAGTTACCGTCAGAAGGTTCACAACCTATTCAACATTTTCACTTTGGGTAGTTTACACTGGTATATCATTATGTTTTCTTATATTCTGCTTCCGCCCATTTTGAGAAAACGTTATGTCCAAAACCAAGCCTCATGCGACATCCCTGGTTTCAGCTCTGGAAACTCTGATTATTCCACGGGTTTCACGATGGGGTATGGACCAGGTGTATGTTGCCTTGCCGTCGTGGGAGGAATATCAACGTCTCAAACCCGAACTTCCTGAAGGCAGTTGGATTACGCACAAGCCCATTAAGGGCAAACGTCAGGCAGTTTCCGGTATGCGGGCATATGGCAAAACCAGTGTGGTTAACGCCAACTGGCGTGAAGACCGGCTGCAATCGGCCCGCAGCCCACGGCTGAATTTCGTGTTGAGTGGCCATGTGGCAATTCAGTTGGGCGATTACGTTTATCATTGCCGGGGAGGCCAGGCTTTCATCATTCCCCCTGGCGTGCCTTTTCCCAATGGCGATAAGCCCCACTTCGATAGCAGCGAACAGGCCGAACCTGTCTGTGAAATGTTTATGATGCTACCGCATTATGAAGGCGCCATCTGTTGGATTAACTGCGAATGGCAAGATGAGAGTGGCAACCTTGGCCGCGACCAGAACATCGCATCGCTGAGCCATTCCAATGCCTCTCCCTATTTGTTGGCGCTGATGGAAGAGGTGCAGTTGGATGGAAAATACCAAACCGCCATTTGCAATCATCTCCTGGGACTTATTGTCACGACACTGCACCGGGAACTGGCGGCCACCCACATCTTCCGTGCCGGAACCATACTGCCCGAACATGTAGGGGCAAGCAGTGCTTCAACGGAACATCCCATCACCGCAGCGCAAGCCTATGTGCGGCGTCATTTGCGCTATCGCCTCACCATCGAACATGTTGCGCGCCAGGTATATATGTCGCGCACCGTGTTTACGACGCAGTTTCGCCAGAAGACAGGAAAGAGTTTCAATGGATTCGTCAATGACTGCCGGTTTGAAGAAGCGAAGCGGTTGCTGGCCGAAAGCGAGTTGGGAATCGTTCACGTAGCAGCCCAGATAGGACTCAAACCCAGCCGCATGCGGCTTTTATTTCACGAGCGCCTGGGAATTTCACCGGCCACATACCGGAATCAGTCAAAAGAAAATATGTAACCAAAAATGGCGAATGGCGGCCGATATTGGCGTTATAAGGAGAGGCGGTGTGGGTATATTCTGAGTGCAAAATTCTTGCAATCTGGATTACAAGGAAAATATATGTATACCCGCAAACTAAACGAGGCATTTACCCTTATAGAGTTATTAGTTGTAATTGCGATTATATCGATACTTGCGGCGATTCTCTTTCCTGTATTCGCACGTGCTCGCGAAAACGCACGTCGTGCCAGTTGCACCAGTAATATGAAACAGATTGCCCTGGGAGTTTTACAATACGCCGAAGACTACGATGGGCGCTTCCCACCCTATCAGGATGCAGGCGTTATGGGCTTGATTTTTCCGTATGTCAAAAGTGCACAAATCTTTCGTTGCCCATCCTCGAAGCTCAACCCACCCAGCAGCCCGGCCATGACGAACTACTATGCTTCAGAATATGGTATGCCTGCCAGTTACGATAACATAACCTGGCCCCGTGCAATTATGCTGAGTGGAACCTCGACGCAACACATTTCATCGATTCCAGAGCCTGCATTGATCTGTTTATTAGCGGAAACAAAAACGAGAGTAGATACTGGAAGCACGGGATTGTACGGGTTTGACAGATTCCAGGCGAATGTTTTCCCCGATCCCGGCACTCTGTTTTCAGGCAAAGCCGTTCTTGACAGGCATTTCGATGGAAGTAATTATGCCTATACCGATGGACATGTGAAGTGGCTCAAGAGAGAGACTGCTTCCATTCCTTATGCACAAAATAATGCAATCAAAATGCATTGGCCTCGTTAATGCATCTCCTCATTCATTTCTAACAACCGCCCCCATGTATAAGAAAATCTCTTTAAAGAGCTGCTCTCTCTTTTTCCTGGCTTCTTTTTCCCTGACGACTGGCAATGCTTATTGCCAGTCGTCCCCTCTCTTCTTTGAAGCTGAAAATTTCCAATTGCAAGGTAACGGTTGGGAAGTCGCCAAGAACTCTCAAACCCGCCGCGCTTCATTAGCGGTGGCCCTCAATGGCTCGAATGGAAAAACCGACTCGACAGCGACCCAGCCCGTTACGGTGCCTCAAGCCGGAAAATGGCGTGTCTGGGTGCGCTATATGGTGAATAACAGCATTCGTGACGGGGCTTTCGATGTGGACGTATTGCAGGGCGAACGCATTGTTGGCACAAAAACATTCGATCTAGCCCAACAACCAGCAGTAGAAGCCTGGGATTATCATTGGGATTTTCTCGATGTCGATCTCACCGCAGGAGCGCATCAACTGCGCTTACGCAAACACCAGAATAAAAACGCTTCGGGCCTGACACGTAATGTCGATAGTTTTTTATTGACGCAGGATTTGGATTACAAACCCGATCATTTGCAATTTGGCCCACAAGTATGGATGCGTGTGACGCTCGGCGAAGGTTACGATAAGCCAACATACGTTCACATCTTTGCCGATCACTTTCGCAGCCCCTGGTATGCCCATTACGCTCTCTCGAAAGACGGTGCGGAGAAGGGCCTGAGTCCAAAACGTCGCGAAGCATTTCTCAAAAGCGGCGAAAGCACTGCCTGGAGCAATGTCACAGAAACTGTCTACCAGGATTCGGGTGCAATTCTCAATATCCAACCGGCTTTTTCTTATACCGAACGTGCCCCACGTTTCAAAGGCGTTGTCGAATTTGCCAGTAAACCGCAAGAAGATGCCGTCGTGCGCAAAATTGCCATTGACGATGCACCTTCATTGACAGCCATTGTCGTTCCACCCAATTTCGAGAACTCTGAAAATGTGGCAAAAATCGCCACTAATCTGGAAATCGCCAACCACTTCGGTAATATCGCCGATGACATGAAGTGGCCCACCATCGGCAAGAAACCGGTCAAGTTTCCTTTTTTCGTTGCCGCCAACCTTAAACCGGAAGACATTGGCCAGACTGTTCTTGAGCGCGAGTTAAAAACGCTGGCAAACTTCAACTTTAACGGGATGGGAAATAGCAGTGTCTTTACGCCCTACGGCTACACCCATAAATATATCGGTGGCGTGGGCTGGCACACCAAAGGTAGCTACAGCGCGCCCGATGTGGAGCGCATCACCAAACAAGCCGCTTCTACTTACGATTCACAGGTGAAAGACGGCGTTCGTCCCGAGCAGATTGCTTATGCGATGGTGATGGACGAGCCTGGCGGAGAGCCTGCGGCCAAGCTCGCCACGGACGCGGCTTCTATCGAAGGTTTTCGCACCTGGATAAAGAGCAAGAATCTCCAACCGGCGGATTTGCTGGTGGGAAGTTGGGAGGAGGTCAAACCGGTCGATGATACCGCCCGCGACAAATTTCCTGCTTTGCATTACTATACCCAGCTTTACCGCACAGTTGCGTTGGGCAACATGATTGCGCTGCAAAAAAAACTATTGCATGAAAACTGGAAAACCCCATTTCCGGTGAATGTGAACTTTAGCGACGGTGCCATTTACTATGGCAACATGTTCGGCCAGGGTGTAGATTACTTCACGCTGTTGCACGAGACCGACCAGAACGCCATCTGGAGCGAAGACTGGAGCAACCTCGCTTCGACCTACCAGAATGCAACTTACAATGTCGAACTGATGCGCGCCGCGGCGCGCAAACATGGCCAGCATCTGGGGCATTATCTCATCGCTTATGCCGGACGCACGGGCTATGACGTTCGCCTTAAAGCCGTCAGTGAAGCGGCGCGCGGCATCAAGGCTTTCAAGAGTTTTGCCTATGGACCGCGCTGGGCGACTCATGAGGGTTCGCCCTGGCAGAGCGCCACACCTATCTGGGCCGATCATGCGGCCGTGGTGCGCGAAATCGGTGCGGTTGAAGATGTCCTCCTACCGGCAAAAGCACGTCCGGCAGAAGTGGCCTTGCTCTATTCCTCGGCCAGCGATGCCTGGACGCACAAGCGCAACTTCGCCTTCGGCTTCGAGCGAATGCATACCTGGTTGGCGCTTACCCACGCCCAGGTGCCGGTCGATGTGGTTCATGAAAGCGAAGTCGCCGACGGCTTGCTCGACGGCTACAAGGTGTGTTATCTCAGTGACCCCAACCTGACGCGTGCCAGCGCCGAGAAATTACGTGCCTGGGTAGAAAACGGCGGCACGCTCATCCTCACCGCCGGAGCCGGGCAGTTCGATGAATTTAACCGGCCGTTGACTACGCTGGATAGTTTGCTGTCCTTCAAGCGTGCGCCGGTAACGACACTGCAAAACTACAATGCCGCCGGACGTTTTCTTTCCACGCTCACCCCGCGTGGCGAGGTTCAGGCAGGAGCAGCCCAAATCAATGTCCTCTCGGTTGGCCAGCAGCTCGAAGGCGTGACGGAAAACCAGAATGTCCGCATCGAAGCGAAGTTTAGCAGCGGCTTACCGGCTGAAGTTCGTGTCAAAGTGGGGCAGGGCACCATTGTAGCTCGCGGTTATCTTCCAGCGCTCGATTATATGCGCCAGGCCTTGGTCGAGAAAAACGGTGTGGAGAAACGAGCGCAGGAAATTCGCGATAACGGCATTCCCGGTTCGGAAGATGTCAAGGCGCTGGATGCCTCCGAGAAATCGTATAACCCCTGGCAGTATCCGGCGGCAATTCGCGATCACATTGTGCAACCTGCCCGCGCAGCTAAAATTTCGCCTCCAATCGTGAGTAATGTGCCGCTCGTCGATGCGGTATATATGGAAGCCGGAAAGGAAGTGCTCATTCCATTGGCGAATTACACCCTGCAACCGATTGCCAACCTGACATTGGAAATCAGCGTCTCACAGCCGGTGCGTGAAGTGCGCTCGGTTTATCACGGGGTTTTGAAATACGAGAAAGTGGGTGGCAACAAAATTCGTGTTTCCTTGCCACTCGATTGCACCGATTTCCTATCGATTCATCCAGCCTAACACTTATCTTTTGACACACATTTAATCCCCTTAAATAGTATTATGAATCACAAACCGATGGTCGTTATTGGGCTTTTTCTGGCTGGCGGTATCGCCCACGCACAGATTGAGCCACGCGTTGAACCGGTAGCTCTTGATAGCCAATACGTTCCGGTTAATCTAAGCGCACTCGCTAACAGCCACAACTCCATAGACTTGCCTCTGGCTGCTGGCGAAGTCGAAAAAATACCGTTCGATTTTATGAGGAGTAATACAAATAACCACCTCTTTCTCCACCGTGCCGGTTGGCCCGATTGGGCGAAAGATCCGCTTGATTTCTATTCGGAATACGACGCCCGTCCGGCTAAACCCACCGAAGAGCTACCGGTGGTGCAAATTCCGGTCAGCGATTATAGTGCGGTCTATCTGCTGGCAAGTTGTGAGAATGAAGCCAGTTATTCCAACGTGTTATCGTTGCGAATCGGTGCCAAAGATAAGATGTGGCAGACGACCTACCGCGATTTTGAGTTCGTTGTACCGCGTAAGAATGCAAGCAACGGCAAGAACGTGGTTAAAGTGATTCCCACCTCTGCGGGCAATCTCTTTCTGCTCCGTTTGCCGCTCAATGCGCCGTTCGCACAAGACTTTAAAGATCGGCGCACCCTGGACCTCGAAATCACCAAACAATTGCGCCTGGCGGTTTCCAAGCCGGATGCTGCGCGTTTCCAGTATCGCCCGTTAGGCTTGCCTTCGGGTGTACGTATCTATGGCATGACCTTTGAGCGCGCTCCGTTACAAATGAGTTTGCAGGGAAGGGAACTCGGTAACGTCTTCAATCAACCGTCCGTGCCGGCTTTCGACCTGGATATTGATGTCATTCGCCACAGCTCCTTCTTTACCGGCCAACTGACAGTGAAATCAAAAGTAGTCGATTATTATGGCAAAGTCACCGAATTCGAACCGCAGATTATCAAACCTAATCGCTGGTCGCCAGGCACGCGGCTGAAACTGGAATTTCCGGTCAAAAAGCGCGGTTATTACACGCTGGCCGTGACGGTGGAAAGTGGCGGCAAGGTGCTGTTGGAGCGCAAGACGACGTTTGCCCTCTTACCACCCGATACACGCCGCTATCGCGCACAGAATCCGTTTGGAGTATGGGATTTCGGCGGTAGCCACAACACTCCAAACCAGGCTGATATGGTGGGGCCGCTCTATGTGAAAGCCGGCTTGCGTTACGGCATGTTTGACTTCAGCCCGGCAGAACGCGAGCGTTACGGCGTTTTGAAAGGCAACGATCCCACTGTCAACTACCACAACTTTGCCAAGCTCGATGAACAAATTCAAAAGGTGAAAGAAAGCGGAGTCGTGCCCGACCGTTGGCTCCTTTTCCATGAAGACGCCATTTCGGGCAACCACGTTACCCGCACGCCGGATATTTTGACGGGTAAAAAATACGAGTTAAACGAAGAAGAAAAGAAAAAATTTGCCCGCATGGTACAGATCGTCGAAGAAACCGTGCCTAAAGTGCGGGCAGCGTTTCCCAATATCAAATTTGATTTGGGAAACGGTGTGCCGCACTTGATGGAAGAGTTCCTGCGCAGCAAACTTTCGCCCAATCTCTTCGACGCCCTGGGGAATGAGGCCGCCGGATTCCAGCGTTTGCCGGAAAGCCAGCCCACCGATTTCGTTGCCAATAATGCCTCGCTGTGGATTCAGCGCAAGATGCTGAATGAATATGGTTATGGCGACAAACAACTCGTCCAAAGCTATGAAATCGGCTACCCTTCCACTAATCCCGGCAACCTGACCTTAAGTGAGCAAGCCAACTATGTGCTGCGCAACGCCATGCACTCGCTGGCCTGGAAGATTCCAAAAATTCGCTTTGAAGGCATCGTCGATCCGGGCAATTCCTACTATCACAGCAACTGGGGCGGCACCGGCTTGATGTTTGCCTTGCCGCACGTGAGTCCCAAGCCGCTGTTTGTCGCCGTAGCGACAATGACACAGGAGTTGGATGGCGCGCAGTTCATGCGCTCTGTCCCCACAGGGACGCCAACCGTCTATGCATTTGAATTCAAGCGCAAAAACGGTGCGTTTGTTACTTGCATCTGGACGCCCAATAAATCGCGTAGCGTTCAACTCGATGCGAGCCGTCAGGATAATTTGATTGTGACCGATACGATGTCGAACCAACAGACGCTGGTTGCCGACAAGGGACGGTTCACATTACTTGCAGCAGCCAGTCCGCAATTTATACAGAGCAGACGTCCCTTGAGGGTCTCAACAACTTCGGCAATTCCTGAAGCGCTAAGCGGTAAACAGTCGATGCCTATCGCTTCCTTTGGTAGTGCGGCGTTGTGGCAACAGGATGCTTCCACCGATCGCGAACTAAGCGCTTACAATTTCATGCAACCACGTTTGGCAGGGCGTTTCGAAATGAAGCCGGTTGCGGAGTTTGAAAACGAAAAAGACGTGCTTGAGTTGAAGTATATTCCCGGGAATGAGCCGAACTGGTGGCTGCCGCGTTATACCCGCTTAATTCCGGCCAAGCCTGTAGAACTTGCGGGGCGTCCGACTCACCTGCAGGTAAAAGTAAACGGCAACGGTAGTTGGGGCCGTTTAGTGTTCGAGTTGGAAGACGCTGCCGGTCAGCGTTGGATTTCCCTGGGCACCGAGCAGCAAGGCGCTCCCAACCCCTGGCTCGGCGACTGGATGGGTAAGGACGAACTCGCCAAAATGCAAACCAGCGGTGTGAGCGACTGGAACAGCAATGATGTCTGGGGCCGCAGTATGATTAATTTTGAAGGCTGGGGCACCATCAAATTCCCGTTACCCGGCAATTATGAAGGCGAAGGTTATCATTGGCCCTATACCAGCCAGTGGCGCTGCGTGAAAGCCGACGGCAACCAGGGCGACTATCGTGTTCATTACCCGCTCAAACTCACCAAACTTGCTGTCACAGCACGTTCCAAGGTGCTTTATGGCACAGAAGTGTTGGATGTAAAACGCCCGTCGATCTACCTCAAGGAAATTGAGGCGATTCAAGGGAATCCCGATACCGATTTCTGGCAGCCGGATGCCGGTCAGCGCTAAAACTTAATGCGTTGCCATAGTGTTTATTAGTCTGTAAAATGATTGTTTACGTCTGTGGTTCACCTGAAGAACCGCGCGCGTAAGCAAGCCGGGTATCCTCGGACTTCTTGCTTATTCTGAGACTGTATTTGGCTTATTACAATGCCTGACCATACCCGACTCGCTCACGCGCGCGGTTCTTCATGACGGGCTACTCGCTTACAAAGGGATAACTAATTACTTTACAGACTAATTACTTCAAAACACTATGGCAACGATAGCAATAACTACCGCCAAAATACCAAGCCCCAAAGCGCATAGCCAACGTGTTTGCCAGGCGGCGAGCGCCTGGCTATGAGCTGCAATAAGCTCTTCCCGTTCACTGACAATACGCTGATCGAGTTTTTGCAATTCGCTTTGCAAAGTACTGCGATTCGTTTCTAATACAGATAGTTCTTCGCGAATACCGCCCAACGCTTGGGAGGTATCCACATTCTGTTGGGCGAGTGCCTCCATATGCTGCAATAATTCAGCGCGCATTTGAAGCTGGGCGCTCCGTGCGGCATCGTCGAAGCGTTCTACAATGCCGGGTAGGGCAGCGACATGGCGTTCGTTTTCAGCGATACGCGAGAGCAGTGTATTGACTTCACCCTCCAACGATTCCTGCGTGCGTGCCAGGCGGTTCCATTCGCCGCTTATTCCTGCAAGAGCCGAAGCATGCGATCCATCGCCGTCGTCGAAGATGCTTTGCTCCATCACTTTCTTGGCGGCAAAAACCTCGTCCATCGCTGCCATGAAATGGCGCTGATGGATTTTCTTTTCCGAGTCCGGCCCCGGTTCGCCACTCGCTATCTGGGCGGCTTTGAGGACGGCGTTTTTAATTTCGCCACCGGCCACGGCATATTTTTCAGCCAGAACATCGAAATCAACATCATCAGCTAATGGCGTTTTGCGGGCGTGCAACTGCACCTTCCAAATCTGCGCCCGTTCGGCCGGGCCGGGCATGGCAAAGAGAATATGGGTACGAATGCGCCGCTCGAACGCCGGGTCGAAGTTGGCCGCCAGGTTGGTCGCAAAAATTACTACGCCGTCGAAATCTTCCAACTCCTTCAGCAACACGTTTACCACGGTATTGGATTCGCGCTGAAAGCCTTGCGTGACCGATGAAAAACGACGCGAAGCAATCGCATCGGCTTCATCGAAGAACAAGACGGCATCCTGCTCATCGGCACTGCGAAACACTGCGGTGACGTTCTTGCCGGTTTCGCCAGCCCACAGGCTTTCGACTTCCGAATAACGCACTACCATCAGTTTTTTATTCAATGCGTGGGCAATAGCTTCGGCACAAATGGTTTTCCCGGTGCCGGGAGGCCCGGCAAAATTGAAGGCTAACCCACGCCCGGTGGCATGGCGTTCGCCCAGTCCCCATTGGCTAAAGATGAGGTCGTGCTTTTGAATCTGGGTGAGGGCATGGTCAAGCGCCTTGCGGGTGCTGGCCGGCAAAATGACGTCATTGAAAGTCCGGCGAGGAGTGAATGCCTCCACCAGTTCGGCACGTTTGGGGTTGATAGTCCCCATAAAAAAATCGCGAAAAGGGTTAGCCATTTTGAAATCCTTCGCAAAACTGCGAAGATAAAAAATTAGGAAAGGTGACAGCTATACTGTCAGTATATTTCATTAAAACATTACCGCTGTTTCCACATTTACCAATATGAACAAGCTCGCCGAAGAAAAAAGTCCCTATCTCTTGCAACACGCCAACAACCCGGTCGATTGGCTACCGTGGGGCGAAGCCGCCTTCCAAATCGCGCGTGAGCAAAACAAGCCGATTTTCCTCTCCATCGGCTACTCCACCTGCCACTGGTGCCACGTCATGGAGCATGAAAGCTTTGAGAATGTTGAGACGGCGCGCTACATGAACGAGCATTTCGTCAATATCAAGGTTGATCGCGAAGAGCGCCCCGATGTTGATAAGCTCTACATGACCTTCGTGCAGGCCACCACTGGCTCTGGCGGCTGGCCGCTCTCCATTTTTCTCACTCCGGAGTTAAAGCCATTCTTCGGCGGTACCTACTTCCCGCCGCAAAGCGCTTATGGCCGCATTAGCTTTCCCGAACTGCTGCAGAGAATCTCGACGGCCTGGCAAGACGACCGTGATAAAGTCATCGAGTCGGGAGACAGCGTAATATCTGCGCTCGACCGCTATGCTGGCCTGGCCAGCTACAGCGGTTCGGATGGTGTTGATTGGAACGAAATCGCAGCGCATTGCATGGAGCATTTTCAGCAGGTATACGATATGCAGAACGGTGGTTTTGGGGACGCACCGAAGTTTCCGCGGCCGGTCACCCACGACTTTCTGCATCGTTACTACGCACTGCACAAGGATGAAGTTGCCCTGCAAATGTCGCGGCAAACCCTCATTGCAATGGGTAACGGCGGCATGAACGACCATCTGGGCGGCGGCTTCCATCGCTATGCCGTGGATAGCCAATGGATCGTTTCGCATTTTGAAAAAATGCTCTACGACCAGGCACAGCTCGTGGTTTCGTATCTGGAAATGTTCCAATTCACAGGTAATTCATACTATGCCGATATTGCGCGTAATACATTGGACTACGTTTTGCGTGATCTGACTCATACAGGCGGCGGTTTCTTCGCCGGTGAAGATGCCGATTCCCTGCCGGATGCAAATTCTACGCATAAGGAAGAGGGCGCTTTTTACGTTTGGACACAGCAAGAAATAGAACAAGCCTTGGGCAGTGAAGCCGCCGCCAGGTTTGGTTATTACTATGGGATAGAAGAGAAGGGCAACGCCCCCACCGAAGGCGATCCGCATGGTGAGTTCAAGGGCAAAAATATCTTGCATTTTCCCCAACAGCCAGATGCGGAAGCTGCCGACTTTTTGCGTGAATGCCGCGAAAAACTATTCGCTATCCGCGAAACCCGCCCCCGTCCGCATCGCGATGAAAAAATTATCGTCGCGTGGAACGGCCTTACCATCTCAGCATTTGCCCGGGCCGCGCAGGTGCTCGAAGATGCGAAATATCTCGAAGCGGCAAAGCGAGCAGCGCAATTTATCAAGGCTGAACTGTGGGATGAAAGCAGTGTCACGCTGCTGCGCCACTATAAGGATGGAGCCGCCAATGTCGCCGGATTCGCCGAAGACTATGCCTTTTTAGTGCGCGGCTTGCTCGATCTTTTCGAGGCTACCTTCGAGATCGAATGGTTGGAATGGGCACAACAGCTCAATAGCGCGATGCTGGAGAAATTCTGGGACGAGCAGGGTGGCGGCCTCTATTCTTCAGCACCGGACGAAAATATTCTGCTGCGTTTCAAGGAAGATTACGATGGGGCCGAGCCTTCGCCCAACTCCATCGCGGCGCAGAACTGCATTCGCTTGCATCATCTTTTCGAAGATGCCGGATTGCGCGAAAAAGCCGAGGCGATTTTCAAGGCATTCGCCGGACGCTTGCGCGATGCCGCCCCGGCTATGCCGTTGCTCCTGGCAGCGCAAATGAGTTTTAACGCGCCACCGCTTCATATCTTCATCGTTGCCGGAGCAGATAATGACGAAACCAAACACCTGCTGCGCGCCATCCACGAGGTTTTTCTTCCCGGCAAAACTCTGGTCGTCCTCGATGAATCGTTACAGGAGTATTTCGCAACCCGCTTGCCATTTGTGGCAGAAATGAAGGTAAGAGATGGCAAAGCTACCGCCTATGTTTGCCGCGACTTTGCCTGCCATGCGCCGGTGACCTCGGCAGAGGAATTGCTGGAAGAGTTGACAGGGAGTTTCGCGTAACATGAAAAAAGCACTTTTGATTGTCGATGTGCAGAACGACTTTACGCCTGGCGGTGCATTGGCCGTTCCCGAAGGCGATGAGATTGTGCCACTTGTCAACCGGTTGGCTCAAGATAGCTTTTTCGGCCTTGTGGTGGCAACGCAAGACTGGCACCTTGCCGATCATCTGTCCTTCGCCTCCCAGCATCCTGGCAAAAATATCGGCGAGGTGATTGAGTTAGGCGGTGAGCCTCAGGTGCTCTGGCCCGATCATTGCGTGCAGGGCACAAACGGCGCGCAACTATGCCGGGAGCTTGACGCAACCAACCTCGACCGTATTTTTCAAAAGGGGCAAAAGCGTGAAGTCGATTCGTACTCCGGCTTCTATGATAACGATCATCAAACTTCGACCGGACTGGGTGAATACCTCAAAGAACAAGAGGTCGCAGAAGTTTATGTATGTGGCCTGGCGACCGATTACTGCGTGAAATATTCGGCAATTGATGCCAATCAATTTGGTTTTAAAACCTATCTGATTGAAGATGCCGCCCGCGGTGTTAATTTGACGGCTGGCGATGTGCAAAATGCCGTGGATGAAATGCGCGACAATGGTATCACTATTGTGCAAAGCAGCGAAGTCGTTCAATAACAACGGCCATTAAACAAAAAACAATTTTATTTCCAACTGGTTTATATGCAACTCTACGGCACATCGCTTTCGTTGTTGACCGATCTTTATCAGCTCACCATGGCCTACGCCTACTGGAAGTCGGGCCTGGCAGAGCGGGAAGCCGTCTTCCACCTTCATTTCAGAAAAGCTCCTTTTAATTCGGGTTTTACCGTCGCCTGCGGTTTGGCGGATGCCGTTGCCTATATCGAGCAGTTTCGTTTCGTGGAATCCGACCTGGAATATCTGGCGACACTCACCGGCAACGACGATAAACCGTTGTTTGAACCGGCTTTTCTGGATTATCTGAAAACACTTGAGTTCAATTGCGATGTCGATGCTGTGCCCGAAGGCACACCGGTGTTTCCTTATGAACCCATTCTGCGAGTGACCGGACCCATCGTGCAATGCCAGATTTTAGAGACGGCTTTGCTCAACATCATCAATTTTCAAACCCTGATCGCCACCAAAGCCGCACGTATCTGCCTGGCCGCGCAGGGTGAACCTGTCCTGGAATTTGGTGCGCGACGCGCTCAGGGTTTTGATGGAGCACTCTCGGCAAGCCGCGCCGCCTTCATCGGTGGATGCACCGCGACCAGCAACGTCTTAGCCGGCAAGCTTTTAGGCATACCGGTGAAAGGCACCCATGCCCATAGCTGGGTGATGACCTTTGATGAGGAGTTGGAGGCGTTCGAGAGATACGCCGACACATTACCTAACAACTGTGTCTTTCTGGTGGATACCTATGATACGCTCCAAGGAGTGCGCCATGCCATTGAAGTGGGGAAACGGCTTCGGACAATCGGTCATGAGATGGTTGGAGTGCGGCTTGATTCGGGCGACCTGGCAGCACTTTCCATTGATGCACGCATTCTCTTAGACGAAGCGGGCTTTACGGGAGCAAAAATTTTTGCCAGTAATGATCTCGATGAAACCATTATCGAAAGTTTGAAAACACAAGGCGCAAAAATTACTGTGTGGGGAGTAGGGACACGGTTGGTGACGGGCGGCGATCAATGTGCGTTGGGCGGGGTCTATAAACTTTCGGCTATCCGTCATAGTGAAAGTGGTGCCTGGCAACCGCGCGTTAAAATTTCAGAACAGATCGTTAAAATCTCCAATCCGGGTGTACAGCAGATACGTCGATTTTATACCAAAAATGAAAAGGGACGACGCAATATCGCAGATATCATCTTCGATGAGAGTTCGCCTTTGCCGCACGATTGGCAAGCTGTAGATCAGCTCAATCAGCTTAAGCGTTGGCCTGCTCCTACCGATACTTTATCGGAAGATTTGTTAATGCCAATATTCCGTGGCGGACGGCGCACCGTTAATTTGCCGACATTGTCAGAGATACAATTGAATACAGCCCGACAACTGGAATTTTTTCAGCGTGGGGTGAAACGTTTCGTTAATCCTCACTTCTATCCGGTTGGAGTAGAAGAAAATTTGCACAAGACCAAAGCCAATTTAATTGATTCCGCCCGGCAAAAATTAACACGTGAAACTTGAGTTCGACCTAAATTCTCCCTAAATAGAATTGATGTGTGATCTTCGGGAAATTATTCGTGCAATAATAGAATGTGAAAAAATTTACACTTTGTTCTCAAAAAGTCGTAAAATCATGGTAAACAGCCTGTTTTTCTTCATAGGAGCCTCGCATGTCACTACTCTCTCGTCTTGAACGCAATCGTCGCAAAGATGTCTCACTGGAGGAAGGCAGCGCCCCTGAAGTGGCGGAAGACACTACGGTATCCGCGGAAGAAAGCGCTCCTGCTCTTGAGGTGCCGGATGTAACGGTCGGCACATCCGTTGCCAGAGAGGAAGCAGAGCATGACGATGCGATTCGCAATCGTTACCATCTCAAACATCTGCTTTTCAATGATGTTTTCAATAGCCTCGACCCACAATTGCTCCGAGTGCCACAGAGTAGCACTCTGGCTTCGGCATTTACCAAAATTCTCAAAAGCATTGTCTTATCGAAAGAACTCGAATTATCCGAAGAAGAATTACGGTGGTTGCATAACGAATTTATGCAAGAGGTTATGGCGTTCGGCCCTATTACGCCTTTTCTCGATGACAGCACCATCAGCAAAATTCAGATTAACGGCTATGAGGAAGTCGTTATCGAGCGCATGGGCCGGACGGTTCAGACGTCTGTCTCCTTGCGCGATAACGATCATTTACTGAACGTTATCCGGCGTATTGCCGAAGAGCTGGGAAGCCGTATCGATTCAAAAGTGCCGTTGCTGGATCGCGCCTTGCCTGAAGGGGCACGAGTGCGCGCCAAAGTGCCCCCTCTCGTGCCTCAGCCCAGCTTGATCATCGAGAAAAAAGGCGGCAATCCTTTCGAAGCGTTGCGTCGCAACCAGAATAAAACCACTCAGGCCAATACCCAGCCTTTCAACCAATTGCGCGAGCGCATTCAATTACGGTTGGTGCGCGAACTCGAAAGCGATTTGCTTTCGAACAACAATCCCGACCGTTTGCGAGGTCAGGTTGAAGAGCTGATTACCCAGGTTATTCGTGAAGAACAAGTCGCCATGTCCCGTGCGGAGCGTGCTTCGCTGGCAACAGACCTGCTCAATGAAATCGTCGGTTTGGGGCCGTTGGAACCGCTGCTCAACGATCCGGAAGTGGATGAAGTCATGATTAACGGCCCCTTCCAAATCTATTGTGAACGGCATGGAAAATTGGAGTTGGCTCCGGTTCGCTTTCGAGATAACGGCCATGTCATGCAGGTGATTGAGCGGATGGTGGCTCCCTTAGGGCGCCGTGTCGATGAAAAATCACCGATGGTAGACGGCCGTTTACGCGATGGGAGCCGCTTCAACGTCATTCTACCCCCGTTGGCATTAAATGGGCCAATTATTACAATCAGAAAATTTGCACGTGACCCCTTTACCATGGCCGACCTGGTTAATTTTGGAACCTTGTCGCAGAGTGCAGCCCGTTTCTTGCAAGGCGTCGTGATCGGGCGTTTAAATGTTGTGGTCTCAGGCGGAACCGGTTCAGGAAAGACGACGACATTGAACGTGTTATCCAGTTTTATTCCTGCGAGCGAACGCATCGTTACCATTGAAGATGCGGCGGAACTGCAAATGCGCCAGGAACATCTCCTTCGTCTCGAATCGCGCCCGGCCAACATTGAAGGAGCCGGTCAGGTCTCGATTCGCGATTTGGTGCGCAACGCATTGCGCATGCGCCCGGATCGCATTATTGTAGGCGAATGCCGTGGGGCTGAGGCGCTGGATATGCTGCAAGCAATGAACACAGGCCACGATGGAAGCTTGACCTCCATGCACGCCAACAGCCCACGTGATATGGTTAAACGTCTTGAAACCATGGTTTTGATGTCCGGTTTCGATTTGCCGATAAAAGCGGTGCGCGAGCAAATATCAATGGCCATTCAGCTTGTGGTTCATCAGGAACGCATGCTCGATGGGGTGCGGCGCATTACTGGAATTACCGAAATCTTCGGTATGGAAGGCGAGACGATAACCATGCAGGATATTTTTCATTTCGAGCAGAGAGGTTTTGCCGAAAATGGGCGCATCATTGGCGAGTTGGTTCCAACCGGTTTGCGTTCGAAATATCTTGAGCGCATGCAGGCACACGGGGTAGAAGTTCCGATGGAACTCTTCACTCCCACAGCAGCAAGTATCCATCAACAACGACGGTTTTAGTAATAAGGCTTTTGTTTCCATCTCCTGTCGATAAAAATAATTTGGCAACTCCATGGTTCTTATATCACTGATCGGTTTAGTTTTTGTTGTTTCGCTCCTGCTGGCTGCCAGGGCAATTGTCGAATTGCGTATGGATTATTCCGACAATGTCGCAACGAAACTGTCACGTCGGCAGGCACGCACCCAAACAGAAAGCAGGTTGAGCCAGCACGAGCGTGAATTTGCATTACGCGAAGAGTCTCGCGCCGCCAACCAGAGAGAGAATCAATTACCTACGCTCAGTACTCTCCTCTCCAAAAATCCATTACTGGCGCGTTTAGAAAGCGACTTGTTCCAGGCCCGCTCCACCGTTCGAGCTTCAGAATTGATTGCAGGGAGTCTCTTTCTCTCCCTTATCGTCTTTATCTTTTTATACTGGTCGGGATTTGGCATCCTGGCTTTTTTCCTGGCACCGTTCTGTCTCTTTATTCCCTGGGGATATGTGAAGTATCTCCGTGCTCGCTATTATCGCCTGTTCGAACAGCAATTAGCTGATACCTTACTGCTAATGGCCAATGGACTACATGCCGGATTCTCTTTTCTGCAAAGTCTGGAGATGGTTTCGCGAGAAGCGCCCCAGCCGATTTGCTTTGAATTTGAAAGGGTAGTGCAGGAAGTATCCGTCGGCATGCCGATTAACGATACATTGCAAAACATGGCGGATCGCGTTCAAAGTATGGATCTGAATCTGGTAGTAACGGCAGTGAGCATTCAACGGGAAATTGGCGGTAGCCTGGCCGAAATTCTGGAGACGATCGCCGATGTCATTAACGAGCGATTGCGCACCCGGCGTGAAATCCGGGTGTTGACAACCCAGGGACGTTTAAGTGGAGCAATATTAGCATTCCTGCCTGTGATTATCGGTATTTTAATCCACTTCTCCACTAAAGTCAGTGCTCCCAACGAGCCTTCTTTCGTTCAGCCGTTATTACACGATCCTCGCGGACAAGTAATGTTAGGGATGGCATTTGTCGCCCAGGTCATTGGTTTCTTCGTGATTATGCGAATTGTTTCAATCCGCGTTTAAATTTAAGGCAGTGTTCCTATGTCCGATACCCCGACTCCTCCCCCCAATCTGCGCTCTCATAAAAGTGGACACACTAACTCGCCATTAGAGCGGCTACTGCAACAAAATAATACACGCCCGGCATCGTTTAGCCAGCGAGTGTTGCAACCCGCCATTCAAGGTCTCGCCGACCGCACGGGTGCGCTGTATGACGCAACGAACCTGGACAATGTCAGGTTTCGCCTGATGCAAGCCGGGTTTCCGCTGGGGTTGCGAGCGCGCGACTTCATGGCGCTGAAGCTTATCTGCCTGTGTGTGTTTCCCGCTTTAGCAACATTGTATGTTCCCATTATAGGGATCATTCTCCAGACCACTCTCCATCCGATAGTCTGGTTGTGGGTGATTTTATTGGGCGCATGGCTGGGTTGGCGCGCACCGGATATTTGGCTTGCCAACGGTATTCGAAAGCGTAAGCTGGAGATACAACTCATCCTTCCCGATATGATCGACCTGATCACGATTTCTGTGGAAGCCGGGCTTGGGCTGTATGCTGCCATCCAACGTGTATCTTCACGGTTTTCCAATCCGCTTAGTGATGAATTTTTACGCTCGATTCAGGAAGCCCGACTCGGGCGCACCAACGCGGAAACATTACGCGATTTAAGCCGCCGGGTCGATGTGGAGGATGTGAGCATGTTAGTCTCCGCGCTGGTTCAAGCCGAATTGTTAGGCGTTCCGATTGCAAATGTCTTGCGTGTGCAGAGTGAGCGTTTACGCGATAAACGTCGCCAGCGCGCGCGAACAAGCCCAGAAAGCGCCGCTCAAAATGTTATTTCCGCTGGTATTTTTCATCTTTCCAGCCCTCTTTGTCGTCATTTTAGGACCGGCTGCACTTCGCGTAATGGATTCGAGTTTTTTCTAAACACAACAACCGCACTTGTCGGATACCTCTGGGCACGACAAACTGAAAGTGTCGTACCCTTTACCCGTTCAGTGTTTCCGTTTTGCCGGTTCCTTGTGTTTTGTCATGGCCAAAGTTACTCCTCCTATCCCTTCTCAAAATTCTGCTAATGACGGTGATGGCGTCCCTTTTACGCCTTCTCCACTGGCTATCACCAGCATTGAAGACGACGGTGAACCTACCGTCGCGATTCCCCTGGAACGTTCGCGTGAAGACGCGGCACGTTCTCAAGTTCGCACGCTGATTGAACGCACCAGGCTGGCGCGCCCCAACTCGGATGCAGATTTGCTGCAACGCGCCTACGCCTTTGCTTATGAAAAGCACGCCGGGCAAAAACGCATGAGCGGGGAACCGTTCATTGAACATCCCATCGCCGTAGCAGGAATTCTTGCAGAGTTAGGTATGGATGACACCACCATTGCGGTGGGTCTGTTGCACGACGTCACGGAAGATTGCGGCGTGTCACATGAAGAGATGACTCAGCGCTTTGGAGCCGATGTCGCCTATCTCGTGGATGGTGTCACCAAACTCAAGCGGTTGGATTTTTCCAATAAACAAGAAAAACAAGCTGAAAACCTACGCAAGCTGTTTCTCGCGATGTCGAATGATGTACGCGTCATCATCGTAAAGCTGTGCGACCGTTTGCATAACGTGCGCACGCTCGACCCCTTTCCGGATGAAAAACGGCGTGAGATAGCCGCCGAGACCCTGTATATTTTTGCGCCGATTGCTCATCGTCTGGGTATCTGGCGTTTGAAATGGGAACTGGAAGATCGTTCCTTCAAGTTTCTCGAACCCGAAGCCTACCGCCAGATTCACGCCTGGGTGCAGCGCACGCGATCTGAACGTAACGATATCGTTCAGGGAGCCATCACTACGCTGCAGGAAGGCTTGGCAAAACGCGGTATCGAAGCCGAAGTGACCGGCCGCCCCAAACATTTTTATTCGATCTACCAAAAAATGCTCAAGCAGGGCTTGCGCTTTGAAGACATTAAAGACCTGAGCGCAATTCGCGTCATCTGTAAACAGAACGAGGACTGTTACACCGCACTGGGCGTCGTCAATGCTTTGTGGCTGACCGTCCCTGGCATGTTTTTCGATTACATCGCTCAGCCCAAGCCAAACAATTATCGTTCCATCCACACCAAGATTCTCGACGGGCACGGTGAAATTCTGGAAGTGCAGATTCGCTCACGCGAAATGCACCGTGAAGCGGAATATGGCATTGCCGCCCACTGGCGCTACAAAGGCGATAACAAACGCGAGAACGGCAAAATCTTCGGTGACAAACTCAACTGGCTGCGCATGGTGCTCGAACTTCAGGACGACACCGTCGGCGACGCCAAAGGTTTCCTCGATTCCCTGCGGCTCGATCTTGGTAGCGACCAGATCTTCGCGTTTACCCCTAAAGGCGACGTGGTTTATCTGCCGCAAGATTCGACTCCGGTCGATTTCGCTTTCCGTATCCACTCGGAAATCGGGCATCATTGCACGGGTGCTAAAGTGAATGGCCGCATTGCGCCGCTCAACTACAAGCTGCACAACGGCGATATCTGCGAAATAACCACGTCTCGTTCCAGCCAGGGGCCTAAACGTGGCTGGCTCGATTTCGCAGTCACGCCACATGCCCGCAACCGCATTAAGAATTTTCTGCGCAAGCAGAACTTCGAAGAAAATTACAAAGAAGGCATGACGCGGCTGGAAAAAGCCGCACAGTTGGAGCGCTTGAAGCTGGGAACGGTGGCCGATAATGAAACCCTGGCGCGCTATGCCGCTCACCTGAAGCTGCGGAATGTTGAAGAATTAATCGCAGGAATTGGTTACGGTGAATATTCTGCCGAAAACGTCTTAAATCGCATCCGTACCGAGCTTCAAAAACCGGTAACCGGCAAAGGCGAAGATAGCCGCAAGAGTGGCCTCAAAGGACTCATCGGTATCGATAACGATACACTGGGCGCTCCGGCTTCCTCGCTTCTGAGCCGCCGCAGCCGCCATAGAGGCGAGCGGTTTAAGGATGAAGACGGCGAGACACAACGCGGGCATCTTCGTTTCCGGCGCGGCCTTGATTCTCCGGCGCAAGACGATTTGCTCTATTCCATTGCACGATGTTGCGCTCCTATTGCCGGAGATGAGGTGAAGGGTTACATCACTCGCGGGCGCGGCATCACCGTGCATCGCGCCGACTGCTCGAACTTGCGCCACTATGAAGAAAAAGAACCGCAACGTTTGCTGGATGCAGAATGGACGAGCGGCAGCCAACAAAGCTATCAGGTTTTAGTCGCAGTGGAATCGGACGACAGGGTAGGGCTGCTGCATGAACTCACCAGTGTCATTGCGGCCCGCAAGATCAATATCATCGGTGTCAATACCTACCCCTTGAAAAACAAGCGGGCGCGCCTGAATTTTGCTGTTACCATCAACAACGTCGATGAGTTAGGCGGAGTGATTGAAGCCTTGCAAGCGGTCGCCGGTGTCACCAAAGTCCACCGCGTTTAGCAACAAAACCATGAAAGCAGTTATTCAAAGATGCAGTCGTGCCCGGGTGGATGTTGAAGGTAAAACCGTCGGCCAGATTGAAAATGGTTTGGTGGTTTTTTTAGGAGTCATGGAAAACGATGACGAAAGCCACGCCAAACGTCTGGCCGCCAAGCTCAGCGCGCTCCGCATTTTTAGTGATGAAGATGGAAAATTCAACCATAGCGTCAAAGACGTTTCCGGCGCGGTTCTCCTGATTTCCAATTTCACAATTTGCGGAGACTCGCGCAAAGGCAATCGTCCCAGTTTTAGCGCGGCAGCCAAGCCTGATGTTGCCAATGAACTCTACGAGCGTTTTGCTACACTGTTACGTGAAGCGCAAATCCCAGTTCAGACAGGTATTTTCGCAGCCGATATGAAGGTCGTCGTTGAAAACGACGGGCCGGTTTCAATGATTATGGAAGTGTCTTAATAATGACACCGTGAGTGTAAATAAAGGTTCGTAGGCATGACGGAATACAATCCAACAAAGATTGGCGAGCAGGGGACGGAAGGGCTTGTCTCACCCGATGAAGAAAGCCAGTATCATGTGGCAGAAGGTGACAAGCGTGGCCAGGAAGGAGACTTTTTAGGTGCCTTGAAAGCCTACAAAAAGGCCGCACAGCTTGCGCCACCGTCGTCCCGCTATTTGTCACGGTTAGCTGAAGGCTATGCTGCGAACGACCAGCCTTACAAAGCAATTGAATATTACCAGCGCGCGCTGCACGCTCAACGCGAAAGCGGCAGCAATGAAGACCTCTCCGAAGTGCATATCGGCATGGGAGATTTATGCTGCAGCTTTGCGCTCAGTGCCAACGCCATTCGATCTTACGAGCGCGCGGTGCGTTCACAGCCTAAAAAACCATTTTACCGCTGGAAGCTGGCTGTCGCGTTGGCGGCTGTTGGTCTCTATGAAAAATCCGAGCAACAACTTCAGGCCGCGTTGGAATTGTCACCCGAAGATGCGTTTTACCATTTTCAGTTGGCCGATTTATATCTGGTGATGCAGCGGTATCAGGATGCGGTGCTTGAATTTGAAAACACCGTGAAATTTGCACCGCGCGATCAATATTATCGTTTGCGCCTGGGTGCTGCGTTGCTGCAATCGCAACGAGAAGCCGAAGCGGTGCCGCATTTTGAGCGTGTGGTCGAAATGGATCCTGAAAACGCGTCTTATCATGCATTGTTGCACTATGCAAAGGTGCGCAATAACGAAGAACCGCTTATTTCGTTGGAAATTGCAACAATTTCGCTCAGTGCATATGACGATGACTTCGTTCGACGCCTACAACGTTTGTCAGAACCAGAGTCAGATACTGTAAATTAGCGTTTTAGTGAGAGTTGTGTGGGCGAGATCACATAACTCATCTCCTGATATTAAGTAATATAATATATATTATGAAATAAATAACGAGTAAAATGTAATATTAACCCCATTATTATACGGACGAACTCGTTAACTTTGCGTAAAATGATTATTAGGTCTTCTATTTGCCACTCTAACCGCTCCATCTATGAGGTTACGCCCTCCGCCACGCCAAATTCTGCTCATCAGCACCGAGCAACCGGAAATACGCATTGCGCAATTGCGTGACGGCCGTTTGTTCGACTTGTTTGTAGAACGTGGCGGACGCGTGCTCAACAACATTTACAAAGGCCGTGTCGCCAACGTCATCAACGGTATGGATGCGGCTTTTATCGATATCGGCCTTAATCGCAATGCGCTGATTTATGCTGGAGATATTAGCAGCGGTCAATCGCGAAATTCTCAGCCAGACATCGGCAGCCTGGTAAAAGTTGGCGATGAGTTGACCGTTCAAATTGCACGTCCACCGGTCGGCACCAAAGGCGCGCGCGTCACGACGCGGCTTTCATTGGCCGGACGTTTTGTAGTCCTGACATCGCACGACGATAAAACCGGGGTTTCCAAACGCATTGGAGACGAAAACGATCGCAGCCGCCTGCGTAAACTTGCAGAAAAACTGCGGCCGCTCGACCACGGCTTGATTATTCGCACCGAAGCCGATGGTATTGCCGAAAACCTGCTGGCAAAAGATATTCAAGGCGTTACAGCGTTAATGCAAAAAGTGCGTCAAAACGCGACTCAAACCAGTGCCCCGGCGCTGTTGCATCGTGAAGCAGGCATTTTAGGACGCGTGGTTCGCGACCTTTTTAATCAATCTGTTGAAGAGGTTTGGATTGATACGCCGGAAGAATACGAGACCTTTTTAGCCATGGTACAGGAAAACGCGCCTACCCTGGCAGACCGCGTTCATCTCTATGAAGACGATCTGCCGCTTTTCGAAAAATTCATCATTGAGGAAGAAATCACATTAGCCCAGGAGCGCGTAGTTCCTTTGCCTCACGGCGGCACTCTGGTGATCGATGAAACCGAAGCGCTTTGCGCCATCGACGTCAACACCGGAAAATTTATTGGTAAATCGAAATTGGCCGACACCGTTCTAAAAACCAATCTTGAAGCCGTCGAAGCCGCCGCGCAACAAATTCGCCTGCGCAATTTGGGTGGCATTATCGTGATCGATTTCATCGACATGGAGCGCCACAAAGACCGGGTTCAGGTTCTCGATGCCCTGGAAACGGCACTCAAGCAAGATGCACAATATACGCGCATTGTGCAGTTATCGCCTTCGGGCCTGGTCGAAATCACACGCCGCCGTGAAAGCCCTTCATTCCGCCAGCTCTTCAAGCGATCTTGCCCGCATTGCCAGGGATCTGGCGTCATTAAAAGCCCCGCCACGCTGGCTGTAGAAGCGCGCCGCAAGGTACGCGAATTTGCCCGGCTTAATCCGCCAAAGGAAGGCAGCGAAGCACCGCTGATTTCCGTGACCCTGCATCCTGAAACGGCTTGCGCCTTTTTAGGCCCGGGTAATGAATATATTGCCGGCCTGGAGCGCACGGCCAATCGGCAGGTCTGGTTACGAGCTGAGCCGAACCTGCATCCGGAAGCGATTCTTGTAGAAGCCTTTCATCTGGGAGAAATCCAAAACGACAGCGCGCCCGAATTTTTCAGCATTGGTGATAACCTCACCATTTCGCGGCACTGCGCACAATTCCCGACAAAAGAACCACAATTTGTCGCCAGCAAATCTCGCTTGCTGCGGCTGGAGAATTTACGAGAATTGCAAAACCGTGAAGACGCTACGGTCGAAATAGAAATTACTGCTGTTGGACGCTGGTTTGTGGCGGGAAAAATGTTGGATGCATGACGGCATGAAAATGCTGACTACGATCGCAGCGTTGAAAGAGGAGGGGGATTTTGAAAAATATCACCCGCACTTCGTGGCTGCTCTGGCACAGTGCCCGATCGCCATGCAAAGCAATCGGGCACTCCCCTACTGTGAAAACTGGATTTTTCCATTCATTGCTTTCACGACCGAAGATTGGACGCGGCGCTCGATGACACTCAACGGCATGAGGATGAGCACGGAATATTTCGCTACCGGCTCGCCACGTATCTTTACCTTGATCGAACAGCGTTTGCTGGCCGGTCAGCGCGACGTTATACACGATGTTGTAGTCTACTTATGGGAACGGGTGCTTCAATTACGTGAACAGGCACAAGAAGCTCGTGCTTTACAGGCTGAATCGTTGGCAGCTTATTTAGGCTTGGAGCAAACGCGAGTCGCACAGCTATTTGAAGAAGCCGATCTTAACGATATAGCCGCTATCATTGAAAACGGGGGCGCAGGCACAGTGCGCCGCGCCCTGGAGATTACTCCGTTAGTGGAAAATTTGATGTTACGTTTAATACCGGAATTAGAACAACTTCAGCAGCGAGAACAACAGGTTCGTCAACTCATTGACGAGATCGTATTAAGACTCTATCGGACCAGCAATTAAATGAACACCGCAGATATGAAACAGCTTTCGTCGTCAACGGAGATAGCAACTCAATACACCAATTTAGCTCCTCATTACGATGAATTGATGGACATGGTGCCTTATGATGCCTGGGTCGAATATGTGTTGTTGCTTTTGGAAATTGCCCATTCCAAGCCTAAGACAATTCTGGATTGTGCATGCGGCACCGGCAACGTCAGCTTCGAGCTGGCATCGCATGGCTTTGAAGTCACCGGTATCGACTTGAGCATAGGTATGGTAGTTGCCGCGAAAGAGAAACTGCAACAACACGACTCACCGCTTTTTTTGCAATTCGAGCAAGCCGACCTGACCAATTTTCAAATGAATCGTACTTTCGATGCGGCCACGTGCTTATACGATTCGTTGAATTATATTCTCGATCCCGTGCAGTTGGAAGCGGCATTTGCGCAAATTGCACGGCATATCGTCCCCGGAGGGATATTCGTATTCGATATGAATGCACCCTGGGCATTTGAAGCCAATTTATTTACCCAGCAAAGCAAAAATCCGCGTAAACGTCTGCATTACAAATGGCAGGCCGATTTTAATAAAGAGACACGCATCTGTGATGTTACAATGTTATTCGAACGCCAAACAGAAGAGGGGCTGCAGCGCTTTTCGGAAGTGCATCGCGAGCGCGCCTATTCGTTGGACGAAGTGACTGCCATGTTGGAGCGCACTGGCTGGCAATTATTAAAAACTTACGACGCATATACGCTCAATGCACCGCATCGGCGTTCCGAACGGTGGTATTTTCTGGCAAAACGAGTTGAGTGACAATGGGAAGTTATGGATTACGGGTACTCATAAGCGTGCTTTTAGACTAAACTGCGTTACGACTAAAATTAAGGTGAAGCATGGAACTCTATCAAATGAAATTGTTCGTCGATTTGGCGAACGCCGGCAACTTCACGAAAGTCGCCAACGAAAATTACGTAACACAAGCCGCAGTCACACTGCAGATTCGCAAACTGGAAAGCGAATTGGGTGTGCGACTTTTTCACCGCACGACACGCTCGGTGACTTTGTTAGAGGCCGGGCAACGCCTGCTCCCCTACGCGCGTGAAATCCTCCAGAAGGCCGATGAAGCGTCATTAGCCGTCCGTGATACCAAGGATGAAGTGACCGGCCTGGTGCGCATTGCCAGCGTTCATTCGGTGGGATTGTATGAAATGCCGCCCTATATCAAGCAATTCCTGCGAAAGTATCCGCTGGTATCCCTGCGCATCGACTACCGCAATGCTGATGCAATCTACCGTGCCTTGCATGATAACGATATCGATTTGGGCATCGTAGCCTACCCCAGCGAAATGCCGCGACTGGAATGCATCCCATTTTTCTCGGATTCACTGGTGCTGGTCTGTCGTAACGACCATCCCCTGGCACAGAAGAAAGTGCTGCATCTGCGCGATCTGGAAGGCCAGCCCTTTGTCCAGTTCAGCGAAGACGTTCCCACACGCCGTGCGACGGATACCATCATGTCGGATCACGGTATCTCCGTGAACGTGCGCATGGAATGCGATAATATCGAAGTCCTCAAGCAGATGGTGGAAATCGGTTTTGGCATTGCCTTATTACCGAATCACAGCATTACCGAAAGCGACCGTGCAGCCGGTTTGCGCGGCCTGGAATTGGCCGACATGCGCATAGAACGGCCTTTGGGTATCTTGATGTTGAAAAATGCCCCTCGCTTCAAAGCAATGCGGGCCTTCCTGGAAACGCTGAAAACCGCTCAGGAAGGTGTCAGCGAAAAGAAGGCAGAATAAAGTCCCGGCGAATGAGGCGCGGGAGTGGAAGTTCTCGTTGTTAATCCCTTGTGAATCGGACAAAAATTTCTCATCGCAATTCCACACGCGAAACCTTATTTGCGCAGATAGCCTTCGTGGCATTAGTCATCGTCTGCGGACTTGCCTTTATTCCTTCGACCATAGCTCTGGCAGATAAAACTGCGCTTTTTGCGGTTGGTTTTGCCGGAGCTATTTTTGTCTGGACTCCCTTAATTCGTCAGGTCCAATGTTCCCCACAGCGATCGGCATTTTTTCTGACAGCGGCTATGTTCCTCATCTATGGCATTGCCCGCAACGCTGGCCCGGAGGAAGGGTTTAGCCTGCAATTTGCGGCCTTGCCGGGAGATAAATTCGTCATCCCTTACTCGGCCTATGTCGTGATTTTCACCGCGATTCTTACCGGTCCTTACTGGTGGTTTCATCGTCTCAACTCAACTTATGCCTTACTTGGCGGCATAGTTCTTGTTGGTGGCCTCAGTTTCTTTAGTTTCTTCCTGTTGAAACGATTTTTTCCTGCAGGCACTACGGAGATACTCGATCCTACTCCCTTGCCAAGCCTCAGCATGTTATTGGTGGAATATGGCTGCGTCGCACTACTCTGCCATGCCGTGGCTGCCAGGCGGCGCACACGAAGATTGGCTTTGCGAGTACTGCCGGCAATCATGCTGGCTCTGGCAGCGCGCCATCAATTCTTTCCGGCAACGGAGGATGGAGAATGAATCAGGGAACGACGATCAAGCCTTCGCAAAATTCATCTTTGGGCCTTTGGTCTTGCATCGATGCCATAACCTTATGCTTGCTGGTCGTCGCGATGTGTTGCCAGATCAACCTGGGCGATATCGGTCGCGATACCACCGCCGAAGGTTATGTCACCAAACAACTTAAAATCGCCCTTCCCGATATCGCGCTGTTTATGTGCTTCGGTTGGTTTTTCCTGCGCACCACTGCATTGCGGGCATGGAAAAAGTTGTGGTGGCCCCCCCTGCCCTGCTGGGCTTTGCTGGCAGCCTTACTGATTTCTATTTTGCATTCACGGCCACTGGTTAATGCCGTGGCCGAATCGATCGCAGGTGCGGAAAATACTCGTGAACTCATCAAAGCGCTTCTGACGAAAGAAAGTAAGGAAGCCATTGCCGAAACGATACAATTCGCTGGTTACTTTCTGATCGCTCCGTTGCTTTTCGTCAACCTGATTCACGATGCCCGCACCGGCACCTTATTGTCACGCCGACGGCTGGTTCTGTGGACATTCTTCCTCGCGCTGTGCGGAGTTACCCTACTCGGCTGCTGGCAGTTATTGCGTGGTTCGCAAGCACCACAATCCTGGTTTAGTTCGCCCAATGCCTGGGCGGCTTTTTGCACCATTGCTCTGCCACTGCTCCTGGCCCGCTTACTCTCTGCCAAAGTGAGCACCGTGCCTGCAATTGGGTTATCTTGTGCTGCCATCGCCTTGTTGGCAGCAACGATGGTATCCTTCTGGGCGCTACTCTGTGTCTTAGCCGCTCTGGTGGCCGTTGGGCTATGGCTACGAGTACCCGTGCGTATGGCTGCAGCATTAGCCGTCACAGCCGTTCTGCTTATCGGTTTCTGGCCACGCCAGGCTAACTTGCAACCGGCTCGTCAGCAATCGTTTCAGTTAAAGAGCCAACATGAAAAAGTGAAAAAGCAGTTTGTGGAATGGTATGTTGCCACAACCCGCCTTGCGAACCGTCGTGAAGCCAGTTTTGCTACCGGCGCCGGGCCGGGTAATTACCAATTCAACATTGGTGCTTACTATTCACGGTTACCCAACGAGGAAAAAATGCCGGCCGATTCCAATAATCTATTCCTGGTGCAAGCCGTTAATATCGGCATTCTGGGGCTGGGTGCGTTGCTGTGGATGGTCTTGCATTTCGGGCAATTAGCGTTCAAGGCACGAGAGGATTTTAAAGACGATTGGCTGGCTGCTGGTGTCTTAGGTTCCATGACCGCCTGGCTTCTTGTCAATCTGTTCCATGCCTCAATTGTGCGAGGCACGGGCGTTGTTTTTGCCTTCATGCTGGCCCTGGCCATTATTGCCTTACATCGCGATCGTGAACCGCAGCCGGAAGAAAAAGGAAACTCACTCGCCGATTGGATGTCATAACTTTGCAATGTTCGTCGAAGGAGACTTTTCGTAGATTATGAAAGCACAAAAAAGCAAACTGCAATTTTTAGCTGTTCTCCCATTATTAGCCGGTGCTTTGCTGCCTGCTACAGCATGGGCGCAGAACGCCAAAATCTGTTTTGAAGCGGAATCCGCCTCTAACGTGCAAGCACCCTTAAAACTTGTTAAGCCAGGCAATAACAAGAATTACTCCGGCAGTGGCTATCTCGATATTCCCTGGGATAAAAACAAGACCAAAGGCGTGGGGTCGGCAAGCTACACCATCAACGTCAAAACCCCGGGAACCTATTATCTATGGGCACGCACTTTTTGGGCGAACGGTTGCGGCAATTCTATTGCAATCTCCGTTAATGGCGGCAGCCCTATCACTCTGGGCGAAGACGGCACTTACGACAAATGGCACTGGGTGGGCGGCATCGCGCGCGTCAGCCTCAAAGCCGGTGCCAACACTTTTAAAATCCACAACCGTGAAACGGGTGTGCGTGTTGACCAAGTCTTCCTTAGCCAGGATGGCGACTACACTCCCACCGGCATTCGCAAAGCCACCCATTAGCCTACTCGTGTCCTAACTCTATAAAATGCGCGGGCTTGAATTCAAGCCCGCGCATTTTTTCTCGCCTCATGCAAATTATTATTGAAGGGTATCAACCAGACTGGCCCCAGAAGTTTGAAGAGGAAAAACAACAGCTCAGCACAGTTCTTCCCGATGCGTCAATGATCGAGCATATTGGAAGCACTGCCGTTCCCGGCCTGGCTGCCAAACCTGTGATCGATATCATGATCGGTCTGGCCGATTTTGCCGTGGCCAACGAGTTGGTTCCACGTATAGTTGAATTCCAGTATGAATATCTCCAATTCATCGAATCGGAAATGCCCTACCGGCGCTTTTTTCGCAAATTCCAGGGCGAAGAACGTACTCACCACATTCACATGGTTGCAATTGGCAGCGAGTTCTGGAATCGCCATCTCGCGTTTCGCAACTACTTGCGAAGCCACGACGAAGCCGCAGCCCAGTATGCCGCGCTTAAACGTGAATTAGCGCAACGCGAGTGGGACGATATGAACGATTACGCTGATGCCAAAACTACATTTATCCGTAGTATCGAAGCGAAGGCACTCTGATTTTATTCGGTGCTATTGACTTTCAACCAACTATAAAGTGAATCGGCGATTTGACGGTAGCCTTCGGCAGAAGGATGCACCCCATTATTGGCGCGCACCACTTTTTGGGTAGCACGTGCATTGACCGGAGCTTCGAGTTGGGGGTAGTTATTTACGCAGTCGAGGTTGATATGGGTTGGCACTATAAACAATTTCTCGCCTTCACGCCCGCTAAATCGCTCGGTTAAGCGTTCGACGAGGCGATGCTGGTTCTTGCGATATTGCCAACGAGTTTGATTAGCGCCATAATTTGCCCCAAACGCATCCTGCGAAGCCGAAGGCGGCACCGTCATTAACAGACCGATTGTAGCGTTGGGTGCACCGGCGCGTATGCCTGCGAGCAGTTTTTCTGCGTTATCCAGAATGGCCGTTGTGATTTCTTCAAGATTCTCATCCCTGGCTCCAAATACATCATTGGTGCCTAGCATGACTGTAACAACGTCAGGTGCGGTTCCGCCCAGGCGCTCACGCACATAACGCGGGAAATCGAACACCGGCTTGCCATCCTGCAAAAAAACGAAGGGGCTGCTCCCCATGTTGGGCCGCTCTTGCGGCGTGGCAACATACTGGGTCATGAAGCGTCCGAAAGTCCAGCCGCCATAGCCTTCATGCACATTACCTTCCACTGTTCCGGCAGGCTTATGTGTGCCGACTAACTTAAGTGTGGCATTGCCGGGAGTCGCAAATAGTTTAAGCAGTTCATCGGTATAAATTGAAGCCCCCGTCAGGCTATCGCCGATCACCAGCACCGATAACGGCTTCCCCTGCCCTGCCAACGCTTTGGCGACACGCACTATGGTTTTGCCCTGGGCTACGATTTTATCGTCGGTATCACGCACTTCAAGCGTGAGAGCATAATCGCCGTTTTCATTCTCGCCCGGTGTCCACGTCCAGCGTTCTTCCTGTTGGCGGCCTTTAGCACAGGTCGCATCAAACAAATAGCGGCGGCCCGGTGGTGCCAGCACCACATTATCGAAATAAAGATTCGCTTCGCGGCCAGGCGCAGCATAAATAATCGGGGGCAATAATAAACGTGGCGTAACAGCAGATGAGACACTCGAGGGAGCAGGAGTGGAAACGGCTTCGGCAGCCTGGCTCGCAGGAACAGTCGCCATTAAGGCCAACGCAATTCCCGTACAACACAACGCTTTTTTCAGGACAGCGGAACTCAAAGAATGCATAATACTTTACTCCGATATGAAAATGAGGGACGCACACTACTGTGCATCCCTCATTTTTACCACAAGTTTTAATTTATTGCGTGTCAGCTTTCGCGGATTCCAGAGACGGGTTTATCTTTGAGATGTCCATACCACCAGACAAGAAGAACGCTATCAGGATTTCTCATTCAGTAAATCCAGTGCTTCATGACGCCAATTTTCAAACAAATCTCCGATAAAATTGGCATCGCCCACTTCCATGGTGTGATCTTTAACGAAGTCAATCACTAATTCACTGCTGCTGCGTTTTAACAGGGCGCTGGCCGCTTGCTTTCGGGGAGAATCTGACTCTGCCAGTTGCTGGATCGCTTTTAATAGATCGTGATCGAGCATTCCTTCTCGAAAGTTGACGAGCCGTAATGATGGTAATAATTTATTGTCGGCATCTTTATAAACTAAACCGCCGGTGCCATATCTCCCTAACGCTTGTAAGCTAACGGCATCCCAATTTGTCAGCGGATTATCACCCAGCGTTCTGCCGTCGGCATCTGGCCAGCCGCTGAAATTATAATAGAGCCAGCCTGGAGCATCGAGCTGAAAAGCGGCCCAGGGAATAGCCTGCGACCAAGCTAACGGTTGCCAAATTTCCCAGGGGACCATATAAACCCAAACTTCCTGGCCGCGTTGGCGAGCTTTTTCGGCGACAGCTCTATCGTGACTGGTAAATGATGGAATCCAGATATCAACCGGTAAATCTAAATATTCTTCCCGAAAAGGTTGGGCAGAGGTGGCTACTTTTACCCCATATTTCCCATATTTGTCTTTAATTGCCTGAAAAACTGCGCTGATGCGTGCGCGTTCAATCGGATCTTTCAAACCAACTTCATCAAAACCATAAACGACAGCATGCTGAGCAATGCCTTTGCGTGCTAATTCCTCCCATTGGTTGGCAGGGTAAAGCCGTTCAAGGCGCGACATAAAAATATCAGTTGCTCCTTTTAATCCATGTTCCTTCTCTAATCTACTAAATTCCAATTCCCAAACTTGATGCAGGTTGAAAGTAGTCATGCCCTTTTTAAGGGATTCTTCAACCAATGGCAGATTTACTCCAGGACGATTGCCTCTTAAATAGATGGAGCCTAACTGATTGTTATTGGGGCTGATGCGGTAATCGAGGAAAAAATCCGGATTAATATCACCGTATGGGCCGGTGGCGATAAGAGTTTTAAGCGATGAGCGTTGCGGATATTGAAAACGCGTCACTTCAATTTCCAAAGGAACTTGCAATTGCTCTGTTTTGCCGGAAACGGTGTAGGAAATTTCAATCTGGCCGGTATACTGGCCGGCCGGCTGCTCAGCGGGCGTGCTCACCGTCAGTAACAGCGGTTGAATCAAACGTTCGCCGTCTAAAGAAGTGCCGTCTTTCCAATTTAAAATAGGATCGGCATACCAACCTGATTGCACAAAGGGAAGTTGGGCATTGGGAGCCAAATTGATAAATCCAACCGTATTAACATCAATATTTTCAGCGTCAAACTGCCCATTGCCCTGGCGCTGCGCCAGATTATTGATTTTTACGGTAAGTCCGCTTATTTCGTGTTTGTCGTCGCGCACCAAACAAAGCTGAAACGTACGTTTGTCACTACGCCCCATTTTTAAAGCCGCCTGTTTCCGCCAATCGGAAGTGGGCGACTGAGCATAAAAATGGACTCTTTCATAACTGGGCACAGCATAAGCTCCCAGTTTTTTATCGGGAAAATCTGCCGCTAAACGTTGCTGCATTTGTGAAGCTTTGGTTAAACCCTGCGCTCGTTGTGTGACGCTCTGCAATTGCTTGACAGCGAAATCGCGTGCGCCTAACGGTGATTGGTCAATCCTTTCAACCAAAACTACTTTAGGAGCGCTGGGCGGTGTTACTTTAAGCTGCTCCGCCGCGTTTTTGATATTTTGCTGGTTAATGCCTAAAAAGTGATAATCATGCTGAGTCGGCACGTAATTTTTGCGCAATTGAATGTTGTCAATAAAAATAGTTTTGTCTTCTTCCGGACGATAAACGCAGATTTCAATACTGCGAATGAGCGAAACTTCGCTCGGTTTACCATCGGCAATATAATCGGGAATATTAAGCCAAATACGATATTCGCCGGGCGCAAACGTCTGAGTTGGTGAAACGCGTTGGTGACGTGCCGCACCGCTCTGCACTAGAAAAAGTACTTTTGTATCGAGCTGAGTAACTTTTAGATCAATAGTGAGATAGCCGTAACCTCGCCAATCGCGCAGTGGCAGACGCCCATGGCTTAACACTACGCCAGGCCAGGGAGTGCTGATACCGATTTCAAATTTCGGCGCATCGATGCGCAGCGAGGTTTTGCCCTGCGAAGCCCATTCATCGGAAATCGCAAATTCTACTGATTTAGTAACGTTTCCTTCAGCAAATGCTTTCCAATTATTAAGAGTTGAAAAATCATCAATAACATAATCTTGTGCCCTCACTTGTAAGTGAGAGCACAAGACCATGGCAAAGACCAGTATCGTTAAAGTCCATCTTATTTTCATTGTTATCATACTTACCTTGTCTTAATTTGCGGGATTAAATGAACCCTGATTGCTTTTACTAAACTCCGCCCAAACTAAGGAGCTTTTGTTCCATTTCGCATGTCCGTCGGCATATGTAATGTTGACTCCGTTAAAGTGCCGGCCGTTTTGGTAGTCTGATTCAAAGGAATTGTAATAAGCAACAGTCGCCTCGCGGGTTACACCGCTAAATGCTCCAGAACCTGGTAAATACTGCGCATTCGACGGAACCCGAATATTAGTTGCGCGGCTTCTTCCCGAAACTACCCAAGCGCCGAAATCCATTAACATATAAAAGCTGGCCGTTGAATTAATACTGGCCATGCTAATATTTGATGGGCTAAAAACCAGTTCGTTGGCTCCGTAACCGCCTTCAGTTGCTCCTTTAATTGGCGAAGAAGGACAGTAAAAAACCTCAATAGTTTTGATATAAGGTTGTAGCATCTGATTCCAGTAGACGTACTGCGTCCCAGTATAATAACGACTGGAAGGATAACGTTCATCATAATCCTGCACATACATCATGGTCGCTGTGCCGAGTTGCCGTAAATTACTCAAACAACTGGTGCGACGAGCATTTTCACGTGCACGGGCAAAAACCGGGAATAATATCGACGCCAGTATTGATATTATAGCAATTACAACTAATAATTCTATCAAGGTGAATGCCTTGATTACTTTCTTCTTCCCCATTGAAACTCCTTTGAACTATTGAATCCGCCCATCATTAAAGATACCCACTTTTCAATTGATTCAAACGCTCGTTTCAGACTATAATAGTGCGAATCAGACTTATTTGCGAACTTTTTTGCGAAAAGCACTCGGAGAGCAAAAGTATTTTTCATTGAAGTTGCGATTAAACCTGCTGGGCGACAAACCAATAATCCCTGCGATTTCATGGATTTTCATGTCTGAATCAGACAATATTTTCTTGGCAAGTTCCAATCTCAGATCTGTAAGATAACGATAAAATGGAACTCCCGTTTTTTCTTTGAAAAGCTGCTTGAAGACAGTGGGAGATAGCGTCGTTAGGCGTGACATTTTTTCAATTGTCAGAGTTTTTCCTATATTCGATTCCAAATAAGTCAATGCATATTGAATGGGATCATGGTTTTGTTCCGGCACTATATCAAGCTTTCTAAGTTCTGGAATTACTATATTTCCATCATTAATTTCTTTTAACATGAATGCAATCAAACTTTGCATTAAAAGATAACTCACTTCACTTTGAGGATCATTTGAAACTTCATGAGCAATTTGCGCAAATAACTCAGCGGTGAAATGATTGTATAAAAGACCAACGCCGTACTCAGGTTTAGTGTAAACATTCTTACCTTCTGAATGAGCCACCCAACTTTCCAGGCCTTTGCCAAATAACCTGCCTGGATAAAAGTAAAGGACTTTACAAATGGTTTCAGGACGATCGTTAATAGCGTGAGAGATATAATCTGCCTTAGGAACATTAGGCGGAATAAAAACGAAATCTCCCGGCTGGCAGGTAAGGATATAATCTCCGGCATAAATCTTTGCTTGCCCACTGGCGACGCAGAGAAGTAAGGGTAATATCGCTTCATCCATTTGAGATTCAGGATATCGAGCTGCTTTCAATCTTTGCTGATTATTCCGAGCTCCTCTTAATATGACTCGTTTACCTAAAGGTTGATTAGCCTCAACTATAATATGCTCAGGTAGTTTCTGGTTTTTCAGTTCTTGCTGAGTAGAGGTGGCCACAACTATTCTCAATTTCCCTTCTAACTCAACCCAGTACTTGATGTTCTTCAAAACCTCCGCCAATGCCTGACCAAAAAAGGGAACCGAACAAGGAGTATTATGCATTACTTAATCATACAAAATTGCTGGACTGTAAAATAAATTTCTTCCCATTTTTTCGTGCAGGGCGGATGCATTTATTTGCGAACCCAGAGCGTGAGCGACGGGCATGATTTCTTTGCTCTACCGGGCTTATTTGTCCGTGCCCGTCGCTCACGCTCTGGGTTCGCAAATTGAGTTCAAGATATTGCCTGTAAGTGTCAATATGCGTAAATAATTATTTTACAGGCTAATTATTATTTAGGATTTCAAGTTCCGCATCAACGAATTGGCAAACGAGGACGGGAAATACTGCATTTCCGACAACCCTACCCTGCATCACACGTCTGTTCATACAACTCAACCCAACGTAATCGTTCAGCTTGCATTCTTTCATTTTAAAGTCAAAGGATGTCCGCGAAAAAATGAAGGGATGCACAACTTAATGTGCATCCCTCCATTTTTACCATGAGTTCGAATCTACTGCGTGTCAGCTTTCGCGGATGATTTTTGAACGATCTGCATAAAGTCGGCATTCGACTTCGTGTTCTTTAAGCGATCGAGCAGCAAGCGAATTGCCTTGTCATTATCCAGAGCTGCCAGAGTGCGGCGCAGATGGAAGACGGCTGCCACATCTTCTTTCGAGAGCAACAAGTCATCGCGACGCGTGCCGCTCTTGTTGATGTCGATTGACGGGAAGATGCGCTGGTTGAAGAGATCGCGGTCGAGCACCAGGTCGAGGTTGCCTGTGCCTTTGAGTTCTTCAAAGATATATTCATCCATACGCGAGCCGGTATCGACCAACACCGTCGCCAGGATGGTGAGCGAACCGCCTTCCTCGATGTTTCGCGCCGCACCGAACAAGCGCTTGGGCTTGTACATCGCAGCCGGATCGAGACCACCCGACATGGTGCGGCCCGAAGGCGTTACCACCAGGTTGGAAGCGCGGGAAAGACGGGTAATCGAATCGAGCAGAATCACCACGTCATTCTTCATTTCGACCAGACGCTTGGCCTTTTCCAACACCATATCGGCAACGCGAATATGGTTTTCGGGCAATTCGTCGAAGGTCGAGGCAACAACTTCTCCTTTGACACTGCGGGAAATATCGGTGACTTCTTCCGGGCGCTCATCGATCAGAAGCACAATCAACATCACTTCCGGATGATTGGCCATGATCGAGTTGGCAATGTTTTTGATAAGCGAAGTTTTACCGGCCTTGGGCGGAGCCACGATCAGGCCACGCTGGCCCTTGCCGATGGGAGTCACTAGGTCGATAATACGCGCGGTGATGTTCTCCTGCGTGGTTTCGAGCTGGAACTTTTCGTTGGGGAAGATCGGGGTGAGTTTTTCAAACTCTTTGCGCGACCGCATCGATTCGGTAGAGGCACCGTTAATCGCTTCTACGCGCAAAAGTCCCCAATAACGCTCCATTTCTTTAGGAGCACGCACTTGTCCCGACACCATGTCGCCGGTTTTGAGATTAAAACGCTTGATCTGCGATTGCGAAACATAAACATCGGCGTTGCCGGGCAAATATCCCTCGGTGCGCAGAAATCCCTTACCATCCGGCAAAATTTCCAGCTGTCCGCACTTGAAGTGATGCCCTGCCTGAATGGCCTGCTCTTCCAGAATGCGAGTCACCAGTTCGCTCTTCTTGAGGGTGGCAATAGAACCGATTTCAAACTTTTTGGCAATTTCGCGCAGTTCGGTGAGATTCTTCTCTTCGAGCGAGACGAGATCGAACTCGTTGCGGCGGCCATTGGCGAACTCGATTTCACGCTCGAGTTCCGGGTCGCGCTGCTGATTATCACGAGTGAGGCGTCCACGCCCGCGGCGGCGTCCTTCGACGCGCCCTTCGCGTCCGCGAAAACGGAGACCGCGATTCTCATGGCGCTCTTCATTATTGCTACGCGTATCAGCAACCACTTCCCCACTCGCCGGACGGTTTTCCTGGGGGGGTGCCGGAGAGGCGTTCTCTTCAGGAGCAGAGGCGGCTGGAGCAGCAGTGACGACCGGGGCTACTAGAGATGCCGCAGTCGTCACTGCTGCTGCGCTCACAGGAGCGGGTGCCTCTTTCGGGGCAGCTACAGCAGGGGCAGCTTGTTCGGGAGCCTTTGCAGCCGGTTCTTCGGAAGATTTTTCAGCAGCTTTCGCAGCAGCAGCTTTCTTGGCAGCAGCGCTGGTTTTGGAAGCCGCCCTTGTTCTGGTGGCTTTTACGGGCGCTGCAGGAGCCGGACTCAAATCAGAAAATGGGAGAGCGGCTGGCGAAGCGGATTCAGTTGATACGTCGTTTGTCTCATTGGACATAAACTTTGTTGGACTCCTTCCTGGTGGTGAACCAGGGTTTGTCGAAAGTGCTCCTGCTGCGCCGGGTTTTGAGATTTTTTAGGAACGCCGGGCGCGCAGCGGGGAAGCGTGGAGCACTTCGCTTACTATAAAACTGTGTGAAGGCGTCACCGTTTGGCAACGCAAAAAAGTGTGGGGGTTTTCTCAAGAAAGTTTCATGGGAAACTGAGATTATTTGCCACCGTAAACTTCGGGGCGCAGGATGCCGACATAGGGGAAATTGCGATAGCGCTGGGCGAAGTCGAGTCCATAGCCAACGACGAATTCATCGGGGACTTCGAACCCGACGTAATCGACTTTTACTTCAGTTAAACGACGCGACGGTTTGTCGAGCAAAGCACACGACTTCACGCTGGCTGCGTTGCGATTACGCATCGAATCCAGCAAATAATTCAAGGTGAGGCCGGTATCAACGATATCTTCCACGATGATGACGTGGCGACTTTCCACGCTTTCATCGAGATCTTTGAGCAAACGCACGACACCGGACGAGCGCGATTCTTTACCATAGGAAGAAATCGCAACAAAGTCGAGAAAAGTCGGGGTCGTGATGTGCTTTAACAGATCGGCGCAGAAAACCGCAGCACCCACCAGAACTCCGATAAGGACAACGTCCTTGCCTTCGTAATCGCGGGAAATTTGCGCGGCCAATTCCTGCACACGCGTCTGAATTTGCTCGGATGAGAGAAGCACCGATTCAATATCGGCTTCCGAGGGACGCACATCGGCAGACAACTGTTCGGGGCGAAAAGGATGGAGCATAACGTTAAGAATGCGATAACGCGGTGGATTTCGTGAAGAAAAATCCTTACCTACAAATTTTTAATTGCCAGCTTGCATATCCACCGGTTCGGAAACCAGACGCAAAACAATGGTACGGAGCAACGCTACTTCGCGCTGTAAATCGCTATGACGAACTGCCAGGCGTTTTAATGCTTCTTCGGTGGTAGCTCCGCCTTCAAAAATATCATCTGCAGTTTTGGCACCTTCAGCCGCTTTGCGCAGTTCTTCTTCCACGGCCTGGCGAAACGCCATAACCACATCTTCTTCGTGTGCGTGAGTACTCATCTTGAATTCCTCGTTTGTTCTATTCCCACTCAATTGTTGCAGGCGGTTTGGATGTTATGTCGTAAACAACGCGGTTGATACCGGTGACTTCATTCACAATACGATTGGCAATACGCTCAAGGACTTCGTAAGGAATGCGTGCCCAGTCGGAAGTCATGCCGTCTTCACTGGTTACAGCGCGCAACACGATCGGATGCGCGTAGGTACGCTGATCGCCCATGACTCCGACCGATTTTACGGTTGGGGTCAGCACGGCGAAACACTGCCAGATTTGCCTGTAAAGACCGGAACGCTTAATTTCATCAATCAAGACATAATCGGCTTCACGAGCGATTTCCAGACGTTCTTCGGTAACTTCACCGATGATACGGATCGCCAGGCCCGGGCCAGGAAAGGGTTGACGCCAGACGATTTCCGATGGCATTCCCAACTCTTCGCCCAATGCACGCACTTCATCTTTGAAGAGGGTGCGGAACGGTTCAATCAGCTCAAAGCTCATATCATCGGGCAGACCGCCGACGTTATGATGCGTTTTGATCTTAGCTGCGGATTTCGTGCCACTCTCGATAACATCGGGATATAAAGTGCCCTGTGCCAGGAATTTAGCACCACTCTCATTATTCCACGACTTGGTTTCGCGTTCAAATACCGCTACGAACTCGTTACCAATTTTCTTGCGCTTATCTTCCGGGCTGGTAACGCCTTCCAGTAGTTTCAGGAACTGCTGTGAAGCATCGACGTAATTGAAGTTAATATCGGAATACTGCTTGGTGAAAGTTTCGCAAACCTGATCGGCTTCATTCTTACGCAAAAAACCGTGGTTAACAAATAAACAAGTTACTTGCTTACCAATAGCTTTGGAGAGCAACACCGCTGCCACGGCCGAATCGACGCCGCCGGAGAGAGCGCACAAGACCTTGCCATCGCCCACGCGCTCGCGAATACGGGCGACTTCAGTTTCGATGAAATTCTCCATCGTCCACTGGCCGGTACAGCCGCAATGTTCGTAGAGGAAGTTGCGAATGATTTCCACGCCCCAGGGTGTGTGGGTTACTTCGGGGTGGAATTGAACGCCGAATAATTTTTTTTCGACATTGGCCATCGAGGCCACCGGACACGAGTGGGTATGTGCTGTGCCCACAAAGCCCGGCGGTGGCTCCAGGACGTAATCGCCGTGGCTCATCCAGCAGATCAGGCGACGGTTGAGTTCACCGTAGAGCGGAGCATTCTTCTCCACATCCAGCTCGGTCTTGCCGAATTCTTTCTTGTCGGCCGGAACGACTTTGCCGCCCATCATATGGGCCATTACCTGATGGCCGTAGCAGATGCCCAGAATCGGGATACCCGAATGGAACAGCGCATCGGCACACTGGGGAGCTTCTACTTCATAGACCGAAGAAGGACCACCCGAGAAAATGATACCTTTGGGATTGTGGGAGAGAATCTCTTCAATCGAGGCATCGAACGGCAGGATTTCGCAATAGACTTTACATTGACGCACTTTGCGCGCGATCAACTGCGCGTATTGTGCGCCAAAGTCGAGGACAATGATAGTTTCAGAGGAGATGGAAGACATTGGAGATTGAACGGCAGCGTAGCAACCGATTTTTTACTTACCCTGCCCGACTTTCTGATCGAACTGCTGGCGCTTGCCCTCGGTTTGCAGAGCGGGTGCAATCAATAAATCGACGGAGTGCATTTCGCGCAAGGTAACGACTCCGCAGCTTCCCATGCCCAATTTTAAAGCACCGACAAAGTTCATGGTGCCGTCATCGGTCGTGGCCGGGCCGATCATCAATTGATTCAGCGAACACTTCTGTCCCACCGCGATACGAGTGCCGCGAGGCAAACCGGCTGAACTGGTGGCCATGCCCCAATGATAGCCGCCGCCCGGTGCTTCCAGGGTGCTGGCAAACGGTTGCCCCATCATGACGCCATCGGCTCCGCAGGCAATCGCTTTACAGACGTCGCCGCCATTACGCAGGCCACCATCGGCGATTACCGGCACATAACGACCGGTTTTGGCGAAGTAATCTTCACGAGCTGCGGCGCTATCGGCGATGGCAGTGCCCTGTGGCACGCCCAGACCGAGCACGCGACGTGTCGTGCAAGCTGCTCCCGGCCCAACACCCACCAGAACGGCACTGGCACCGGCTTCCATCAAGGAAAGCGTGCCATCGTAAGAACAACAGTTACCGATAATAACCGGCACTTTGGATTGCGCGCAAATTTGCGACAGGTCGAAATCGCTGCCCTTGCTCGATTTGAACTTCGCCGTGGTAGCCGAGCTTTGAATGACGATGGCATCGGCACCGGCATCAATGGCGGTTTGGGCGTGATGGATGCCCAGCGGAGTGAACGATAAAACGGCCTTGCCGCCGCCGTCCTTAATTTCTTTGACGCGCTTTGCAATCAGTTCAGGTTTAACCGGTTCACGATAGAGTGCCTGAATTGTGGGAACAACGCTTTCGCCAGGTTCATTCACCAGTTTCTGGATTTGAGCGTGCGGATCTTCGTAGCGGGTTTGTAAACCTTCGCCATTCAAGACGGCGATGCCGCCGAGCTTGCTCATGGCAATTGCCATCGGAACGTCAACAGCGCCGTCCATAGCCGAAGCCAGGAACGGAATATCCAACTCTAATGACCCGATTGGCAGTTTAATGTCACAATCTTCTGGATCTACGGCAATGATGCCGGGCGCGAGCGCCAGTTCGTCTAAGCCATAAGCGCGGCGCGCTTCACGCTTTCCACCGATGAGCAAAATCTTTCACCTCTATAAAACCCGAAACAAAAACGAAAAACATCTGGAAGTTGCGCCCCTACTTCACCGTAACTAAAGACGGAGTTGGAAACGCTTAATGGAACACGCAACGCGTGGAAAAACAGATGGGAACAACGAAAAACGCGTATCGTTGGAGTGGAATGTATATCTGCTGCCCCTACTTAACGACGCTTACGAATATTTTATGTAATATGGCACTTTTCGTCAATTGCTTGCCCTGCAAAACAATTACGAGAGCGAAATGAGGTAAAAAACCTTAAAAAAAGAGGTTAAATTTCTAAGAAACCTCTTGTCGGACAGGGCGTCTCTCTGTATGCTTAATCGCGCTTATTCTGAGAGCATTTCAGGCGATACCAAGTCACATCGAGGGGCCTAACCCGCAAGAGCGGGGATTAGTCCCGAATCGATGTGGCTTTTTTGATGCCTAAATGGTATTTTTGAGTAGTGCATAAGCTGTACAAAAATCGCAACCACCGGCTCGCGGCGCGGTGGCTGACTCTACCAATTTCACAGCCGCGAAAGGAGTGTGGCCCGGTAAAAATAACGATGAAGTATGACGATTAAATAGACGAAAGCTGGTCCTCAATTTATTTAAGAACCGTACACAAAATTCATCGTTGGAAAGGTCGGGCATCTATCCGGAGTGGGGTCACAAAGCCCTACCCCACCTGCTTAGGAGGCAGTCACAATATGCATCTGGTTATTGAAGGCCGCAAAGGCGATTGGCACAAACTACAAGATTTACCCGGCGTTTACGAATTACTCGACACCCTGCCGGGCCGAATCAATATGACGAAGATCATGCCGCCGATCGTTACGCGCTACGTCGGTGTCACCCCGGAAGACTGGGGCGTTTCCGGTTTCGTCATGATTGCCGAATCACACATCACAGTTCACACCTTCCCGGAACGCGGTGAAGTTTCTATCGACGTATTCTCCTGTAAGGAATACGATCCGGCCCATGTTTGCGACGAAATGATCGCCGCTTTCGGCTTGCAAGAAGTCGAAACCTGCGTGCTGCGTCGCGGCCTGGAATACGGCAATGAAACCACCATGCTGCCCGGTCAAATGGCTCCTCAAGTGACTGCCTATACTCCCGGAGTAACGAAAGCAGAAGAAGATGCCGAACCGATGCTGGCTTTATCGGGCTACAATCCCAATGGTTACGAGACCAATGGTAACGGCCTGAACGGCAAGCACTGAGCCGCGCTTCGCTCCAAACAAAGAGCTATACAAAACTAAAAACGGACGACCTCATAAGGTTGTCCGTTTTTTGTTAGACATAATTTGGAATGCCCTCACATTCTCAGCGTTATACCAATCCAAAATAGCACGCAAAGCCTTCGGCACCGCAAACTTCGTCGCAGATTTTCGCAATTTTTTAAATTGAGCCACAGATTGACACGGATTGTGGGATGAGAGCCGTTTCATTGCTCCACCCCGCCATCCGTTGACGGAGGACGTTTGCTTATTGCGACTTCAACATTCATCTGTGTAATCTGTGTCAATCTGTGGTTAAGTTTTCTTACAGACAATGCTAACGTCTGGTTGCCTACTTCTGCATTCATCATTCTGACTTCTCACTTATTTTTAGGATTGGCATTATTCACCGTTAAAATTAAACGCATTCCATGCTCTCGTTTCTTCACAAGAATTTATTGATGGTTGCAACCGCCCTCGCCGTTATGGGGGCACTGGTTCTTCCGGATATTGGCGTTATCGTTCAAAAATGGGGAATTGTTTCCCCGGCTATATTCATTATCTTTCTGTGCCAGGGCGCAACGATCGACGTCAGCCGCTTCCGTGATATCGGACATCATGCGCGTTTATTGTTCTGGGGATTTGTCGTCACCTTCGTTATAGCGCCCTTCCTGGGTTGGTGCGCCATGTATGCACTGGGCTGGCAAGGCGACTTCCGGGTTGGTTTTCTTCTAATGTGTAGTATGGGGCCAACGCTGGTTTCAGGCACTATTGTCGCCACACGAGCAGGTGGGGAAACCGAAAGTGCCACGCTACTTACCATTGTGCTCAACCTGGTGGCGGTCTTGATGATTCCGATCACTCTGGGCTTTACCCTGGGAAGCGGCAGCACGCTGGATCAGGGCGCATTATTGGTGAAACTGTTGCTGCTGGTTCTATTACCGGCAATCCTCGGTCAGGCGCTCCGCTTTCTCTGGCCTAAAATGATTACCCGGAGGCAACTGCTTCTTAAAGATTTGCCGGTTTATCTGCTCGCACTTAACATATTCGTTTCATTGGCCGAGCAGAATGGCAATCTCTATGAAATGGAACTCAAACGTTTAGCGGCAGTCGTTTTACCGGCGTTTTTTGTTCACTATATCTTGTTGTATATTGGTTTCAACGGAGCGACAAGAATACTTCGGGCCACGCCAACTCGCGCGACCTCGCTGGCGTTTGTCTGCTCACAAAAAACCTTGCCGGTCGTCATTGCGGTATGGGCAACAGCATTTGCCACAACGCATCCGCTGGCAATTCTACCGCCGATTATATTTCACCTGACTCAACTTATGGGCGATGGTGTATTAGCCGGTTGGTGGAAAAAACGATTCGAGCAGAGTTAAAAATACTATTCGGCTAAAGCAGCGCGGGCTGCTAATACATCGCGCACTGCGTCGTCCACCGCATCCGCCAGGGCGGTAAAATGCCCCATCTTTCGCCCTGCGCGCGGCTGCGTCTTGCCGTAGAGATGGAGCTTGACATTGGCAAACTCGCAAGCTGCTCTCCAGTTCGGTTCGCCGTCGCCCCAGGCATCTCCCAATAAATTCGCCATCGCTGCCGGACGGAGTTGCTGCGTGCTCCCCAAAGGTAAACCGCAAACGGCACGCAATTGCTGTTCAAATTGACTGGTAACATTCGCATCGAAGGTGAAGTGTCCCGAGTTATGCGGGCGCGGTGCCAGTTCGTTGATGAGCAACATGCCATCGGCCAACACGAAGAATTCCACGCAGAGCACGCCCACGACTTCCAACGCTTCGAGCACGCCACGAGTAATTTCAATCGCCTCGCGTGCAACGGTATCCGACACCTGAGCAAGCGCAATGGTTAAATCGAGAATATGATTGACATGCCGATTTTCCACTACGCCAAAATCGGCAAACTGGCCGTCTTGCCCGCGCGCCGCCACCACCGAAACTTCGCGTTCAAACGCAATCCAGGCTTCGAGCACACCTTCATTGGTGCCCAGCGACTCCCAGGCATGGGCAATATCATCCACGCTTTCAATTTTGCTCTGGCCTTTGCCATCGTAACCAAAACCGGCGGTTTTCAGTACACAGGGCACGCCCAGTTCACCAACGGCTATTTCCAATTCCTGCGCGCTGGTAACGCGACGAAACGGTGCGACTGGAAAACCGTTCTTCTCCAGGAAAGTTTTCTCCCGCAAACGGTTCTGCGCCGTAAAGAGTACTTCGCCGCGCGGATGGACCGGTGCATGTTTAAGCGCCGCATCGACAGCCTGAGCCGATACATTTTCAAACTCGAAAGTGACGACATCCACCTCGCGTGCAAAACGCTCGACAGCCTCATAATCGTCGTAATCGGCCACAATTTCCAAATCGGCAATCTGTCCGGTTGGTGTATCGGTATCGGGCGAAAGCGTATGCACGCGATAGCCCATGCGCCGCGCCGAAATAGCGAACATGCGCCCAAGTTGCCCACTACCGAGCACACCAATGGTTGAACCGGGAAGAATAGTTTTCATGATTAATTCACCACAGAGAACACAGAGGACGCAGAGAAAAAAAGGATTTTTTAAAACCCTCTGTGATCTCTGTGTCCTCTGTGGTTAATCTAATTTCGTATCGAGAACGGTCTGAGTTTGTTCACTGCGGAATTGGTTGAGTTTGGCACGCAGTTCCGGGCGGGTGTTGGAGAGGATGGCTACGGCCAGGAGCGCGGCGTTCTTGGCTCCGGCTTCACCGATGGCGAGGGTGCCTACCGGCACGCCGCCGGGCATTTGCACGATACTCAGCAACGAATCCATGCCCTTGAGCGCCCTGCTCTGCACCGGCACGCCCAGCACCGGCACGGGGGTTTGTGCGGCGATCATACCCGGCAGGTGGGCTGCTCCACCGGCTCCGGCGATGATGACTTCAATGCCCCGGCTTTCGGCAGTAGCCGAGAAATCGGCCAGTTTTTGTGGGGTGCGGTGCGCCGAGACGATATCGCATTCATGCGACACGCCAAAGCGTTCGAGAATCTCATGCGCGGCGCGCATGGTGTCCCAATCGCTCTGGCTGCCCATGACAACGGCGACTAACGGATTTTGAGTTTTGAGTTCTGAGTTTTGAGTTGAAGGATCTTGGGCCATAGGTCGGTTTAGTTTTGCACATTGCCGCACTTATCGCCTCAAAAAATCTAAGTTTGTGAGCTACTCATTCGCCAACACAACAAAACCTACTTGCTTCGCTTTCACCACCCAGCCATCTTTTCCATCGGTTTCGGCGTTTTGGGTATTGAGAGCTTTCGATTTGCCAATCTCCACCCCAAACCTCAAATCATTGGCCTCTTCAAGATTGATGAGGGTCAAAAGAACACGATTGTTGAGCCGATGCGCTTTAAAAGCCCAACCCGGATTTATGACCGTATCTTGATAAGACGGAAACATCGGGATTTTGACTTCATTGATCGGCAGACCGCTTAACTTAAACTGTTCGCTGACATCGACTCCATCCTGATAGAAATCTTCATACTTGGCGATATCCTCGGTAGTGCGAGCCAACATCTCCCAATAGGTGCCGTCCATATTGCCCGGATAATAGAAACCAACACCGTGCGCGCCATAGGCAAGAGTCCCGATAATTTGCTGACGCAGGCGCTCTGGGGAATTAAAAACCGTTGCGCCGGAGTAACGCACCAAGAGCAGGGGCCACAGCCGGGTGCCATTCTTTTGCTGCTCGATTTCTCGATGCCAAGCCTCCGTCAACTGCAAAACCTGCTTGGCCTGCGCGCCGCCGTAGCCACTGTAGAGCTGGGGCATGATAATATCGGTGTAGCGGGCCATTGCTGAGTTATCGGTGCCCAGGGCAAAGCTTCCCAGCGAATCTTTCCCTGCGGTGCGCGAAGGCGTGACGACAACACGGGCATCGGCATTTTGCGCCTTGACAGCTTCATAAATGCGGCGCATGTAGTTGCTGGTTTGCTCTGAACGGAACTCACCCCAACGCCGCCAATTGCGGGCGATACCCTCTTCTTGTGTTAAATGCGTTTGCAATGCGTTCTTGGCGACGTATTCACGGAATTTCTCAAACTCCTCGTTGCTGACACGATAACGCTCTTTAAACAACTTGACTGAAGCCGGGCTAAAGCCTTCCAAGCCATTGGGTTCGTAGTCGAAGGTGGCATAGCCACCATTGAGTTTCGCAGCAGCCAGAAGTTGCTTTACGCCGGGAATTTCGGCTCCGGCAGGCAGTGCGATGATCGACTGCGGGTCGGCATAGGCCAGCGACCCGCTGAGTTGTTTGCCTGCAGCGTTGTAATCAGGGTATTCCTTGCTGTGAAAAGCGCTGTGATGGACATAACCACCGGTGGCAATGCCTTGAGCCTCAAGCGCACTGCGGTAAGTCGCATCGGCAGCGGCCTGGGTGAGTCCGATACCGGAATGTTTGAAAAGCTGTGCAATGCCTTGCGCTGCTTCGGGAGTGGTGGCGCGCGAGTAGTTGTAATCCCACAGCGTGAGCGGTGTGCGCTTGGGATATTGGGCCGGCGGCACCAACTTGCGCAGGAAAAGCGGCCATTCAAAAGTTTGCAGTGTTTCGCCATCTTTTAGGTTAAGGCGAATGACTCTTTGTTCCACCGGCACGGCTGGCGAAACACGAATGAACAGCGAGTGGTTGATGCCTTCCCCGCCCAGGCGACTGCCCGGCGCACCGGCTATGAAACGACTGGGAATTTGGGCTTCATAGCGAGTGAGTATCCGCCCGTCTTTTTCTTCCGAAACGGCATTGGAAAGTTCAAACAACCCGGCCTGAGAAATAATCTGCACGCCCTGCGGCAGATCCCACTCCAACACCAACTGCTGCTTATCACCCCGTGCCACAATTTCGGGAGTGGCCTGAAGCGCGAAGCTGATCGGCTGCACTTCGTCACTCACCAGTTCCACCACGTTACCAGCATTGAGCGAGGCTGGGATAATGAGCGCTTTCCAGTTATCGGCTTGCGCCACGCCACAAGCCAGCCCACCCACCAACATCACACCGGCCAACTTTGCAAATAACTGACGACGAAGTTTTTTATTCATGAATCTATCTCTCTTTTTAACTGCCTACGTACGGATTCCAGGCGCTCTTGGCCGTAAACGGCTGCGCACCGACACTACACCCACCGCAAGCGCGTGCCTGGGCCAACACTTCGCTGGTTTTCACCCATTTGGCGTGTCCATCGGCAAAGGCGATGTTCATGCCGCCGAAATGGCGGCCTTTCTGAAAGTCACTGACAACCGTGGTTAACAAAGCCGGGCTACCCGCCGTCACGCCGAGTTCGCCTAACCCCGGCACATAGTCGTAGGAGCCACGAGGGATGGTGACAGCCTCCGTAGAAACGATATAGTTTCCCGAATCCATCATCAGATAGACCGTGGCCGGTGCCGTGATTGATGGCAAACCAACAATGGCTTCGGTTGCGCCGCCACCCCGCATTACCAGACGATTCGCGCCGTAGTTGCCATAGTATGGTGTAGCCCGTCCCTGTGAATCGACCGGGGAAACAGGGGCCGAAGGACAGTTGAATACCTGCGAACTTTTATGATAGGCATACAATGTTTGCTGCCAAAACCACAAACCCGATACCCACGGATAACCGTTGGGCGCGGGTTGGGAAGTCGTATAAAAACCGGCCGGATACTTCTCGTCGTAATCCTGCGTGTATTGCATCGCCGCCAACCCCATCTGCTTAAGGTTGCTCAGGCAACTGGTGCGCCGTGCGTTCTCACGAGCACGGGCGAAAACCGGAAATAGAATAGCCGCAAGAATGGCTATGATAGCAATGACGACCAATAATTCGACCAATGTAAATGCCGATTTCCTGTATCGTTTCGATGGCATGATAATTTTCTCCTCGATTTCCAGATAAAATAGTGGACTATTTTCATCCGATATCAGTGTACCCCGCCGACGCTCTGTTCTAACGGTTCGACGCCTCGAAATAGTTCACCGAAAACCACTTTATTCATCAGAATCCACATTTGCAAGATGCAAGGCATGCCGTTTCCGGTATTCGTTAGGGGTGAGGCCGGTGTGCTTCCGAAACACGTTACAAAAGCTGGCCGAAGTCGCAAAACCCACCAAATTCGCCACGTCGCTGGTGCGTTCGTTGGTCTTTACCAACAATCCCTTGGCCGCATTAACGCGTAAGATGGTGACATATCGCATCACCGTCGTGCCCTGTGCTTGCTGAAAAACGCGGTTGAGGTGGAAGGTTGAATAACCGAAATATTCGGCGATAGCCTCGAGTGTCAGAGGGGCATGGAGATGGGTTTGGATATAACGAATGACTTCATGGCTGAGTTTGTGGCTTTTGGCCAGGCTCTTTGAGGGTGCAACGGTCGTCTCCACATCCGGCCAGTAGCTATTGCTGATTTGCGGTTTGTTATGCGTCAGGCAATGTTTCAATCGCCACATAAATGCCAAAAGCTGGGCCTGCGCGCCCTGGCGGTTTTGGGGTTGGCGTAGTTCTCCTAAATACAGCAAACCCATTTGTAACAGTGGGGTGTCTCGAATTTCGAGGTTGTGGGTGATGGTATGCAAGTCCACTGTGCGGTGCGCTAATGCCACCAACACTTCTTCGTCCATAAACTTGATTTGAAGATAGCGGGTTTCATAGGGCCAGACCTCGGTGCGCGGCTTGCCATCACTGCGAGGCACATGGCTGGGATAACTAATAATCGCCGGGGCAGGAAGATGAATCTCAGTGATTCCCGCAGCGCGCGCCGCAACTGCCTTGGGCATTTGATGGCTCATTGCCGTTGTCACTCCGACCCGTTCGTAGTTGATACCTTCATACACAAAACTCAAAGCCGGTGCCCGCAGGGTGAGCATGCGCTCTTCGTCCCAATATTGCACGACTTGCAGGGCATCGTGCTCTTTATCCGGCAGGAGTTTTTTTCTTTCGACGCGGCATTGCAGTTGTGAGAAATCGAATGGTGGTTCAGCAAAAACCTGAAGCACCTGGCGGTATTGCAGCGCCGGAATAATAAACTCATCCAGTCCGCGCAGCATTTGCTTGCGGATAGCCGGAGAAGATGTGATAACGACCTGGGCCATGGCCTTAGTTTAGTCGTAAAAACACCTATCAAGGAGTTTTAATTAAACTCAAAAAATGCCCCCGACCAACGCTCTGACTCAAAAGATTCTCGAAACTGTTCGCGAACAGCTCATTCCGTGGGCACAAAGCGGGGCGCCGTTAGTCCTGATGGGCGCACCGCCGATAGTGATGGGCAATAATGCCGTTGCCGAGCATGAAGGCAGCATTTTACCGTTGCAGCATGGTTACGACAAAAGAGTGCGCATTCAGTCGTGGCCGGAGGAGAACCTCAACGCCATGGCCGTTCCCTACATCGGATGCGTGGTCGATGGCGAGGCCGATATAGTGACCGGCACTACAGAAACCATGACTCCAGACCAGAGAGAAGGTAAACGATGGGTTATTCAGGGGGCGCAACGCACTTTTTTTATTGCTCCCCCTTCAATCCCTATTTCACGTGGAAGCCGGCCGCATTGGGAAAGACCTCATCCCGAGTTAGCATTTTCACGTATTTTATGGATGCAGTTTCAAAGGACAGGAGTACGATGTCATTTTTGCGTTTCTGAAAATGGCAATCACTGGTCGCAGCCTTTTCACTTTGTCTATGGCGTCGAATTTCTGCCGCTTTCGCAGAAAATTATTCAAGAGATACGCGGCCAAGCCTCACAACATATGCCGCTTGCCTACCATTATCTTGGCGTCCTGCTGCATTTAATCGTTCGCGAATTGAGTATCAAAAATACTTCCAGCCCCCAAGAGATTTCGGCCAAAAGGGAATTCGGAGCGCAGGTTGTCGACGAAATATTACTGCGTCAGGTTACGGATTATATCGACCAGAATATCCACCAGTACAAGCTTTGCGTGCCTGATATTGCCGAGCATTGCCAGATTTCAACCAGGCACCTGAGCCGTATATTCAAGCATAAGACGAACCAATCGATCAAAGAATATATTATGGAGCGACGCGTAGAGTTGGCTAAACAGCTTTTGATCGACTCTGCCTACACCGTAAAGCGAGTGTCTGATTACTGCGGTTATGCTTCTCCGTCATCGTTTATTCAACTCTTTCGCCGTTATACAGGCATGAGTCCGGTCGAATTCCGACAGGCCAAAAACCGGCAGATGGCTTAAAGTAACAATAAATGGCACATTTCAACAATAGAAACACCCAAAATAGGAAGACAGTATTGTTTATCCAGCCAGTGCCAGGGGTATATTGTTTATGTGAGTCCATTTAATCAATTCGGAAGGAAGGCAAGATGAAAAAGCAGAACAAAGCGTTTACGCTAATAGAACTTTTGGTCGTTATAGCTATTATCTCAATACTCGCATCGATTTTATTTCCCGTATTCGCCCGCGCCAGGGAGAATGCAAGGCGCACCAGTTGCTTGAGCCAGCAAAAGCAAATCGGGCTGGGAATCATTCAGTACACCCAGGATTACGATGAAGCCTATCCCATGAGCTACTGGCGCTTATCCACAAATGCAGGAATTGCGCAGACGCAAAGCAACATGCCGGGCACAAAATACAATGTCAGTTGCGGCAATACCACTTGCACGGGCTATTATGTGAGTTGGATGGATATTATTTATCCCTACGTCAAGAGCACGCAGATTTTCGATTGTCCAAGTGCCATTAAAAATACAACAACCAGTACTACGAATGCTCCCAGCTATGGTTACTCGGTTGGTATCTCCGGCTGGCAAGCCTTCAACTTCTCGGGCGGCGTATCGCCGTCCCGCATTCCCATCAAAATTGCTGTCGTGCAACGCCCTTCTGAAATATTCATGCTGCTGGATAACCACGATATTTATTCCATTCACAGCGACCCGACTTTTATCAGAGATCGCATTAACAGCACCAACCCTGTTGAGCGCGCACGCACGGTGGCTCACTTCGATGGAGTAAACGTGAGCTTTGCCGACGGTCATAGTAAATGGCTCAAATCTGCCCGTATTGCCGGTGCGGTTGGCACTGGCGCGGCGGCATCGTGCGATACAGCCAGTGCCAATTCTAACAACCCCTATTGCGCGCGTGACTGGAATCCATTTGTCCAATAATCAACCTCTTCAGATATGAAAAAAATTAGCTACTTATTAGCCCTGTTGTTAACGTTATTGCTCAAAAATAGTAGTGCTATGGCCGCGGAAGACTGGCGTGTCGTGATGGTGCCGGCATCCATTAATTCAGACAAGACGCTGCGTTTGATCAGTGGCAGTATGCAAAACGTTTCTTTCGTGCTGCAGGCTTCGGACACAATTAAAAACAGTGCCGCGGAAATCCCTTTGAAAATCAGCTTTGATTTTCCGGGCAGCTTTGACGTTGTTCATCAGGGTGGACAATATTCACTCACCAATCCACAGATTGTTGCGAATGGAAGTCGCAAAAGTATCGCCTATGATATTTTATTGCCCAATTCTAAAATCTTAGGCGCACCCGGTGCTCGCTTAAATACGGAATGGAATTTTCACACGCTATTTGTCAAAACCCCCTCATCTGTCACGGCACCCGAGAGTTATGTCACGGCAACGGTGCAGTACCAGGGGCAATCGCAGGTGTTTCGTTGGCCGCTCGTCCTGAGTGATATTTCCCCGGCCTCACAAAGGCCAAAGCGCATCCATCTCGGGTTATGGGATTACAGTTACAGCAGGGCCACAAACAGCGTGGCAGCCACCGGCATTGCGCAATTCCTGAAAAACGCCGGTATTACATACACGCAAACCGCCAACGATTCGGTTTATCGCAAAGCGTTACAGGCTCAGGGAATCGCGACCGGTGGATACACCCATCAGAACGCGTTTATTCATAAATCCCATCCCGATGTGCGGGCAAACGGCACCCTGGTTCCCGACTTTCCTGATCCACAAGGTATTCGCTCTTTACCTGCCGGTGAAGTCATTCCCGGCGTTAAGACGTTAGTCAATAATGCTGCGGCTCACAACGGCATGGCCACCTACGATTACGAGCCTTACGGGCGTATTGGTTTTAGCGACGCTGCGATTCAGGCATTCCGCCAGAAACATGATATTTCAGAAACCGATTTCAATATCTTTCGCGCCTATGTCGTGCAGCACGTTTGGTTAGCGTATAGGGCCACCGATCCACAGATTCGAAATATATGGTCGCTCTGGACAAAGTTCCGCACCGAGCAAACCAGCGCTTACACCAAGCGCATTTACGATGGTGTGAAGCAACTGAATCCCAATGTCCAGATTTTGTTGACGACGACGCCTTATGGGTACGATGAAATGAGCAACAAAATCCTGGGATTGGATAATGCGGCGATGGCTAAATATTCCGATGTCATTATGCCCCAATTCTATTTAGGCTACGGTGCGGCGGAAACAAAAATGATTATGCAGACCACTGCGGGCTGGAAAAAACGATTGATAGGCCATCAGGCGAATACACAATTGTGGCCGCTGCTTATGGTGCGTTTTAATGGTGCTTCCATTCGCAATTCACCGCAACGCCTCTATCAACAATCGTTGGGGAGCATCGTGAACGGCGCCAGCGGAATCGTCTACTATTACCCGGGAAATATGGATGCACCTTACTGGGAAATGACGGCACGGTTAAGCCAGGTGTTGGCAAAGTATGAGAATTATTATTTGGATGGTAAACGAATTGACGAGCAATTTGAACTGAGTGGTATGCCTCAGGGTGAGATGGATGTAAATCTGTCCCATCAACGCATTGAGAAAATCCAAAATCCCACCTGGAATTTCACTGCTCACGAATTAAACGGCAAAGTGCTTTTGACACTGATGAACCTGCACGATTCCAATAGCATTGCCTTTGAAATCAACACCGGCCAGAGAAAAGTGGTCAGTGCAGAAAATGCAACTCATAATGGAAAAAATTGGTTAGTGAATGCAGGTGAAGTCGCTTTTGTTGTATTTGATTAACTAAATTCATAGCCACAACCATGACAAGCGAGAGCGCCCCTGCTATCCTGATGGAGCACATCTCTTCACCATCTGGATTTTTAGCCCTCGTTTGTCATGTTTCCAGCAGCCCTCACTGCCCTCCTTTTTGCTTTTTCCGGTGTCTGCGCCGGCCGTTCCACCCGCCTCATCGGCGCTATGAATGCCGGTTTTTTACGTCTCCTCGTCGCTTTTATTACGCTGGCAGGCTACGCCTATTTATGGGGTAGCGGGCACACTGGGCCGGGGTTGGCTTTCTTCATGCTCAGCGGCGTTATCGGCATCGGATTAGGCGATACCGCTGTCTTTCAAGCCATTAAAAGATTAGGGCCACGCCTGAGTGTATTGTTGGCCCAATGCCTCGCTGCCCCCTTTGGCGCAGCTATCGAATGGGGTTGGATGGGTACTACCCTCACCCCGGCGCAAATCGGCGGCATCGCCATTATTTTGGTAGGCAGTGGCATGGCAGTATGGCCAGACAAGAAAATGACGATTCCGCGCAATGTGTTGTTGCCCGGTGTTTTCTTTGGCGTGTTGGCTGCGCTCGGCCAGGCACTGGGTGCGGTGATTACCCGCAAAGCAAATGCGGCCAATATCGTCGAGCATATCGAAATCAACGGTTTGTCGGCAGCCTATCAACGAATGCTGGGCGCATTGATCGCAACACTGGTAATCTACCTCATCTCCATGCTGTTCCAACGTGGCCGCACCGCAGAAAAACCGGCAGGAAAAGACGACTACAAAAAAGCCGCCCCGTGGATTATCGCTAATGCACTCTCCGGCCTGACGTTTGGCATCGCTTGCTATCAGTGGGCCTTGCAACACACCGCCACAGGCATTGTGCTGGCGATAGTCGCCACCACTCCCCTGCTGGTAATGCCGATGACCTATTTCCTTGATAACGACCGCCCCTCGCGCCGTGCTTTGCTTGGCGCAGTGGTGGCGGTATCGGGAGTTATTGCGCTGACTCAGTGAGCTTGCTGCCAAAAACCAAGTCAATCGCCGCCAGTAAATTTAACTCACGAAAATCGCAACCGGTTGCCGGATCATGTACCGGAATGCCCGTTTGTTGAAAAATTGCCAGCATAGCATCAGGAATTGTTACGCCATAACGTTGCCAGTCGAAACCAGATTTCTCAATCGCTTCCCGCAAAATCATCGAACTGCCGACCGCATAGGCGTTGGAAGAGGAAGTCGCCTGTGCGACAGCTAAGAGATCGGTGTTGGAGAAGCGGTCGAGATATGCTTCATGCAATCCCGGCTTCACGGCACCAATGGCGAAGCAATCTTGCGCACAGGCCGGCCAGGAGATGCCGTCGGTGAAGTTATTGTTGGCGCACGGCGCACTGACCCAGATGTGACGCTCGCGCAGTTGGCGCAGTTTTTCATCGATCGCGGTTTCGATGGGTGCCGGATGGGCGATGTCATCAACGGGAGCCAAATTGACGGTGGTGATGTTATATTTCTGGTGATTATCAATAACCCATTGCAACGCCTCGGCGATGGTCGCCGATTCATCGCCCGGCAAATGCACAGTGGTGACACAACGCACGTGTGCGACCTGGTTGTTATAAGCAATACCGCGCAAGCCTTCGTAATTGACAGAAGAAGGATAGCCCACCGTCGTGCCGTGATAGCCGGGTGGGCGATGCGCCGGGTCGGTGCCGCCTTCAACGGTGTTTCCTGTTGCAATGACCTTTGGCCCCCACGGCAACTGCGCCTGCCATTGCGGCGTAGTGATGTCGCAGCCGTCGTCAAGCACCGCCAGTGTCTGGCCTTTGCCCCAGGTTAAAACATCACTATATTTCCGCCACACTTCCAGCACGCCGAGTTGCTCGAAGCTTTCGCGATTATAGGGCGTAAATTCCGCCGAGGCATCGCGACTGGCCTGCGGGTCGATGCCCACCTGTCCCTGATAACCTTGCATAATTTTTCACTTTAGCCAAACAACTTCGGCGCACCGTGTTGAAGGAAGTTTTGTCCCAGAGCCTTATAACCATCGGCGTTGGGATGCAGATTATCCGGCATCAAATGACCCAGATCGGCATTATAGAGGTCCAAACCATCGATGTAAACGATATGAGCATCGCCATTCTCTTCCAGTGTTTGGGCTGCCTTGCGCACGGCGTCGCGATAATCTTGCAAAGTCCAACCGATGGCGTTTGGCGTCGTTTCACGATCGAAGCTGTAGATGGGAGAAGCCAGTGCGATAGGCGTGGTGGGGTGCTTTTCACGAATAATCTGCACGAAGCCAATGAGGTTGGGGCCGAAGGTGCGTGAATTCAAGCTACCGCTGCCATAAATATTGATACCGGCTTTAATCGAAATATAGTCGGCTTCATGGTCGCGAATGACACAGGCCATGAGCGGGTCGAGATGGCACTGTCCGCCGTAACCCAGGCAGGTCAGGTTGAGGTCACGGCCTCGCGCCACCACACCCGGCCAGGTAAAGGAGGGCGAAGCAGCTTCGCCGCAATGCGTGATGGAACTGCCGTAAGCAATCCATCGCGGGCGAGTATCGTCGTAGGGAGTCAAAGTCGCGGCGTCATCGAGTTCCAATGTTTGCAGGGCGAAGTTGCCACGCTGGGGCAACCAGAATTCCAGCAGATTCTCTCCGTCGGGAAGATTTTCAAAAGCAAAATTAGTGTGATCGGTAAAGTCGGCGGTAGCGAAATATTCCCCATTGACGTAGAGATCGATATTCTGCGGTGCCTCATACGGCAAGATACTGCCTTTGACCTGGCTGGTATTGCTATGAAACGACAATCGCACTCCGGCCTGGGTTGCGGCGCGGTTGGCTAAATCACCAGCGAATAAACCACGCTTTTCAAATGGGATGCGCCAGGGGCGCGTATAATCTTCGGTCTGTTCCAACGAAATCTGTCCATGCCAGGAAAGGCGCGGATCGTTGTGAGCGATAATCATAATTTGTTTATACAATACCTCGAATATTTCTAACGCCGACCATTTTAACACTCCTAAACAGCCTAAAACGCAATTCGCGGATTTTATAAACTGCCGCCCATGAAGCCCGTTCTTAACGCAACACGTCGGCAACTTCTCGATACGCTGCAAAATCAGATGATTCCCTGGCTAGGCAGCGGTGCCCCCATTGCTCTCCTCGACGCGCCGCCACATATTCTGGGATCTAACCTGATTCATGAAAATCCCGGGAAAATTCTGCCCGATAGCCATGGTACCGGTAAAGCGGTGCAGGTGCGGCACTGGCAAGAAGAGAACATGGATGCGGCCAGCGTCCCAATGATCGGTTGCGTGCTGGATGGCGAAGCCGATATCGCTGTGGGCACCACTGCGAAAATTTGCCGCACCTTGAATATTCCCGGAACACAATGGGTTGTCGAATTGCCCCAGCGCAGTTTCTTCATCGTGCCGCCCAACGTCCCCGTTTCTTCGGTTGGCAAAGTGCATTGGTATCGATCTCATCCCGAAAAAGCCTATTCACGCATGTGTTGGATGCAAGTACACGAGAACGGTGTCTACTGTCATTTCAATGCTTCGAGCCAGGGAAAGTTGTGGATTTCACCTCATACTTTCGAACATCATAAGCAACTTTTCCCTCTGGCTAACAACTTGATCTACGAAATGCAGCGACATTCTCATCGCTATACATCCATCAGCTATTTTCACTTGAACCTGTTGTTGGAGTTCGTTCTGCAAAACCTGATGGAAAGCTCGCGCCAGAGCAAACTCAGCGAATCGGCCACTCTGTTATCGCCTATTACTTTTTCTGAAAATCCTCACATCACCGATCCACGAGTACGCAAAATTCTGGAATATATCACCGACAACCTCTCACGCTCGGAACTGAACACGGAAATGATTGCTGCTCATTTCAACTGCTCGCCAACTCACCTGCGACGCATGTTTCAGGCACAACTCTCAACCTCGCTGATGAAATTCCTCACCCAGAAACGGATGGAGTTCGCTCAGCAGCTTCTGCTTGAATCGTCGTTCAATATCGAGCAGATCAGCGAATATTCAGGGTATCGGTATCAGTCGAATTTCACTCATGCATTCTTGCGACATTTCGGCGTTTCGCCCTCGCAATATCGAACCAATGTTCGCAATTCATAAAGATTAGTTGTTATTCATACATAACCCTTTAATAATCAAGCTGCCCACGAGTTATTAGGCCAGGCTGACGGGACATAATTAGAGCAGCCAACATATAATATTTGGAGAACAGAAATAAGATGAGAACCAAACAGAAATCAGGCTTCACCCTAATCGAACTTCTTGTCGTTATAGCTATTATAGCTATCCTTGCCGCTATCCTTTTTCCGGTATTTGCACGGGCACGGGAAAACGCGCGGCGTAGTGCTTGCCTGAGTAACTTGAAGCAAATTGGGCTGGGTCTTATGCAATATACGCAGGATTATGATGAAAAAATGCCTCCCGCCGTCGCTTACGGCGGCCAGATTCAAACTCCGCCCAACGGCTATTTTTGGTCGAATACTTACTGGTTCTGGCAGCAGATCATCTATCCTTACGTGAAATCTTCCGAAGTTTATTTTTGCCCTTCGTCATCAACCCACCCTCGCCATGCCGATGGAAGAGCGGCTCCGTTCTATGGTAACTATGGGGCAAACCAGAGCACGATTATCGGCCAATCGCTGGCCGCGTTCGTCGCTCCTGCCACGACCTATGCCATAATGGACTGGGGCGGAAACGCTGCCAACCATTGGGACCCCAATGTTCCGGGCACTTCGCATGCACAATATGGTTTTTTGCCGGGTTCCGGTCCCAATTCTCCCCTGCGCAGTCCACAAAGAACCATCGTCAGCACCTATCAGCGCGATTTTGATTTTGGCAGGCATTTTCAAGGTATCAATATCATCTTTGCCGACGGCCATGTGAAATGGGCGCGTTCGGAAGTTGTGTATAACGAAGCACTCAAGTCGCAAGCCGGTAGTAAATCGGCTTGGAGCATTAGCAATAGCTAAAACCATATCTTATTTTTTATGAAAATGACAAAATACTTAACCATCCTCTCTTGCTTGCTTGCGAGCACAACCGCCTATGCTCAGAACGTTTTCAATGCCAATTTCGAGGCCGGTATCGCTCCCTGGGCTATCGAACGACCGGCTGGTTATGAACACGGGTCTATCACCATTCAAAATGAGAACGTTTATCAAGGGCAAAATGCACTCCGTCTGACGGCCACTCAGCCTAAAAGCCTGGTTCGCCTCGTGAGTCCACGCATCGAATTGACCGATGCCCGCAACCTGACTTTTAAAGGATGGTATCGCCTACAAGGACAAAACAACGTCCTGGAGCTTCGGATTCGCTCTCTCGACGCCCAGGGCACTTATATGATGCCCTGGCAGGATTACTTTCAGTTTTCCCGTTTAAAGCCCACCGATAAGTGGAGCGAATTTACGCTGCCGCTTTCCATTCATGCCGATGCCCGTTTCATCGACATTACACTCACCTATTCTGGTGAACCGGGAGAGGCTTATTTCGACGACCTCGCCCTTACCCCGCTCTTCCCTATTCAAACCCCGTCTACGGGCTACCTGCTTGCAGGCACCGATTCGCCCCAAGGCGCTTTTTCCGCAGAATCGCCGTTAAAGAAAATCTATCCCGACTCACAGCGCCCCACGGCAGAACGGCGCACGCTTGCTATAGCCGCTGCAAAAGGCGAGAGCGAAGCCACGCAGTTAGTACTGTGGCCCAACGTTCCTCTTGAAAATCTCAAGGTTGAGTTTCAAGAATTAAACGGTCCGCAAAAGCTACCACAGGACGTATTTCAGGCCCGCCACGTTGCTACTGTCGATATTAAGAAACCCGCTTCGCAGGGGCGAAGTGGCCTTATCCCTGACCCACTACTCCCTCATGCCCCGGCCCGGCTCACCGCACAGCAACCTCACTCAGTCTGGATTAACCTCAATGTCCCGCGCGATGCCAGGGCAGGTATTTACCAGAGCCACGTTGTCGTTTCCGCCCAGGGAATGGCCCCGGTTTCCATTCCTCTGGAAGTGAGGGTCTATAATTTCACGCTTCCCGAAAAACCATCGTTTCAAACCCTGGCCCGGATATGGAACTTCCCCATCGAAGGCCAGAGCGGGCCGCCTGAAGCGCGCCAGGCGTTTCGTGAAAACCTGCGCCAACACCGCATCTCCGGTGAACAAACCATAGCCGATATTCCCATCAAGGTGAGCGCCAGTGGGGAGGTCGCTATCGATTGGACACAATGGGATATCGAAGCCGAGCGTTATTTCTCACAATATGGGCTGACGGTTTTCAACGTGCCCCACGTCTATCTGGGTAACTGGTCGGGCTTTAGCAACAAAACCAAAGACGGCCTCTGGTTCGGCTTGAAAATCGGGAGCCCGGAATGGCGCAAAGGTTTCGGCTCCTATGTAAAGCAAGTCGCCGATCACTTGCGCGCCAAAGGTGTATTGAAATATGCCCTCTGGCAAATTTGGGATGAACCCGCAGAGGCCCACCACGAAACCATCCGCCTGGT
>Ga0209369_1000274_pt1 | contig 98625 bp, 100 predicted proteins | sample EBPBio142010_DNA_FD_185865 | JGI IMG/M metagenome (GOLD analysis project Ga0209369, IMG submission 185865) | Wastewater treatment Type I Accumulibacter community from EBPR Bioreactor in Madison, WI, USA - Reactor 1_10/4/2010_ DNA (SPAdes)... | ecosystem: Engineered > Bioreactor > EBPR >...
GATATATTAGCATGTCTGCAATGTACAAGAAAGTAAAGTTAGTTTAATGAACCGCCGTATACCGAACGGTACGTACGGTGGTGTGAGAGGACGGAAATTGATGTAATCAATTTCCTCCTACTCGATTGCACCAGAATAATATTCAGAGCAGGCAGTGGTTTTGACCTAAAAAGGCGAATCCAAACGCTCGCAAAATTTGCCCCAAACAGGCGTTCCTCATAGCCAGTGGTATCTTTAATCCACTCGGCATGAGAAAACGCCACACAGGGCGAACGTGTGCGACAGGCGGGCGAATAAACTCAGACGCCAGTAACGGCAATGCTTTAGCCGTCACATGGCTGAATGGCTGCTCGTGAATTGATTGGGTACAAAGCTCCGAAATCGGCGTTGATTATCCCTAGTGGCATCCTTACTCGACCAAGGACTAGAAAGTGCGACACAAGGCGAACGTGGGGCACATAAATGCAAGATGATCTCTTATCCCAGTAGTGCCAATGAGTTAAGGCAAAAAACATCGTCTTTCTCAGCTAACCCTCGGTTCATGGTGAACCCCTCCTTGACGGCTTTTTTGCCTTCTGGTAAACTGGGACGCAACGGGGGGTTTAAGGGGGGACGACCGTTTCTCCGAAATACTATCTGGACTGACCAGAACTAAAACCATAATTATCAATCAACAGCAGAGAAGAAAAAGGTTTTAAATACTTTTCTTTCTCTGCTGTTATTATTTTTTGAATCATAGTATTTTCAATATTTTCCTCAAAGTTTGACTTGTAATCGAGCTGAACCAGAGTTACTATCACACACACGACTTCGAGATAGTTTAGTCTATTTCCAGAAGTTACCTGTTTCTGACAGGGTGTACTCTTGCTACGGAGACTGGTTCTCCTAGACCCAATAATACTTACCCACCCTTGTCCCCTTGGTTGTCAGAGGATGTAATTCCAGGAGAGAGACTTATCAGCCCCGGTTGTAGTTCGGTTGCCAAACAGGAGGACAATGTTGAATGAATAAGCGTAAAGAAGACCTGATTTATGTGGGCATAGACCTGCATAAGGAATCCCACACCGCAGTCATTTTAGACTGTTGGAACACAAAACTCGGCGAGATTACCTTCGCCAATACACCAGCTGAATTTCCAAAGCTGATAAGAAAAGTGAACAAATTCTGTACCGAAAACAAAGAACCTGTCTATGGTTTAGAGAATGCCTACGGCTACGGTCGAGGGCTTGCAGTCTGGCTTATTGCCAAAGGCTTGATGGTCAAGGATGTGAACACATCCCTTGCTCATAGACAAGCCAAGTGCCGAGCCATGTACAAAAAAAGTGACAGTGACGATGCAGAAGCCATCGCTCTTGCCACCATTAACATGCTGTATACACTGCCAGATGCCTGTCCAAACGACGCCTATTGGTCATTATCCCAAATGGTCAATCGCAGAGACAACATCATGACTCAGCGGATCAGACTTAAAAATCAACTCCACGAACAGCTGTGCATTGCTTATCCAAGCTACAAGCAGTTCTTCGAGGACATCAGCCGAAAGACAGCCCTGTTCTTTTGGGAACACTACCCGTCTGAGAAATATCTCAGAGGTAAAACCCCCGAAAGCCTTGCAGAAGAAATGAAAGACGTTGGTCACAACAGTTTTTCTGTTAGACGCTGCAAGATTATTTTGGATGCAGTGAAGCGTGACCACACCAAGGCAAAGGAATACCAAAACTATCGAGATGTGATCACGAAGGGTCTGGTCAAAGACCTTCAGCATTATGATGAGCAGTTAAAAGCTGTAGACAAAGAACTGGAGCAACTTTATCATGACCTTGGCTGTACCTTAGCCACCATGCCCGGTATGAACATTACCACGGCAGTTAAAATCATGTCCGAAATAGGCGATGTGAATCGCTTTCCAAACCCTGCAAAGCTGGCTCAGTTCGCAGGTATAGCCCCAATCAATCTGTCTTCAGCGGGTAAGGGCAAGGATAAAGCATCAAAACAAGGCAATAGCAGACTCCAAGCGACCCTTTACTTTCTTGCGATTCAAATGATTCAAATATCCACCAAAGGAAAAGCCCGAAACCCCATATTCAGAGACTATTACGACCGCATACTGGCAGAAGGAAAAAATGTCAAATTGGTCTTAGTTAGCATTGCCAGAAGACTGGTCAACATCATCTATGGCATGCTGAAAAATAAAACTGAGTATCGATTTCCACGCCTTGAAACAGGTGAAGTAGCGGAATATTGATACTCGAAAATAACAGAACATGGTAGAATGTAGGCAGTAGTGATTTTTACAATACAAACTAGTAACATCTTAATATCTCATCTAAGTATTTTTATGTGAATAAATTATATCGATACTGATGGCTAATACTCTATTTACTATTTCAAGTTCTTCAACCGTGATTTTTCCGAGTTTATTTTTTAGACGCAACTTGTCTATTGTTCTTATTTGTTCTAACATAATAATTGAATCTTTACAAAGACCATTAGGTGAGGCCTTAATATGTACATGCGTTGGTACGTTTGATTTATTATTACTTGATGATATACTCGCCACTATTACAGTGGTACTATGAATGTTTCCAATATCAATCTGTATTATTAGTACCGGACGTTTTCCACCTTGTTCAGATCCTCTCGATGGGCTTAAGTCCGCAAGATAAATTTCTCCTCGACAAATCTTCATTGTAAAGCTCCTTCAATCAGCTTTTTTTAACACTTTTACATTATCAAACATTGCCATTATTTACAATATATTTGGTAAATATGGGTTATATTACATAGATACTTTAAAAATGTTTAGATTGTTTTTGTTTGAAATTTAATAATTGGCATGGTATTATTTATATACACAATATTGTTGTTTTTATATAATTTACAAGCCCACCATGAGTGGCACTATTTAAGAGGCGATAAGTCTAACCAAAAGGATAGGCTTTTTTTATTGCCCAGAAAGGAGGTTAATATATGTTTTACTATGTACATTTGTTTTATTTGCAACAGCTTTGCTGCTTGGGTATTTTGTCTTCTGTGGCAAAGAACTCAAGTACATCAATGAAATCGGTTATGAAAGAGCCAGAAGGTTCTTTGTACTCTTTGGCATGGTTTTCATGATTATTTCACTGATTGTTTCAAAAGTGACTCAGGAGAGTTTAGCATTTAGTCTCTTTGGTAGTTCTTTTGATGAGGAGTATTCTACTCTCATATGGGCAGTAATCTATTTTTTGGTTCTCTATGTGAGCATTTTCGAAGAGTTTCATCTGAATGGATGGATCACATCGAAAAGCAAATCGTGGAAGCAAATTGACGAAACTCAGCTTAACTCCATCAACAAACTGGTCATTAAGGATGTACTGGAAGGAAAGTTAGAAAAGGACAAAATTTTCTATAATGCTATTTCCTTGCTAAATACTATGCAAGAAGACCTTGTAATGATTGGAATCGCGAAGACCGACCTTTTCTCAAAAGAATATGGTGGTATTTACTATCACTGTAAAGATAAGAGAATCAAAATGTTTATTGATGGTATAACTGACATAATTAATTTAAAGTCAAATTGAATTATGCTATAATATACCAAAGGGAGGGCGAACCATGGCAGAGAGTATTGCAAGTAAAATTGAGAAAATGACTGTTGTTGAATTCTTAAAGTGGCAAGAAGAGCAAAAAGAAGCTGCCCTTGAAAGAATAAGAGCGATGAAGGAGACCGACCCAGATTTTTATTGGAGTGTCGTCAGACTGAGAGCTGACCAAGGTCTTAAAACATAAAGCACCGATCATTTAATTGTGGTCAGTGCTTTTTTCATGTAATAAAAGAGGCGATTATGTTAAACCGTTCATGTGAGCGGTTTTTTTATTTAGGGAGGTTTTTATGTTTAATGTAGTCATTAGTTTCTTTACAGACCTTATCTTCTTTGTTTTAGATTTTTTACTTAGACTAATTGATTATAGTAGCTTAGAAGTAACAGCTGCAAAAGCGGGAGAAAACCCGGTAATCGCATATGTCATGCTTATGTTCATGGCAGTGACTTTTGTACTGATGATTACTGCGGCTTTTGTAAAGGCGGTTTATAAACTGATAATGCACCTTTACCGAAAGGAAATGCAGTGGAGAAAATTTAAAGCAAGTAAGGCACTGCATCCAGTGATGTCGGTAGGACTGGCAAAAGTAAACTGATATGGCATAAAGAGGTACAGTTTTGTACCTCTTTTTCACATCTTCAAGTAAGATGACACAACCCCACGAGTTAGGAATTTGGACGAAAAATGAAGGGAGGCGAATATATGGCGCATCAAATAGTTGGAATTTCAGAAATTAAGAAAGTTACAAGGCACGAACCTTGCCAGGTGTGCGGAAAACCTGACTGGTGCTTTGTCAGCACGAGTACTTATAGTTTTACTGAAGGCAGCAATGAGGATTTTGATTTCATATCATGCAGGAGGATCCTCGAATCTCAAGTTTATGGAGAGGACGGCAAATACTATGTGTATGAGCGTACTACAGGAGATGGTGTTCATATCTACGAAGAAGTCATGCAGCGCGCTCACAGGCATGAGAGAATGGGCATCGATAATAAGGTCAAATCGCCAGCTACCTATGTTGTAAAGAGCAGTAAAACAAAAACGATTAAATGCGAAAACAACCTGGCATCCGCCGAAAGGCGAGATAAGGTCTACCGCGCTTTTCTGGGGCTACTCATACTTGAAGAGCACCACAAAAGATACCTTAAATCTGAACACTGGGACGATAAAATGATTATTGATTCAATGTTTAGATCATTACCACCTCAAGGGCATGAGCTATCAAATGCTATAAAGAAAAAGAAATCGGGAGCAGAATTAACCTCAAAAGAAACGCTGATGCTAGGATTAAAAAACAAGTCAAGGAAAAGCATTTCGCAGGAGCTGTACCTTCAGTTTGGCGATTTGGAGGGAATCCCAGGTTTTTTTCTAAATTACAACAAATATAGCAACGAATACTACTGGGACATCGCGACAAAACAAGGGATTTTAATGCCCATGTTTGACGCCTTTGGCCGTATCTTTGCTCTTAGAATTAGACTGGACTTTCCTAATGAGGCGGAAGGCAAGTACAAGTGGGTTTCAAGCTACTATGAAAAACTCATTTTAGAGTCTGAGACAGAAAAAATATACGATAATCCAATGAAGAAAGGCAGTAGTTCACCACTTAGTGTGAGCTATCTATTCCCCGATTATCAGACGCCTTTCTTGCTCGTTACCGAAGGAGAAAAGAAACAAAGGGTTGTCGTTTCAAAGAAGGGGATTGCATGTGTTAACGTACCAGGTGTATCCAGTTTTAGGACGATGCTAAGCGATATCGATCATTTAAAAGAGCTGTGTATCAAATACATCATCATAGCATATGATGCCGATAAATCTAATAATATTATGGTTCTTAGGGCAGAGCTCAATTTGATTCAGGCGTTGCTTGAGGCAGGTTTTGATATCTTTGTCGCTGGCTGGTCCGAAATCTATGGAAAAGGCATCGATGATGTGCTACTAAGTGGAAATGACATCACATATGACACTTTAGAAGAGTACTTAAGCAAGTTTGAAGAGCTGACTGAAGAATAACCTAGTTGACATTATGGCATATATGCCATATACTTTGAGTAAGGATTGGTGACGAGATTGGACAAGTTTAAGGTAGAATTCTATGAGTCTGTAAATGGTGTAGTTCCAGTAGAAGAATTTCTTCTAAGCATAGATATCAAGATGCGCGCTAAGTTGATTGGAATAATGGATTTACTTGAGGATTATGGGAATCAATTACGTGAACCCTATAGCAAACCTCTTGGTGATGGGATATTTGAAATTAGAGGTAAAATTGGAACAGATATTTCAAGAGTATTGTACTTTTTCTATTATGAAAAGAGGATAATCTTTACGAATGGTTTCATAAAAAAAACTGACAAGGCGCCACCTAATGAGATTTTGAAGGCAAAATCATATAGAGATGATTTTTTAAGAAGGGAGAGAGAAAGATGACGAATTTTGATAAGTTCAAAGTTGAGCAACTTAAGAATGAAGATTTTAGAAACGAGTATGAGAATCTTCAGCCAGAGTTTGATGTGATCAGGGCAATAATTGATGCAAGAACCTCTAAACACATGACTCAAAAGCAGCTAGCAGAGCGTACCGGAATTAATCAAGCAGACATAAGTAAGCTTGAAAATGGTACTAGGAATCCTTCTATAGCCCTTTTGAAAAAGCTTGCAGCTGGAATGGATATGAACCTAAAGATTGAGTTTCTACCTAAATGAGGAAATAAACTAGAAACAGGCCCACTGAGCCTGTTTTTTTTTATTGTTTTAAAGATTGCAGTTTAGTGTTCATGATTAATAGAAATTTAATATGTTTTGTCATTGTGTCAGTGATTTTGATATAGGGCTTCTAAGCTATCATTTTGTCAATTTTCAAATAGAAAGAAAATAAAATTCATATTTAATACAATACATGTAAAAAATGATTCATGAGTTTAAAAAAACACTTGACCAAAATTGTGACGATTTATACGATAGCACTAGAAAAATCCAAGGAGAAATTTGATGGTAAGATATCCACTATATAAGGGCGGTTTCATAGTACTGCCTGAGCCGGCAATAAAGGCGCTTTATATCTTTGAGAAGGCCTCTAAGCTGAATAAAGCTAAACAGATTAAAATACTTGATGAAAGTCTATCGTATCATATAGCAGAAAGTAACTTAAATGATGTAAGAAATAATCTACTTAAGGAAAACAATATTGAGTTTCCTGAAACGCTTACTGAAGTAATTGCCTTGCTTAAGGCTACGGGCGTACTTACAGAGAATGAAACCAATTACCAGATCACCTATAAAAGCACCATTGAGCAATCATCAATTGAACTAAATAGAGATTCTATGGATGTCATATCTTATATGAGATCATTTTACATGAATAGTGAAAAAATGATGGGATATATCAATTCACTTGATTTTACTGGTTTTACACACAAGCAGACAGGTGAAGCTCATGTTATTTTATATTCAGATCTGATTGATGAACAGCTGGAACCGGCTGAGAATGCTTTTAGGGCAACTTTTGTATATGAAGTTTCTCTTTTAAGTGATCAGATTAAGAAGTTATTGTCCCAGGAGGAGTAGGATGAAGAAAACAGTTATAGGCATTTTCATCCTGATTTTAGCTGTTTCTTCAGTCACATTTGCAACAAATGAGGACACAACGACTTCAGACACGCAGTCACAAGAAAAACTTGAAAATATGAAAAAGTCTAATATTGACAAGATGATTGAGTACGAACCTGTTAGTGAGAATGATAAAACACTTACTGAAGGTGTGACTGAACTTGAACGGAAGCTTGATTATGCAAGAATCGTAGCTACAAGAATTCTTCAGAAGAACGGAAGAATACTCGTGATCATCATTTCTGTATTTTCACTGATTGCCTACGCCATTCTTAAAGCTATGAAAGTCAAGAGTATGCAAAAGACAGCACTTTTCTTTGTTATCATGCCTGTGGTTTTCTATATTTTTTACTCGTATCTAAATCCATTTTTAAGCACACTAGAATAGAGGAGGGAAATTATGCTAAATGGTGAACTAAAGGAATTTATATATAATGGTGCTGCCATTATCGGGCAGCTAAAGGAAAATAGCGTAGCAGTCGACCTTGAAGCTGAACTCATTAGGAGGATTAAAGATAGAGAGGTATTCGTCGTTAAAGTTTCAGGCATGAGAAATGAAGAAGACTCGGTCACCGCGAAAGTCATCGGGGATTATATGGGCATTATACCTAAAGCTCAGGTATCCAATAGGATGTATGTAAGAAATAACATGGATGAACTCATTGGACAAAACGTGCCTGTTATCGTGAAGAGTTTTGATCCAAATTCAAAGATTGTGCAGCTAAGTAGAGTTGACGCGATTAGGGAGCTGAGAGAGGGTTTCTTAGGTGAGATATTGCCTACGCTAGAAGAGATAAACGCTGATGGGATAAACTATAAGAAATACCTTACAAAGCATGCAGAGGGCAGTGATCCGTATTATGACAAATATCCAATCGTCAAAGCAAAAGTCATCAACTATGACGTTAATAGTAACCGGGTTTATGTGAATGTGGCTGGACTTGATATTATTGGCAACATGAATATCGCCATGTTTGACTATAGATTTATCTATAATCCCGAAAAATATCTCGAAGAATTTATGAAACCAAACACGGTCATCGATGTTGCACTCCTTGCCTATTATGATAATTCGAAGGATAAAATGCCATCGACCTTTGTCGTTAGTAGAAGACATGCCTTACCTAATCCATGGCAGGGGATTGAGACTAAGATTAGAGTCGGAGACATCATTGTGGTAAATGCACTGGAGAAAAAAGACTCACATTTCTTTGGCAGCTATGACAATTTCCCACTAGATATTAAATGCTACTATCCGGAAATCCCTGATAAAGTCACTAATGATAATGATGAAAAATATGGTAGACGACTGATTACTCCTGGTAAAGAGTATAAAGTCAAAGTGGAAATCGTAAACGCACATAATAAACTGCTAACTGCCAGTTACATTAGCGAATTGTAGGTGACGAAATGGCAAGTTTATTTGAAACCAATTGGGTAAGCGATTACATCCTGCACGACCAGATCAATTATACGCCTGATAGAACACTCAACAAGACGCTTTCAAAACTACAGGTCATTGATAAATACGATGAAGGCGTGGTTACCATTAGTGATATGTACATTTTATATATCGTTCACGTCATGACTTTTGCAAACGCATACCAGGTTTGGGATTATGTCAAATGGTGGGGGAAGCATAATAATGAGATTCCACTAATCTCATCCGACAATTTTGAGAACTTCAAAAACCGTCTAGAAGAGTTATGTAAGAATTCGTTTTTAAAGCGCCATAAGTTTAAAAACGTGGAGAACAAAAGTCGCGATTATTATTATGTCACTGTGCATGGTTATAATTTTCTTAAAAAGAAACTTTACTATACAGGACCCTATGATGAGTATTTAGGTGCAATTCCACTTCAGGAGGTACTTAAATACCTTGCAAACAATGAAATCTTAATAGAAATTCTTAAGAAGACCACCGTTGAACACGGATATCATCTCGAATCAAAGCCAGTTTTTGTATCGCACATCCAGTTTTTTGATAAAGCTGCGCGCGAGAACGTCACAACATTTGGATTCTTTAACATTAGAAAACCCGAAGGGAAGATTAAAATACTCCTTGAACCTTACAGGCCTACTTTTGATAAGCATCAGTACCAGCAAAATCAAATGGTAGCAATTCAGGATAATCGATTTGCTTTCATCAAAAGGTATTTTGATGAGTATGTGAAGAAGAATAACACCCCTAATGGACTTAACATCGTCTTTGTCGCGGAAAGTCTTGATGCAGCTAAGAAGCTGGCAGGCATGATTGCTACTTTTGATCCTTATCTTCGTAGCATAATCTACATTACGGTGGACAAGCTAGTCAAGCAGCATGGACTCGATAAAACGTTTTTAAAAGTGATTGATCGCGACGGAAAAATCAATCTTTCGCCGGTTTTACTCGAGGTATAAAAATAAGACATATCCGCATGGGTATGTCTTTTCTACATAGCTTTTGGCTGATAGCTTAAGTCGATGCTGATGGCAAGTGCCCGATTGACCTTTTCGAGCTCTTCATCTGTGATTTGTCCGAGCTTATTCTGAAGGCGTACTTTATCGATGGTCCTAATTTGTTCTAACATAATTCTCGAGTCCATTAAAAGGCCATCGAGCGCAGCTTTTATATGTACATGTGTTGGGACCATTGCCTTTTTATCTCTTGATGTTATGCTTGCAACGATGACCGTGGTGCTATACTTATTTCCAACGTTATTTTGTATGATTAATACTGGCCGAACGCCACCTTGTTCTGAGCCTCTTGACGGGCTAAGGTCCGCTAGGTAGATTTCACCTCTACAAATCTTCAAAATTAGACTCCTTTAGTTCGTTACTTTTTTAATATGGTAATAATAACAAACAAGGCTATAAATTACAAGATATTTGAAAATAATTAATTTTATTCCATAATTTTAAAGTTGATGCATTTGTGTATAATGTAAGACTACACATTTGTCCGCTATTTTTTGATAATGGCGAAACTGAAAGCACCTGATTGGAGAAATCATAAGTTATAATCTTTAAAAAGATGAGAAATTATCATAGGTATGTACAGTATTTTATTTGAAACCTCAAGAGCTTAATGTTTTGGATGTGTATAGGCGGCTTTATGTCGATTATTGATATGATGGATTCTAGCGAGCTAACCAAAAATTAATTTTTAAGACTCATGGTTCATTCGGAGAGTTTTTTTATACTTAAATTTCAATGACTTGTCATTAAATAGAATAAAAATTGGAAATACGATATAATATCTTTAGCGCTTCAAGTATTCAAATACCTATTTTGTGTGTTGTTGATTTCTCCCTCTGTCCACTGTGGGGTCAATTTAGGCGGTCAAAAACAATTTATGTTATTAAGTACTAAGGCCGAGCTATGCCGTTGAAATAATAACTCTGCAAATTCGATATAATAGTACACTATCTCTACAGAGAAGGAAGGAACAAAATGTTAGAGAATATAGCTTGGATGAACAAGTTTGGAATTATAGACTTGATTGGTATTATTGTTAGCCCTATTATTTCAATCATTATTTTGTGGTTAACTTTGAAGCATGAAAAATCACAATTTAGAATGCAAATTCAAAAACAAGAGAAAGAACATAGAGAAAATATCGAAAAATCAGAACAACAGCACAAACAACTCTTAAAACAACAGCAAGAGGAGTATCGAATCGCAGCCATGCCATATTTTGTCATGGACAAAAAAATAGAGACATATTTTGAAAATGAGACACTCTATTTTACAATTTCGTTTACAAACGAAGGAAATGGAACAGCAATTGAATTAACAGGAAAATATATTGAAGAAATGTCAAAAAATTATTTATGCCCGATGTGTGAAACTGTTTCTGCTATCTATGAATGTGGCTGTCCTTTTGACTATGAAACAAATGTGGCAACTCCTAAAGGGACTTGCCGCTTTGATATGTACCAAAAGCGAACTGCAGATAATCTGGAGAATACGAATTTTGATAAGGTGACTTTTAGTATTTTGTTTAAGGACATGTATTTTAACTTATATGAGCAACAGTATATGTTTATCTTCGAACAGAGTACAGAAGACAATAGTATAAGAATTATGCGCGTATCTGTTGGTACTCCAACATTAATAGAAACTACTTCGAAAGAAAATTAATGCTTACTACAAGACAAACAAACCTAACAGAAATCTTTAAAAACCTACACAAGCAAAGATCGTTGTCAAATTATATCATTAAAATGATTGGTAAACTTGTAATTTATATAGAGATAGTGATTTAGAGAAAGTGGTTAAGTTTAAATAACTGGCGAATAGATGAAGAAAAGAAAAAAGTCTTCACAATAAGTTAATATTGAAAACATACCCCTTCGCTAAGCAGTGAGTCCTTACGACTTTATTATTGTCTACTCAAGGCAGCTTGTATATCGAAGTTAGTCACAAAACTTTGTTAGTATTGATCTGGAATTTCTATTTAGGAGTTCATGTAATTGAGATGATTATTTAACTTTGAATTTGTAATCAAATATCAAGTCCATTTGATTTAAAATTTTATAGTGAGGCAACACAAACACTCAAATTAGCGATAATAAACTAGAAATTATTAAGACAGTTGAATTGTTAAAGTTAGGCATTATATGAGTCGATTGGTTAGCAGGACAGTTCTATTACTTTGACTCTTTTTATTTGAAAACTAGCGTCTTATATGGTATCATTGTTACATGCAAAGTTATTATTTTTAGAATTTATAAGTCCACCGAAAGAGTGGCACCATTTAGAGGCGATAAGTCTATCCAATAGGATAGGCTTTTTTTTATGCCCAAAATTATAAGGAGGATCGATTATATGTATTTGCAGCGCGGCGATATTATCAAGGTTGAAAGTAATGTAATTTATGTATGCTTTACAGATTCAAGTAGCACAGATGCAATTACCATAGCGATTGCTGAGGAGTAGTATTAATCGATAACTTTGCAAATTTAAAAAGAGGAGTGCCTTATTTGAATAACATTAATTTGGTAGGAAGGCTAGTGAAAGATCCAGAAGTAAGAACTGCAGGAGATAAGAACATCACATCATTTAGACTGGCAGTAGATAGAAAGTTTGGTGGTAAAACCGACTTTTTCACCTGTAATGCGTGGAATGATAATTATATTTGTCAGTACGCGAAGAAAGGTACAATCGTCTCTTTAAACGGTGAAGTGCAGTTCAGCGAAAAAGAAGGGCGCTACTATACTACAGTAGTCGTAGACCACTCTAAAATCGTTGCTGAGGGTATTAAGAAAGATGAAGTAAAATCTTCAAGTGATTCTTTTGAAGAGTTTGAGGATTTTGACGATGCTGACATCAAAGGGCTTTTCTCAAATTAAGGAGGAGAATGATGGAAAGAGTATCAACGTTTTCAAGAACCGTTGATAACTTTGCTAACAAGGGGCAGTATTTTACTTGCCCCTTGCATAGCAAGGCTATTGGTCAGCTGTTTAGTTGGCCAGAAGATGAAGTCTGTATACTTGAGCCTAGCATCGGTGATGCTAGTGCTCTTTTTTCATTTTTGGATAGACGTTCAAACCGCACAATCTTTGGTGTAGAGCTCGACAAAGCGATATATGAAAGACATGTTGAATCTAAGGCTGTTGACTATATCCTAAATGCAGATTTTCTTAGTGGTATCACGATCAGTAACAATGTCTTTTCGCTTGCGTTTGCCAACCCGCCATACGGTGATAGTCAATATAACGAAAGGTATGAGTCAATTTTCATGAAAAGGATGTTCAACTACATCAAGGCAAATGGAATACTCGTACTTATTGTGCCTTATTACCTTTTTGAAAGAGATAGCAATTTCGCAAGTAAGTTTACAAACCGTTATGATGTAGAAGCGGTTTATAAATTTCATGAAAAGGAATTTAAAAAGTATAAGCAAATCGTTCTGATTGGAAGACGTAAGCAAGTTTTAAAAGAAGAGGAAGTAGCTGCAAAGCAGCTTCATAATCATGTGATGGACATTGATAATGTCGAGCTTTTGCCTATGAACCATAAGGGGAAGAAGATCCCAATCTATTCATCTGCATCGGCTAACATCAGTATGTTTCAGACACTAAATGTAAACAAAGAGGAGATGATAAAATCATATAAAAACGGTGGTCTGCTTGGGAAAACTAATATTTTAAAAAAAGTGAGTTCGAGCGATACATTGACCCCGCCAATCCCTCCTAAGAGTGGTCATCTTTACCTACTTGGCACCATTGGTTTTACTTCAGGGGCTATCGGAAGTGAAGCTGACAATGATCTGCATTTACAGCGCGGAAAAGTAAAAGAGGAGACCATTACAACTACTGAATCTGGTAATAATTCCGAAGTACTCGAAAAGAAAAAAACCATCAAGACAACATCCATGGTAATCATCGAGTCTAGCGGAAACATCATCAGATTTTAGGGGGGGGGAGAGGATATGTATGATATTTATGTAAATGAACTCAAAGTTTTTTCTGACTTCATAGTGTATGAGCCCAAAAGCAAAAAGCTAATCATGGCAAATCTTCTCGAACGAAGTAAGTACACTGTTCAGTCAGTAATTGCCAACATCTACAATAGCTCAAATTTCTTTATAAGCAGCGATGAAACGTTGAGTACTTATGGCAGTTATACAGGTTACATTCAAGGGTTCTCAGTAGGAAAGAGCAGGTATTTTCAAGGCATCATCAAAAGCGACCTCATTTACAACAAGAACTCGGCTATTTCCGATTCTCAGCTTGCTGTGTGTATCATCTCAAATGAGAATCAGTCGAAGGAGGACACTCTGTTTGATGCGCTTTATGAGATGCATGATTTACCACTCGAACGAAAGTGGAAGGATTACCTTTATAGTGAGCTCGAGCATCTTGGTAAAATCTCAAAGTGTAAAGTGCTTAAGAGTGAGGATTTTTCATATAAGATTAAAGAAGGCAATATTGCTACGGACCTGGCAAACTGGAGTTTTCATCTTTTAAGGGTTTCGCCTAGTGATTTGGATATGATTGTTTCACAGGGCATTAAGAATGGAATAATCAATGTCTCGAATACCCCTCAAAAGGCGATCACGGTAAAATCAATCGATGATTACTTTATGAAATATGGCGATAAGGTTATTGAGAATGTCATGAAGTCACTAAAGCCTAAACTCCCTAGAATTGGTAAGATTCCTTATACCGCAAAGCAGAAGATCCCTTTTCCCGTACAAGCAGAAGTTATCAATGGTATTGTCAATCATCTAAAGGTAATGGATTACATTATCGTAAACGGAGGTATGGGGGTTGGCAAGTCGTTCATAAGTAGCGTAAGCGTTGCTATGAGCCAGCTTAACTCACGGACACTTGTGATGGGTCCAGGGCATATGCTTGAAAAATGGCACGATGAAATAGCTGATGAGATTCATGGGGCAAAAGTCAAAATTATAAAAGACTTTGAAGATGTAACGAGTCTCCTGGATCTTAAAGGTACAGAGCCAGTAGGACAAGAGTTTTACCTATTTTCAAAAGATTTCGCCAAGCTTAGCTATGAAACCACACCGATTGTATCAAAGCATATGAATCATACAGTGCCACTTAAGAGATGTGGCTGTGGTCAGCTTTACTTCGATTCATTTGAACATAAGCAGTGTTCATGTGGATCAACTGAATTTAGTAAAGTCCGAAGCAGATACAAAGTTAGAGGCGCTACATGCCCAGATTGTGCTGAGGTGGTTTTACCTCCTAACGCTAAATTTGAGTCTATGAGTAACAGGAGAGAAGGCGACACCGAGCCTGTATTTCTAACGGACTTCAGTAATCCGACCAATAAGAATTCTGTTTGTGGCCACTGCGGCACTAAGCTTTGGCAGCCAAATGTAAAGAATCTTTCATTAGCTAATGAGTATTCAAACATTCAAAAGAAGAATGAAAGATGGATCAAAATCAAAATACCGCGAAACAAATCTAACAGAACATTCAAAACCGAGTACATGCTTAAGAAAAGCTACGAGGAAAATGTGACATCGGGCTATTTGAACAATGAAAATCACTCACTTGTGAAGCTCATAAAAATGAGAAGGTACTCACCGGCAAAGTATATCAAGAAAGTTTTAGGAAAGAACTTTTTCGATTTTGCTATATTCGATGAAGCTCACCTATTTAAAAGTGGCGATTCGGCTCAGGGGAATGCTTTTGGACAGCTCATTAAAGCCTCTAAAAAGTCACTAATTCTGACCGGAACACTTGCGGGCGGCGTAGCGGTTGACCTCTTCTATCTGCTTTATAGGCTCGATTCAAGGCTTATGCTGGAGAATGGTTATTCTTATAAGGATGTGATGAAATTCGCAGCCGATTATGGCGTTGTTGAAGAGACGAAATCTTATGAGAACGAAACGGTTTATCTCAACAAGACATCAAACGGAAGAAGCGTGGGCAGTAAGAAGATATTACCTGGCATTTCGCCGTTAGTATTTTCAAAACTACTGATCAACAACACAATCTTCCTAGATCTTGCTGATTTTGACGCGTTCTTGCCTGTATTAAATGAGTTTCCTGTCCCTGTAGAGATGACAAGCAAACAACGCGGACTTTATAATAAGGTCCAAGACAGCTTCAAATCAGAAATTAGGCAAGAAGGTGGGAAAAAACTTCTCGGCCAGTTCTTGCCAACACTTTTATCATTACCTGATGTAAATGAGCTCAGCCCAATCATCCATCCGGAGTTTGGCCATGAGATATTCAGTTTCAAAGAACCTGCAAAGTCTTTTCACGGGGTAGATGGATTACTGAGTAAAGAGCGTGAACTTGTAAAGATTGTGGAAAAGGAACTTGGCGAAGGCAGAAACTGTTTCATCTATGCAGAGTTTACTTCTGATGGAGAGAAGAATATCACCGAACGCCTTAAGTCGATACTGGAAGAGAGGCTTGATCTTAAAAATCAGGTTGCAGTCTTAAAGTCATCTTCTCCAAAAGCGATTCAGCGAATGAGCTGGATCAAGGAAAAAGCCGCCGAAGGTGTGAAAGTCTTTATTACCAATCCCAAGAATGTCGAAACGGGGCTAGACTTCATATTCAAGCATAAAGGAAGAGTTTACAACTATCCAACGATAGTTTTCTATCAGCTTGGATTCAATCTTTTCACCGCGTGGCAGGCATCGGCGAGACACAGAAGGCTGATTCAAACAGAGTCGTGCAGAACGTATTACCTCTTTTATGAAGACACGCTTCAAAGTGTTGCGCTGGAGACCTTGGCAAATAAGAAGGCGGCCACCGCAGCGCTACAAGGCACGTTTTCAGAAGAGGGACTCATTGCCATGGCAAATAGTGTTGATCCGCGTGTCTTACTTGCAAATGCACTAATGAACGGGGCACAAAAGAGTAACCTGGATGCACTATTTGATAAGATAAATGAAAGAAGGGACCTAGAGCTAACCGATGAGGATAAAGAGCTTATGGAGAAAATCCTTCGAAATTTCAAAAATGGCGATTTGACTGATAGAAATCAATCGGTTCAGCTTTCATTTACTGATATAGAAGATTTCATTAGCTCTATTAACTTCCTTGCCGTTGAAAAAACAATTGGAAAGGGAAAGAGCAGGGCGATTGAAGGACAGCTTAAATTGTTTTAGCATTTTATTGTTGCTGGAGCCATTGTAATAAAGTTAATCCCAAAAAATAAGTAGGAATACTTGAAGTTGTTTAGCTTCGAGTGTTCCTTCTTTTTATCTTATAAGATCAAATTTATTGCACGTGATAAAAAAAATTAAATTTTGCGCGTCAATTAACTAGAAATCTATGCAATTAGATACCATATATATTTTAATGATTTGAAAAAGCATTTACAGCCTTTTTTTATATTGTGAAGAAATTCTGGAAATAGATTTTATACATTTTGCAGAATAAAAGCTGATTAGGACTGTTTTGAAAATTCACCAAAGTCTCTTATTTTGAGTTCCCCCAGATCACAATGTAATTGTAAGTTAGCTAAACTAAATTGATAAATTAATATTACAAACTACATAAGCTTTTACAGAATTAATAGTCAATTTGGCATATTACTATCGACCTTTTTTATTTATATTTGAATAGCATGATGAATAGTTTTTCGAAATGGTTTTAAAGAGAGAAATCATTGTTGTAATCAGTCAAGTAAAAGAAACCAATGGACTACTTTTTATTACCATCTGCATCTGGATCCAATAAGCAGATTTGTCATACCTTGATAGGTAATGTTTTTACTTGTAGATTACTTTTAAATGGTACATACTTTAAATAATAAAATATATTTTTTCAGTGACATATATGAAACAAAAAAAATAAACATCCAACTTCCAAACCAGTTAACGGGGCTGAACGTTGGATGTAAAACTTGTAAATTCGCTGATTTAGCACACTTGTATTGTATCACTTCATAATTTGAAATAGTATTGATTTATTATTTTATTATTCGAAAATTCTTATTGAAGTAGTCATCAAGACTTTTGTAAATGGTCGAATTTTCGGCTTTGAAAACAGCAAAGTCTCTATTAAAAGTTTGCCTTACTAAATAAACGTTACCTTCAATTAGTATTATTGCATATTTGCGTATAAGGCTATTCTCCTTTGGAAGAATAAAAATCGTTTTGTATTTCCCGTATATTGCATCTTTATCAATTTTTAATAGTTCGTTCTTTTCAAAACTAAAAAAACTGACGTCTCTCAAAAGTTCAACCAGATTATCGCTATCATTAACTTGAAAAATATTCCATTCATTTGCAATTATTACACCTAGACTGGCGTCGAAGGATTCATAATTATCAAATAAATTTAAAGGGTTATTTATAAAGTTCTCATCAAAATTATAATCTCCCCATTTTTCTGTCTCATTACTTTCATAGGATAGTTTATTAATAAAGAAGCCTCCGAGAACTATCACGATGAAGAATAAAAATATATGCAAAATATTTCTAACAGAAACAACTTTATTCTTCATCATCTTCCTCCGTTAAAATGATATATTTACATAACCGATTGCCCCTATTGAACCCAATACTGATCCATTCTCATAAACTAAAATGTACTTAGTTATGCCACTACCCCAATTATCGCAGATTCGTGCATAATTTTGTCCGTTATAATATTTATTATGCCCTACACCTAGAACATAATGGGCATCGAATCCACGCCATACGATTAGGTAAGTTATTGTATTGTTATTGATTTTATCTTCATATGAATACCAAGTCAAATCCTGAAACCAGTCTGCAGTTATTGTAGTTGTAGAAGGAATGTTACCAGCAGCTTTGTTATCTAATACCCATTTTGTTAGACCGCTAGTAAAATTGGCATTTAAAGTTCCAGTTGATCCCGTTTTCATATAGGTGTAAAGAGAATCGTGAACGCCAAGGTTACTTGGATAAATTAAAGTAGGCTTATTGAATCGCGTAGAATAATATTTCAGTATGTTCAAACCAGCTGTAGGACCACAATTATTCACTTTAGTTGGGGATATATCAGTAGATTGCCACGCTACAGAAGAAGCTGATGTAATTAATTTAGGTGTAAAACTTTGAGTAGTCGGCAAAGAAGAAAATGGAAGGAATCCCCATTTGATGGGATCAGGAGTTTCACTACTTCCTGATATATTTGCTTTAACTTTTTTTATTGCTTCTTTATTTTTCTCGTTTGGAATTTTAAATCTATCCCAAGTTGTTTTCATTCTTACTTCTAATTTTTTATCATAATTATGTATATAACCATAGTTGTCTTTAACTTTTTTATCTTTAGTAATATTGAAAAAATCGCCGTTCGTTAAGTAATAAACTTTACTTGAAAGTAAATCGTTGATTAAATTAGTAGACTCTGAATCATAAGAGAATTCAAGTACACAAGTGTTTTCAACGGATTCAGTTACTACCATATAGCCAGCATTGTCACCATTTACATTTCTTAGTTTTAAGAAGTATGCCACAATTTCATCATTTAAATCAAATAATGGTATGGAATCTACAACCTGAGTGGCTTGTGTCCATATGCAATTAGAATCATCTCGAATACTAGAATGAGCAAAAAGGCTCGCAATAATTTGAACATCATTTGGCGTTAGTTTTTTTTCGTTTTCTGCAAATACAAAACTTAAATTAAGTAATAAACAGATTGTAATGAGCAGCATACATTTTTTTTTCATAAATTACCTCCTAAAAATTATAAAAGCAAAGCTCAAATAGAATAACATCAAAATTAGTTTGTTTTATATATCAAAAATATTTGATATAATAACACTTATTTAATAATCAAGTCTTAATAAAATATATTCTCATGATTATTAAACCGTTTTCACCTCCTCTTATTATACTTTATCAAAATATTAATGGATTTTTACTTAATTCATGTTGGATTTCAAATAAATCGAAATCAAATTAAACAAATAAATTTTAATAATCTAAGAATGATAATTATACGTTTTAAAGAAGTTCAGTTCGGGAGTATAGTCATGTTTTGGTGTTTACAATTCTAAGGGATCAGAATCTGACAGATTATTAAATGATTAGAAAAGTTTTAGATCATGTATTTCGATAAAATTAGCTATGCAACGCATTGGATATAGACTTAATTTCATTTATTCTTTAATAAAGTAACTTATGACAATTTTAATCTGCAATTGGAATCATTTGATTTTGTCAAAACAGTATTACATTCTATTTCCATTTATTGTTGAATTGTTTGGTTTATCATGGTATACTCTCTCTAAGCAAGATTATTTTTAAGTTCATTTGTAAGTCCACCAATGAGTGGCACCATTATGAGGCGATAAGTCTATCCATTAGGATAGGCTTTTTTTTATGCCCATTTTTCCAAAATGGAGGACTGGCTACATTAAGGATAAACTTTGGCGAGAGTTTAATAATTCAAAAGGAGAGAGATTATGAAAATCAAAAGAGAGACATTAATTGAAAAAATGACAAAGGTTGCTTCAGTTGCAAATTACAAAGATGCAAAAGGAATTATACGAATCGATCTAACTGAAAGTGAAACTGGAAACGCGATGGTACTTTTCGGCAGCGATGGTATTAACTCGGCAATGACACACCTTGCCTATAACGAGAATGTAGGCGGTGGTACATTCTATCTTGATTCAAAAAAGGTCATCAATTATCTCAGGAATCTCGGTGCATTCGAGATTGATGAAATTGATATGGACTTTGGCGAGAAAGAGATTACCATCACGACGGGTAAGGCAAAATTCAATTTCCCGGTAGAAGTGGTCAAAGACTATCCTCAAATGGTTGAGGTAAATCTAGAGACCATCGAGGGAAATAAATACACTATCAATTGCGACAGTCAAATATTCCATAGAAAGATGGTGAATATGGCTAAGACTGTTGGCGGAAGCGAAAGAGCGATTCTTATGTACTGTAATGTAATTGCTTCAAGCGATAGTATGAACTTTGTCACCAGTGATGGTTTTAGGGCATCACTTGCAACGATGAAAGCAGAGGCCATCAACCTTCAAACAAGGCTAGCTATCGAGTCGCCGGTTGAGTTTAACATCAATCCAAATATTTTATCGCGTTTACTTACACCGGTTAGTGGGATTGATGTGACAATGCTAGTGACAAACGACCTGATTTACGTCGTCGATAGCGAGTCAGCGATAACACTTAAGACGATCAAAGAGTCATTTCCTAATGTCAGAAGAATGATGCCAGAAGTGGATTTTGAATCTGGTAAAGTACCTTTTAAAGCGATTTATGAAGTGGAAGGAAAGGAGCTAAACAATGCCCTAGCACTTCTTAGAGCGGTTCTTTCCAATGAGAAGAACAAGCGTATATGCTTTGAACTTGGAGAAAGCTGCAAAGTGGAATCAACACAAAGCAAGGACCAAGGCAAAATCCAGCTTGGTGGTGTGATTACTGGTGAAGCGATCAAAATCAATTTTGATATCTTAAAGCTCGATGTCCTGAATAACGGTATCGAAAAACTCAGAATTGGTCTTATCGACAAAGAAAGTCCAATCTATGTGTACGACGCGTCTGAGGTGAATAATTTCAGTAACGCTTTCATGCTTATGCCAATGCTCTAATCAACTTGAGAATGATGATATCGCCAATCATCTTCTCTCTAATTCTTCTGAACTTCAGGAGAATTAGAGAGAATTAATTTCTCAGACGAATCGATTTTCTTGTTGACAAAAAAAAGGGCGATTTGTTTAATAGTAAAGAATAAGAAATGTGGAGGTTTAAATGAAAAAAATCTTAGTTATATCGGTGGTAATGCTTCTTTTATATTCACTCATGATGGTGTCTTTTGCAGACAATCCAAACGATTTAGACTCTTGGAAGAATGGCGCAAACGATAATCTTTTAGATGGTGCTTCAAATTCCACAAGAGACCTTGGCGCTTCAGTGGATTCCCTTATTAAGACTGTTGGTAAAATTATGACGTCGCTCTTAGTATCTTTTATTGGTATGAAAACACTTTGGGGCAAAGATGCGCAGGCGAAAAAGGATATCAAGGATCGCGCAGTCTTACTTCTTGGAGGAGCAATTATCATATACTTTGGTATAGATATCGTGATCAAGTTTCTTACTTTCTTCCAAGCTGCTTTTATGTAGTAGGTGAGTCATGAGTAGAAGATTGCACAACTTTCCTCAAAGTTATAAAGGTCAAAGTCAGTTTAACCGATTTATTGATTTTGTATCCGGTGGACTTTTACTGCTTGGTGGATTAATTTGGTTATTCTTGTCTTCAACTATCGGTCAGTTCATTCCTATAGCCGCACACGCTATAGGATTTTTATTAACCGCTTCAATGTATTTGCTTTATACGATAAGGGTGCCAGCTGATTATTACAATAAGCTTGGAAATGAAAGAGTCTATAAACTCCTTTACTCAAGCATGATCCACAAGAGAAAAAGATACGTTTATACCAAGTCGGTAAGAGGTGAGAAATGATGAACAGTCTTATTCCTTTAAAACAAAATACAGCTGGACTATTGAATTTTATAGTCGAGTATGAGCAGCTGATAGGCATTGTAGGGCTATTTATCCCCATTGTCGTGGTGCTTGCGGTTTTTTATGTCAGAAACAAGCTCTTTTCAAATACATCGAAGGTCGTAATGACAAATGCTAATGAACTTGACCAAAAGAATAGTGTAGAACTGGTGGGAATTGATGAGATTTCAAACAACATGTTCATCAGTTCATCCCAGGATATCTATTCGGGTGTAATAGAAACGACAGGCATCCCTTACAGGACATTTTCTGAAGCTGAAAAAGATGGTGTCAATGCGGGTTATATTGGCTTTTTAAACACGATCAACTTTCCTTTTTCAAAGCACATCATGAGCCGAAAAATCGATATCGAAAATACAGACAATATCTATAAAGAGGCCTATAAAAGTAAACTAGCCGAAATCGAAAGGCAAAAGACCAACCTTATGCCACTTGAAAAGGCGATTAGTAAATCAGAGAATCCAGGTGAAGATGAGATTAGAAAATATAATAAGGTTGTCTCGAAAATCAAGATGCTAGAAAGTGATCTGAATTATATTCTTGTTCAAATGAGCTATTTAGATTCCGTCACCTCGACCATACAAGGCTCTACAAAATCATCATACTATGTAGCAAGTGGTTATTTAGACGAAGAAGCATTAAAGGGTCTATCTGATGAAGCGGTACTCGAAGCATATGAAAACAATGTTAGTGACAGGCTCTCAGCAATGAGCAATTCGCTGTCCAATGTAGGGGTCAAGTCAAACAAGCTAAAAGACGTGGAGCTACTTGATTTAGCGAGAACACACTACAAACCGTACACCTCAACCGTTTATAAAACGAAGCATATTCTAAATGAAACGGGTATTGAGTCCGATTTTTCGCTTAATAAAGAAATCTTCGCGAGAGTAAAAATCCACGAGGCGCTGCAAAAGGGGGCTGAGTAAATTGCTTAAAAAAGGTGATGTCACTAAAGTTAAAGAGAAAGCCGTTAAAATATCAAAGAAAACGGCCAAAAGCTCGGTCAAAGGAGTGGGGGAAGCTAAACTAAACATTAAGAGAGCCGCTAAAAATGCAGTGAAAAGTAAGAAGACAAGCGCGGTGAAAAAGCGTGTCAGTGTCTTTGATATTAGAGATTTCCTAGCACCAGATGGCGCGAATCCGCGAAACACTAACCATTTTGAGCTAGTGGATAATGGTAAAGAGTTCTTTTACAGAAGCTTTTATGTCTCACAGCTCCCAAAGCGCGGTAAGTTTGTTGATACATTTGAGACGCTTTTCAGTTTCAAGAACTGCAACACCACCATCTATATAAATCCTGTATCGATCAATGAAGCCATAAGCAGTCTTGATAATGACCTTACAACCATAGAAGCGGAAATTATAACTGCTGATGAGAAGAGGGATACAAATAGAAGAAGAAAGCTCGGAAACAAGTATAGTGAGGCAGAGTTTTTCCAAACCATGCTAGAAGGCCGCGACAATAAACTTTTTGAAGTTGCTTTTCTATTCACGCTCATGGAGACTTCGGTTGAAGAGCTTGACAGAAGAACATCGGAGTTCGTCTATAAAGCGAAAGACTCTGGTATTGAGATCATCAGTTTTTATGCCAACCAGGAAATGGCCTTTAAACTGAATAAGCCATTTAACATAAAAGGCGTGTCAGACTTTACCTCTAACCTTCTAATCGGCGTAAAGTGGCATCCGATGGACCTATATTCGCTCTCAACTATTTTTGCTCATACATCATCAGAGTTTTACCATGAAAATGGGCTTGTATTTGGAAGAAACATTCTCACTGGTGGACATCCAGTAGCTTTTGACATTTATGATAAATCACACAAGAACCAAAATGTCTTTTTCGCAGGTGCATCTGGTTATGGAAAATCGTCCACGATCAAGAAGCTCATGAGATTATTCGGGACTATCAAGGATCAAAAGTTTGTCATCTTAGATGTTGAGAATGTTAAAGGTAGGGGTGAGTATTCCGACATCGTTGACGCTCAGGGCGGCTATATCTTTGAAATCAGCTCAAACAGTAACAACATTCTCAATCCATTTGAGATTAGCGAAGAAGAAGTCTACAACGTTGAAACCGACACGTACAGAAGGACGCTGAAACTCATTGAGAAGGTGCCTTATACTTCTAACATCATTTTGTCTTTAATATCCACTGATAGAGGTAAAGAGCATTCAAACATCATGAATAGAATCGTAAACGATACAGTGCTTCACTTGTTTAGGGGAATTGGGCTTAGAGAGAATGAGCCAGATACCCTTTACGATCAAAAGAACGAAGTGGTTGATGGCAAACTTATCAATGTAAAGGTCAAGAAAACATTACCGACCCTTTCTGATTTCTTTGTTGAAATCGTTAAAAGAAAAATTGATAATAATGAGCCTCTTTACCATACGGAGTACCTAAACCTGATTGCGGGACTTAGCAACTATGTTAAGGAAATCCATATTTGTGAAGACGGCTGCGGCTGTGTTTATTCTGAGGAATTAAAAGCTGAGAGAAACGGCGTTTGCGAATGCGGATCAAAAATTCACTCGGTATATGGCGCCTTCAGCTTCTTTGATGGCCAGACCACAAGCGACGAAGAGCTTAATTTTGACAATTACCCGATCATCTCGATTGATGTTTCTAGTGTCCCCCTTGAGTATCTACCAAAAGCGATGATGATTGGTATCAACTTTATTTTAGAGACGCTTATAAAGAAGAATTCTGAAAATCCGCAAAAGGCGAAGCGAATCACTTTTGTTAACGACGAGCAGCATAAAGCTTTCAGAAGACAGGAGAACAGGGACAATATCATTGAAGCGGTCAGAATTGTTAGAAAGAGAAACGCGGGGCTTTGGTCGATTACTCAGTCGATTAATGACTATACCCTCTATGAAGAGGCTAAGGTCATCGTTACACAATCAGATGCAGCATTTGTCCTTAAGCATAAGAACGCAGATTTTGAATCATTAAAAAAACTGCTTGATAACGTAAACGAGTCTGATATCAACTTTGTCATTAATGCCAATCAAGGCGAGCTTTTGCTGATTGATCCATCGGGTAAGGCTAGGGTGAAAGTTGACCTGCTTCCAATTGAAATGAACTTCGCCAACACTAACCTGGACCTTGAAAAGGAGATAAGGCGTGCATAAGAACAAGATGAAGAAAGTTGCCATTTTGATAATGATTTTTGCCATCTTGATCAGTCCACTTAGTTTTGCCGAATCAGAGGATGATGATGGCGGCTTCATTGGCAAACAACTGGCAGAGCTTCTTAAATGGGCACCAAATGCAATCGGTGATGGCCTTAATGGGTTTGGACCATCTGCTGAAGAAATTTACATGCCAGGTTCTCCTTACTACTTCAATTTTTCTACTGATAACGTATTTGGCCTTTTTACATCGAGAGCATATCCGCTTTTTAAGCTGATAGCGATTATAATGATTTCACCGCTACTGTCGTTTTATGGAATTGGCCTTATGAAAGCATCGAGCGGTATTGGCAGAAAAACATCGCTGGATGCAATCGTTACACTTGTCCTTTCGGTGGGGGTTCTTTGGTTTTTACCAGATATCCTGAACTTTATATTTAGCATGAAGGATGGTGTTGCTGAGGGTGTAAATCAAATATTTGTATCCGGCGACAATACGGGATTTGTTGAAGAAATGAGGCAAATTTCTGAAGATGGCGGCATCCTGGATGCACTTATTTTTCTCGCATCTGTAGTGTTCTCGTACTGGCTCATGGCCAACTATGTGGGGCTGAGTTTCGGGTTTGCAGTTCTTCTACTTTACACGCCAGTCGCGCTTATCATCTCATCTGCTTCGAACATGAGAAAAATATCAGGTGAGCTAAATAAGACGCTCTGGGGATACGTCCTCACACCAATATTTGACATTTCGTTACTCGGTATTGTGACGATTACGCGTGGCGTTGATCCAAGTGCCTTCGGTATCGAACCTTTAATGTACAACATCATGAGCATTGTGCTTGTTATGTCGGTTATTCCTGCTAGAAGTTTCATTAAGAGACTTTTCGGATTTGGACCAATGTTTGGCGATATGCTAGGTGTGGGAATGATAGCAGGTGTCGCTGGAATGGCCCTTAGAGGTGCAGGCGGTAAAGGCAAAAGCAGATCTACTGGTGGTTCAGGTAATGAAAACCGCGGACGAGATGATGCGGATAATAGCGGTAAAGCGGCATATTACGATGATTTAGTGCAAATGGAGAAACAAGCTCAAGATCCAGGTACTGAAGTTGGATTCTACGACCCTGCTAATGAAAACCTACCGCCTCTAAAAGAAATGACAAGAGATGATTTTTTACAAAAACATCAAGGACAATCATATTTCAATGAACGCGATATTGGTGGTCTCAGTTACAAAGAGAAAGCAGACTTCTATAATTCTCAGTCAAACCTAGATGAACTTAAAATGAGGCAAGATAGAAAAGACCGCATTAAATCGGGTGCACTTGGCGCAGGAAAGAGTGGTTTCAAAGGCTATACGTCAGTTGTCGGCGCTTCGGCAGGCATGTTCATGGGACCAGCAGCTGCTGTTGCAGGGGGGATGATCGGGCATAAGTTGGGTGACAAAATTGTAAACTCTGGCGAATCAATCAAGAAAGTGATTTCTTGGGGTAAGGATGTATATGATGAGTCAAAAGATGTGATGAGAGACAGCGATTTTGCCTCTAAAATCAACTTCAGAAGGTTCAAAACATCAGAAGAAGGTGATAGTTTAGCAGATGGAATTGATGAGCAAACTTTTGAAGAAGCTATCAAAGTGCATGTAATGGATATGGAAGAAGAGAAAGGCCCAGGGCTATCTCGGCCTCATCATACATTAGATTTCGTTTTTAAGTTCGATAAAGAAGCAGAGAAAATAAAAAATGAGTCTAATACATTTGTAAACAACTTAATGACCGATCTAACAACAGAATATAGTAGTCGTGCATTTGAAGATGCAATGGAAAATGCTGATGATTACAATAGCTTTTCTGAAAAACTCCGCGAAACGACAGTAAGAGTTGAAAAGTTTAGTAGAGGCGCACGGCAAATAGCAACAGAGTTTTCTGAGGCTAATGAATCAATCACAAGGGATTACAAATTTGAAGTTATAGACGGCTATTATCAAAATGATAACGTAATTGATAGAGAACATAAGGAAGCTAGAAATGATGTAGCTGTTAGCAAAAGAGAAAAGGCCATTTTAAAAATAACCGAAGATGTAAGTAAAGAGACCGGTATTGATTATAAAGCGTATATAATTGAACATTTATCAAACATGAACTAGGATAAGGTCCCTTGGCGATTTGCTAGGGACTTTAATTTTTTTCCAAAACCTGTCACGGGGTGTGGAGCTCCTAAGTTACAATAATTATATAAAAGTATGTTAGCCTACACCTACATACAAAACGAACGAAGATGAGGTGATGTTTTGGTTAATAGTGAAGCGAAAACACTCAAGGAAGAAGTAGAACAGACAATAAGAGAATCAAGACAATATGTTTTTCAGATTGATCATGAGGCAATTATGAATGGAATCAATAAGGGAACGGATTTTATTGATTTTGATGAATTCCTAGACTTTGAAGTATTTAAATTCTTTAAAGAAGGTGATGAAAATTACCACTTTTTTTATCAGGAGCTGTTAAATATCATGTATGCCAGAGTAGACGGCTATAATTGGTTCAATGATAGCACTGGCATATTTTCTTATAAAGGTTTGAGCGAAGCTGTTTTTTCAATTGAAGGTACAACAGCGCTATATCATGTTTTATTGACGCATCCATCATTTCCTTTTGGATTTAGGCAGCCAGTTTACGATAGACATAAGAAAATCATGCTAAAGCGTTATGCTGATATAAAATCAAAGATGCTGATTCCGCCAAATTTTAAGGACGGCTCTAATTTTGGGTTATCTGAAATGAAGGAATATTTAAACGACAAAAGTAGACGCGGAATTTCGCCTAGGCCAAAGGTAAAAGGGAAGACCTTTTTCCTCAGTTACTCCAGCCCTAAAATGATAGAAGATCATGAAAACGGAAGAGAGTTCAAGGCGAACTCTTACACGACAATGTACTTTCGTGAAGTGGATTTCAACAAAGAATATATCACGAACGTCACTTTTATGAATTATTTCGATAATGTAGTGCATCCGCTCCATTATTTCTTGGACATCAAATACAAGCACTTTAAAGAAGGTAATGAGAAACTAGATTACGGTTGGCATTCGATTAAATCACTAACCAGGGCATTGATCAATATGGGCGACGGATATGAATACTGGGATGAAAAATTATCCTACTATGACATTGTATGCTTCAATTTATTTGAACTGCCGCTTAGAGGTTTAGTCATTGAAACCGTAATGAAGTTTCTCCTAATCTTTCAAAAGAAACACCCAAACATTTATATAAAGGATGTCTCGGGATTAGGCTATTATCCATACAAAGATTATCCATTTTACGAAGAGCTGCTTGCATCAAAGATTGATGTTGGCATATAAGGAGGACGCAAATGATTTATATCAGCCTTTTAGCACTAATCATCTCATTGATTGCTTTGTTTTTTCCATTCTTAGATAAAAACAATAGACGTGGATATATGATTGGAAAACTGGAAAGAGAAGCGCTAAGCAGGTATTACAAACTTGGACCCGGTTCCATTGTTTATAGGTTTTCAGAAATTCCGCTCACCTGGATGTTTACTGCGTATCATTTAAGACCTGAAATCGTGAATCAAGGGACTACGGCTTTGAGAGATTATATGCTTCATATCAGTAAGTCCAAAAGGGTTATAGTATATGCGGCACTTAAGGATTATAAAATGGTTTCTCAAGATACGTACAAGCTTTTAATTCATGATCCAACGATGGAAGTCTGGACACTTCCTTTTAAAATTGATAGAGAATTCATTGAAAGGAATCTTGATTATATCATCAAGATTGAAGCGGAAGTGATTGGAAGAAATTCCGCGAGCGGTATCATCACGTTCCATCCCGAGGAAAAAGGCGCGTTTTTATTTAACCCGATTACTGTCGAATCCACCAATACGCCACTGATGATATACGAAACCCTTAATAATGTAGGAGAAGGTAGGTAACGATGGATAACATTATTCGTTTCCCAAATAATGAGCTTAAAAGACTTAAAGAATCAAATAGTAAGCCCGAATTGTCAGATGGCCAAAGTAGTGGAGAGAAAATTGAGCTCAAAGACCTTTATGCTTGTACCCCTGTTAAATTTTCTGAAAAAACGAGGCATGAGGAGTATTATTTAATCACCTTTAGAGAAAATAGAAGTTTTGTGTATGAAACGACGGAGTATATCAAAGTGGACATGCAAAATCCCATTGATAAGACCAAATGGATATATCCCGAAAAAGGAAAAGGCATGTCTGGTTTTGAATTTGAGAATAGTAAGCATCTTTCAAAGAAGTACTTGTTTCTCCACAGAGCCTATGCTAATCATTTAGTAAACTTGTTCTTAAATGACACTGAGAATTTCAGAGCAAAGTACCTAAAACTCCTGGGGGAACTCCCAATAACACTCCAGATCAATGGTAGGAACAATTACAAATTCAGCCTCAACATAGATCGAGCAAATGAATACGGGTTAATGCTGTCACGTGGTTATACAGATGAGCTTGAGTTAGTGTATATCGGAAAGTCCCAAACCAAATTTCCATATATCCATGGACTGACAGCGGTCGTTTACGATGATGTCAAACAGCGTATTATGTTCCTTGAACCAGTAACGCTAAGAGAAGGATTTGATGAGCGCAATGATGAGAATTTACTTGACATTGACAACGTGCTATTCGTTGAAAATAAGGCTTTCTCTGAACTTTTTATGAACGATTTTCTAGCCAATCGCAAATCAAAAGAGGCTACAAATGGTCAAGAATAAGCTTAAAAAAATACTTACCCGAATTTTGCTAAAACATATTTTGCCTCTTTTTTTAATTGTGATTTTATGCGCATCCATTATTGCCATGTTACTCGAAGTGCCAAAAACGATTATAAGCAGCTTAAAGTCATTCTTCGGTGATAGTTTCAGCGTACAAGCGACATTACCGAGTGGTTTGATTGAACTCAAAGAGTTCTTTGAGTCTAATCCCGATTTTGATGGCCTTGAAGAAATTCAAACGCCTGCTGTCCTTGCAAAGTATGTGGATCTTCAGATGAAAAGCGGCATTTTGAATTATAAAGCTGAAAGCAGTACAGATTATTATGTTGATGGCGTCTTTCAGTATTCAAAAAAGGAAACGGTTGTAAATGATTTTTTCAGTGCCTCCGCTAGATATACGACGCCATGGCAGCTGATGAGCGCGGTAGATATCATTAATGAAAATTTTGGCAGCTCTGAGCTGTCTGATGAGGTCATTAACTTCAATCAGCAGTTGAGACCACTATTTAACGGGAGTCCGAGTGATCAGTTTCAGGCAACTATTTTCGAGACAAAAACGATCACTAGCCATTATGTCATTACTACAGTTCAAAAGGTGGACTTGATAACTAGAAAGCCACTTGAAAAGCCGATTGAAACGGTAAGGGAATACACGGAAACTAAAGTAATAAAAACCCCAAAACCAATTTTTGAGACCATAGAGTATTATGACGGCAAAGTAACGAACGAAATCGAATACACCACTAAGTTACTGGACCCGGCTTCTTCTGTAATAGTACTTAACAATAGCAGCTATGAGGAAAAGTATCAAGAAGTTACAACAACCTATGAAGTTCAGACGCCCTCGATAAAGCGCTCATATTATTCTGCCTTAACAAGCAAAATGAACAGCGCGGTTTCTGTGTCTGTGCCTTACGATTCCATGGACTTGTTTTTAGAACTCGTCAGTGAGTATCCTAACGGCTATGAACTAGCGTCCAATATTAACGCAGCCAGTACCGGAAATCTTACGGATTTTATGACGGGGACCTATACGGACACGGCTTATGACTTTATTTTTCCCAAACTGAAGAATACGACAACCGGACTAAACTATAGAAGTGATCTCGTGAATCTTGGCCTTTCTTTAAAAGGACTGGATTACTTTTGGGGCGGAAAATTTAGAGGCCATGGATTTAGTACAGGCTGGGGAAAGCTTACCCCTATGACCGCGCCAGGTCACCCTGCTAGCGGAATGGCGACCCGGTATGGTCTTGATTGTTCTGGGTTCGCTCAGTGGGTTTATGTCAATGCTGGACTAGAATTAGCGGCTTCTACTAGGGAAATGCTGAATTTAAAACAAGTAAAGGAAATTTCTTTAAGTGAAATTAAGCCTGGGGATCTAGCGTTTTATCATAATTATAGTAATGGAGAAGCATACAATCATGTTGGGATTTTCATCGGAATTCAAAATGGCCATCATATGTTTGTTCATAGCGGCGGATATGGCTGGGCTGATGCCGATCACCCTCTTGGCCAAGTAACCGTTTCAGCTTTAAATGAGAATCTAAACGGTAACGCGATGGTTAAATTCAAGAAGTTCTATAGGTACACGGGAAAGACATTATATTAATAGGAGAAAACTTTAATGAGTAAAAAGATAATCATAGGCATCATCATTTTCTTTGTACTGCTGGCCGGTATTGATTTGATTTTCAGAAAGCCATGGACAAAGGATGATCAAGTGGCCATTAATGCTCGTGAAGGTACAACAGCACAAGTGCAGGAGACGGTTAGCACGAATCAAAACAATGAGTCTACTGATGCCGATGAAACACAGGCCGCTCAAGAAGCCTTAAAGAACATAGAAACGCCATATTTCATCACAAATAATAATTTTTCATCTGATTTATATTTAAATGGGGAGTTCAGCACTAACGAGCTTGGGCTATTCCAGGATTCTTTAGAGGCTGATGACTTAAACCGATTATACAACGATTTAGACCTAATATATGAGGTTGCACACGGAAATCAAGATCTTTCGGTCCTAGAAGGTATCGTTGACAGTATGATGCTAAGTGATGAGTATCACGCGCGCTTCAATGGCTTTATGGATGAACTTTCAAAGCGTGAGCAGTACTCTGTCTATGACTCGATTAAACTAGGTGAGGGGCTATATAAAGTGAGTATACTAATACAAACACCAGCAGGTGAGGGGGATTCAAACTTTATAAGTGATGCGCTGCTTACGACAGCGATCTACAATTCAGCCCACAATCGTTTGTCCTTTGAAGATATGACGCGGCGCATGCCTTATGATATAAGGTTTGAAGATGACCGTTTTAAAATGCATATTTATATGGTTGAAAATTATACACACGACAGTAAGCTTTATATGGCACTAACTTCAAAACTGAATGAAGAAATCGCAATAGAAGATTTTCCTGTAATTCAGGCTGACGCTGTTCAGCCTAATGGAAATGAAGAGACTATTTACTTTAAAATTAATGAAAATGGTTACGTATTAGGAAAAGACGTTACTTTCTATTTCGTTGTTGATGTATCAATCACGGTAGATGAGATTAGTAATATTAAAATAGCGAATCAATAGGTGAAAAGTTATGGTGAGGTTATCGTATTCCTTTATTTTCATCACAAGGCGAAATTTTCCGCTTATTACATCTCCTGTTCAGGAAGATACTATCAACGAAATTTTTAAGGAAGCTGCTGAAATTAATAATCTGAGCCTTACCTGCTTTAGTGGCGCGATGAATTATGTCGTTTTGACGGTGGAATCAAAAGATCCCTTACCTGCTCCTTTTCAAATTTCTCACTATTTGCGAAGTGATACTTCTAGGCGCATAAGGAATGATATAGCCCTTGGCGTTAGCCATTTACCAAGTTTATGGAGTCGAGAGAGCTGGATAAGCACTACTTATCCATCGGTGGAGGAAATTGAAAATTTCCTCGGTGAAATCAACTAGAATTATAATAAATGTGATTTTTCATACATTTCTGTAAGATTGGGACTTTACCAATCCCATTTTGTCTGCTATTATGGGTAAAGTTGGGATTCCTAGTTATATCTTCTTATGTTAGCAATTACCAAATAGTCCATTAATTACAAATTATATGAGATTGCATAATTAGCAGTCTTTAAAACTAAATACTCATACTGGGCAAACTTACTGAAAAGTAAGGACGCAAAACTATAGGGCCTTTTAAATGGCAGCCAGTTGCACACATCTTTTAAGAACCTGTGTTAATCTGCCCTATGTTATTAAACATAGGGTTTTTCTTTTTCAGTCAAATGTTCACGCAAAAGTCTGAGAAACACTTAAGAGTCTAGTTCTTCGTCATCATAATACACCGCTGATTGCAGCATCATATTTTAAAGTGGCCAGCTCTAACCCATTTGGCCTTCATGACCTCAACAAACACATAATATAAGTCAGAATTTTTTTACTACATACCTTCAAATTTCATTCAAATTTTATCCAAAACAACTGAATATTCCATATCGGCAAACTTACTGAAAAGTAAGGACGCAAAACTATAGGGCTTTTTATAAGCAGCCAGTTGCACATATTTCTTTACACAATTTTTTTGTGTTAGTTTGCCCTACGATTCAGTCGTAGGGCTTTTATATTTCAGAAACTAGATGAGGTCGGAAGATGATAAATTATGAGTTTAAAGAGTTTATAACCAATCAAGAAAGTATTACCACCGAGCTTAAAAAGGTAATTGATTTGAAGGCCATGCGCGAGCTAACCACCGATGAATTTGCACAAATAATAGTTAGGTATTATAGAAATTACAAAGATTTGCTTTTCGATGAGATTGACGAAAACAAGATTAAGCTCAAAGGCACCCCGCATACACGCCTAGGAAAGAAAAGAATCAAAATGATTTACACGTGCTTTGAGAAAATGAAGATTGCAGTGGTAGAGGATCAGAACAAAGGGATACTGAAAATTATTGAAAATATTTGATGTAAACCTGTCATGGGTGACATAACCCGGGTGTTAATATTAACTTATAGAGATTATACGGAGGAGAAGCATGAAAATTATCGCAATAATGCCTGATGCTCAAGGTGTTAAGGAAATCATAGACGCATTAGGTAAACAGCTCGGCGCAGATGATATTTCTATAAGGAATAATTACACTCAAGCGAAGAAAGCTGTTGCTGAGTATGATGTAGTTATTGCTCACCAGAACGTTACATCAACGCCCCTAAGTGCCGATGACTTCGAACAACTTCAGGACAATTGTAGAAATGGAGTGGTCATTCCTTTAATAAATGGTGAAAAGGGCAGTGAGCTAGTTCAAAGACTTTTCCAGGGCGGCCTATACAATGCGATTTATCAAGAGGATAGTTCAACAGAGTATATCGTAGGCCTTATAAATAAGCACAGAAACAGAAGCGATGCAAAAGAATACTACGGAATCACCTCATCTGATGTAAAGGTTGTAAGCGAACATATATTATCCGATGGACAAGTAAAACGCGCTATTGACTATATAAGAGCGACTAACGATGTGGAAGACGGATTCAAAAGCAGTATCGAGAACTTATCAACGCCGCAAAAGTTATACTTAATTCAACAGTTTCCAGAGGACTTGAAAGAATCCTTAAAGGAAAGCGAAATATATGTGACATACGAAAGAATGCTGACATCTAACACTGGCACTGCAAAGCAGGTGATCATTGAGCAAACCATCACAAAAGAGACCGTCGTCGAAAAAACTCAAGTAATTCAGAACCTGAATAGAAACAGGCGGCTTTTTACAGTGATGGGAAACTCTGAACTGTGCGCTGAGCTTGCCTATATGACGGCTAAACAGACATCGGAAGACGTCTTAATAATCGATATAGAGTCATTCGTGCCAGAAATCGATCGAATATACGGAATGAAGGAAACGGTGAATGACGGGATTAGCATTGGGAACTTGGTAACATCATCTTCATTTCTCCAGGCCTATGAAGTCGCCACTTCAAAAAACTTAAATTATGATCTATTTAGAAGCATAGCAGTTCAGCATAGGTTTAAGAATTTGTTTGTATTAACAGGGAATGATAATCTTGGCAAACATGAATCGTTTAATCATGAACCGCTTAATCGAATCATAGATATTGCACTCGATATCTTTGGTGCAGTATACGTCAATATTCCGGCGGATATTTACAATGCCTTGGCGCTGTTTATGATCATTAACCCGAAATCAACACTGGTGGTACCTTTTGATGGGAGCGCAATCAGCCTTGCAAACAAGCTTCAGACAATCAAGCTCATCAAAAGTGCACAGCAGCTTTCAGATAAGAACGTAAAGTATCTGGCTTTTGAATACCATCCTAATGTGAGTTTGGATGAAGGAGATATTAGAAAACTCACTGATGGAAAGTACATCGGTAAAGTATCCTATGATATTGGCCGCATCAAAGCAAGGAATGACTTTAAGAGCGGGTACACTGACTCAATGGTGAAAAGGAATGAAGAAGAGTACAAATTAATACTAGATAAGCTTGGATTTGATACAAAAACGAAATTATCTACAAGAATAAAAAATTTGCTGGGAAGGAATAAGTAATGGGAAGTAGGCTTGACACAATTCATGCAAATCACTTTGATGATTTTATTGAATTTGATAATGAAGTAGTAGATGTAGACCTGTCAAAAATCGTTATTAACACTGTCGATGAGCTTCTTAAGGACTCCTCAAGTTTAATTGTAGAAGTTGAAAATGGACTTAAGAGTAGGAAGGAATTAGAAAGCAAAATTGAAGAAGTTCTAAACATGAGAACTCTAAGTGCTGATGTAAGGAATGAACTGATCACTAGCGTGATAAATTACCTTTTCTTCTATGGAAACCTACAGGCACTCGTAGAGGATGATGATATCAGTGATATAGATTTTCCAAAGTATAACTATGGAATTATCAAACGAAATGGCATCAAAGAATCAATTCCAAAAAAGTATCTCTTTCAAAGTGAAAGAGATTTCAAGAGATTTGCTCAAACCATAATCGTTAGAAACGATGGCATATTAAATGAAAATTACTCACAAGAACGCGTATCGGATGATAAATATAAACTTAGAATAAATGTTTCTATTCCTCCGAGGAGCCAAAAGTTCACTTCGATGAACATCAGAAAACATCGCCAAAATCCTTATAATCTTGCAGCATTAGAAAAACTAGGCATGATAACACCAAAGCAGCGCGATTTCTTAATGGCTATGGTTGATCAGAAAAAAAGGTATATCATCGCAGGAAAAGGCGGTGCTGGAAAGACGACACTGCTTAGAGCAATGATGATGGAAACAAGTCCTCTTGATGTTTATCTGATTGCTGAAAAGGACGCGGAACTTTATTTCGAACAGCCTAACTTTATTCAGCAACGAATTAAGAAGAAAAACCAAGGTGGAATCGATGTGAATCTCGGAGACCTTGTAAAAGATGGTCTCACGATGTCTCTTGATGGATATGGCGTAGGTGAACTTACTTCAGATGAAACGTGGCACTTTATCAACGCGGGCTTAACGGATCATGTAATTAGCGGTACAATTCATGCCAATAATACGGTCAATACGGTAACAAGGCTTTTAAGCTTGATAGAGACCTACAATCCAGGAATAAAGCAAGACACAATACTTAGGATGATATCTCAATCACTTGATTACATTATTTATCTTAAGGATTTCAAGCTCATCGAAGTTGGAAAGGTCCTTGATTACAAAGAACAGACCAATGCTGTCGAGATTGAGCCAGTTAGATTTGGAGTCGCTAATGAATAATTTAATTATTAATGCAATATTTCTGGTAATGTCATTCATCATCGCCATGGAGATAGTGAGGTATTTCGATGAAAGCAGATTAAGGAACCTTCGGACATCTATAACTAGAAATCTTTCTAAAAGCACGGACATAAAGTATAGCCATTATTCTGCATCAAATAAAGGCATCGAAATAAAGATGGACGCGATAGATAAGTTTCATCTTATGTACATTGAAAGAACTAATCTTAAGCAAATAGTTGGTTTTGCAAACGTCTATCTTGTATGGCTAGCGATGATAACTTTATTCTTTGTTTCATTCATTGTACTAATAAAAATTGTTTTTAGCGCAGTTACGGCTACAATATTAGCCGCGATTGTTGCATCGGTTCCACTGATGCTGCTTGATTTACGAGCTAAACATGTTTCCGAAAAATCAAGACGTGAAATTTACTCATTTGTATCATCGCTTAGAACTTGGTCTAATGTAAAATCTGATATCATTTACATTTTTGAAAAAGCTTCTCAGGACTCAGCTGGACCATTAGGTATCTTTTCTAAGCAAATGGTCACTCAGATCCGCGGTGGACTTCCGCCCGAAGTGGCACTAGAAATCTTCAGGCTAAAGGTTAATAATCAATATTTTGACACCTTAATTCTTAACATTTCGCAGGCCTTTATTAATCAAGGTGATTTAACCAAGCTTCTTATAAACCTTGAAAAGGAAGCATTTCGACTTGAACGCGCATACAATAACCGGAAAATGAAGACACTATTAGATAGGGGGATGGTATTTGTACTCTTTATTTCGACATTATCGATAGCGATTTACTTACTCACTACAAGCGATTCTGTCAGGGATATGTTTGTACTTAGGCCATCTGGACAGCTGGTATTAACATTTGCATCTCTAGCATTTGCAGTCGGCGTCTTTTTCCAGTTTAAAATTACTGAGTTTGATCATTAGGGAGGTAGACGTAATGACAATAAATGATCAAATGATCTCAAATTTTGACGTGATTAAGTGGATGGTTTATATTCTCTATCTACCGGTATTTTTGTACATTAGCTCAAAAATTGTAACAAGAATTTACGAGAGGGATTACACGTTTCGCCAAGTTCATAGCATCACCAAAAGCTTAAAATTCACTGAAATCCTAGAGCTCGGTAATAGAAAAAAAAGTGAACCTTTTCTAAGGAAAATGAACTTCATTAGCAAGATAGAAAAAGAGGCTAGAGAAAAATTCTTACTAATGGATGAGGAGAGAGCAGAGTTCATTTATGTTTATCTTTTTACTCGTTATGGACTAACCTCTTTCGTCTTACTTTTGGGACTTTTTCAAAATAGGGAAATGGTGATAAAAGCACTTGTTGTAATTCCTTTTATTCTTTTGACTCTGGAATTCTATATAAATACAAAGATTAAACAACACGAAAAAACCTTTGAAAACTATTCCTATAAAATATTCAAATTTATAAATAACCAACGAACCGCAGGTACACCTACCCAAAAGCTAATAAGCAAATTACACCTTGCAGTAACTAACAAAAAACTGAAAAAGAGGCTGATTTCTTTTGCAGCGGAATACATCGCTTATAATGACTTTGATTCAGCCTTCAATACGCATATCATGCGGTACTATAGCTCTGGTGATGCGCGAATGTTAGATAGTGCTTTAAGGCAAGGCTTAAACATTGGTGATCTTTATACTGTATCTGACAATGAAGAGGAGCTAATGTTTGAAAAATATATTTCTTATATTGACTATGAAACTGAAAAGAAAAAAATTCAAACAGTACTTGTAGCTGCTATGTATTCTGTTACTTTAATTGGAATCGTTGCTTATCCGCTCGTACTCGATGTGCTTGATTCATTTTCAGTTATATTTTCAAACAACTAAAAATAATAGGAGGGTTAAGCAGATGTTATTTAACAAGATCTCAGCAAAATTTGAGGTAGCTAAGTTCACAGTAATTGAAAAGATTAAAGAAGAAAGAGGGGATGCAGGTATTGGTTTTTTCCTTACCATCGCAGCTTCATTAATCATCAGTGCATTCGTGTTCATCCCTGGTGTAAGGAGTTTTGCAAACGGCATTGTAGCTAGTCTTGGAACGTGGTGGACAAACGACATTCAAACAAAGATTTTCCCAGCAGCATGACATGGTGAAATGATGGATGCTGGTGGTTATCTAGTAAAAGGTATCATGATGATTATTTTGATACTCGTGTTTGTCGCGATAATCAACTTATTCCTACCATTTATCATGAAAGCAAAACTAAATGACATTGGTAAGGAATATGTGAATCTAATGGAAGTAGAAAATGGACTTACTGTTTCTGAGAAGAGTGAAATTCTTACTGAGTTGACGGACAAAGGTTTTGAAAACGTCACAGTTAATGCTTCTTTAAAGGGCACCGTATCCTTCAAAGATTCTTTAGTATTAGAAATCATCGCGGATTTTCCAATCAGAATGTTTGGTATTTTTTCTTCAAATATCAATTATGTGCCAATGAACTATAAGCAAGAACTAAAAAGTAAAAGGATAGAAGAATGATTAAGAAAATGATGGCCGACGAAAGAGGCAATATCGGTGTAGGGACCATTTTAATGGTGACAACATTAATAGTATTTATAATATTCCCTTTGTCGGCTTTTGTTTTCGATTATTTGAGAATTCATGTAGTCGCAGGTGAGGTTTCCAAGTCCATCGATGCAGCTGTCATCGATGGATATCACTCACTAGATTTAGCATTTTTATCAAAAGAGGAATTTATAGCCGATAACGGCTTGTTTGAATACTATGTTACAGAAGAATTAAAGAGGTCTTTAAGATTGAATGACGATTTAACTCCGAAAGAAAATTCTATGCTTGATGGTCCTTTATCAATAAACACAGTGAAGTTCTATGATTCCACCCAACTTCCATACACTGATACAGATAATGGCAAAGTATACAATCGACCTTTTGTAGAAATCAACTTTACAATCAGATTAAAACCATTGTTATACCAGCAAATAATACTGGATGCACTCGGGCAACCCTATAAAGAATTTTCAGAAACCCGAAAAGCGTCGCTGCCCATAAACAACTAGGAGGAGTTTGATGAAGTTATTTAGAAATAAGTTATTTAGAATTGTTATGGTTCTGGTGATTACGGTGGGGTTGTTTGCGTTCATAGTAAATATGGAAAAGAAGGCAGTAAATGCTGATATCACGAAGACAATTTATATTGTGGCAAAAGATTTAGAATCAAAACATGAAGTGAAGGATAGTGATTTGGCTACAATTCAAGTGTCTCAGCTAACACTTCCAGATGGTTATGTAACTAATAAAGAAGATGTTATTGGTAAGTTCACTGTTTTACCAGTAACAAAAGGAAGTTTCATTTTAACCAATAACGTTACTGAAGATAAAAATTTTGAAAACTCGATGATACCAGATGGATATAAGTTGGTATCTGTAGCACTTTCAATTGACCAAGCGGCAGGATGGAAAATAAATAAAAACCAAGTGGTTGACTTAATTTTCAGCCCATTTCAATACAATAATAGTCTTGATGTAAACTTAGAACTCGGAACACAAGGTTCGATGACTACATCTCAAAAATCACTCTACACCAATCGTTCAATTGAAGATATCACAATTGTTGACGTAATCAATGAAGCTTTAGTTTCGGTAGATAGTGAATCTTTTGCAGGTGTACCTAAGTATGTAGTGATCTTAGCAAAAGATTCTGATGCAGAATTCATCGTATTAGCAAAAGATAAAGGAAGGTTTGATTTGCTTGTTAAAAGCAATTAGGAGGTGATTATTGTGAATAATAAACTTATTCTTGAAATATACAACGAACACGAAGCTATAAAAGAGGAGATAAACAGGTTGCCAGAGATAGGCAAGGTAATTGAAATTGAAGAGCGCGATACATCAGGAAAGCGTGGCGCGAGAAAAGCAACAACTAAGATTTATCGAGTTGAAAGCATAATGAATAGCAATAAGTTGGTTTCACTTAAGCAGATTAAGACGAACTTAACAACATCATTTTCTTTTTTCGACTTGATTAGCAACCCTGCAATCAAATGGCAGGAAATTGATATGAACTAGTGATTATTAATGAGGTTGTAATGATTGAAGCAAGAATATTTGGTTCTGCTATGCAGCAAAATGTAGACCAAGTTATAAGTGGTAATTTATCAGCAAATTCATATCAAGTACTAATTGACCAAGTAATTCGAAATTACTTCGAAGAAGAGCTTCTAAAGCGCTTGAAGCCGCAAAGTACTATTGACCAAATAATCAACTCAAATTTTTAGTATCGCAAAACTATTGCCTGAAAGGAAAATAACTATATGAAAAAATACTTAATTCTAATTGCAATTTTTATGATTTCTATTTCGTCTATTAGCTTTGCTGATACACAATCAAGTGGTTTTAAGGACGTGGCATCGTCGTATTGGGCGAAATCCTACATCGATGCGCTTAGATCTTCTGAAATTATCAATGGCTATCCCGATGGGACGTTTAAGCCACTTGCAAACGTTAAAATTAACGAATTCATCACCATGACGGTGAAGGCCCTCGGGTATCGCTTTGAATCCATGTCCAGCGATTGGGCGAAGCCTTACATTGACAAGGCTATTGAACTTGGTCTTATTCTCGATCGTGAATTCACTTCTTACACGGCAAATATCAACCGTGAACAAATGGCTTCAATCATCGTAAACGCCGTGGCACTTTCTGAACCTCGACCATCAAGTACCATGGACCTTTACGTCCGAAATGAAACCAAGGATTATTACCTCGTTTCCGATTACTATAAGCAAAACATCATCGATAGCTTTAAATATGGCATCATCACGGGATATGCCGACCATACCTTTAAACCTAAAAACTTCTCGAACCGTGCGGAAGCGTCTACGGTAATATCCAAGCTTCTGAATAAAGCTCAAAGAAAACCATTTGTGAAAACGGATGCGAAATATGCCGTTGTTCCTACATGGTATACAGATGATGCGGGTAATGATCTATTAATGCAGACCACATTATACGCACCACTTTATAACGGAAAACCCGTGAACGAAGCGGTGGAGTTTGCTGAACTGCTCGGTAAGGTACACGATTTAGGGAAAGGCTATATTGCGTATAGCTATGACCCAATCGCACAGTTAATCGGTTCTGGCGGTTACGGTAGTAAGGCAGATAAAGAGTACATTTATTCCTTATCGCCTTATGAAGTCATGCAACAAATCACCAGTTATTCGGACATGACAATCTCAGTTGATATGAACAAAATTGGTATGAATCTTGGACCATATGCAATACAAATAGCGAAGCGAAATTCAATCATAGAAAAATATCCTCAATTTTCAACTTATGTCATCGAGCGCTATGGCGATCAACTAAAGCCCATGTTCCAGTTTTTCTTCGGTGCTGAGTACGATAAAGCATGGAATCTATTCGTCAAAGGACTGAATTATAAAGGCAGTGTTACCCGAGAAGATATAACCATCAATGGTAGAACACTTGCAATCATTTACAGCGCCGAGCAATGTTCAATTTATTTCTCAATCAAACAGTAAGAAAGGAAATATCTATGTTCAGTAAACGCAAGCAAGCCCTATTACTGGCTCTTATCATCCTCATACAAGTGTTCCCCGTGTTCGACATCGTTTCTGCTGGAACGTATAGCACCGCCACGACTTACTATGACGGAACACATTCTAAGAAGACGTATACAGATGCCGAGTGGACACAGCTTAAGCTTGATTACATGATTCCAGCAAGCACCGCTAAACAGAGTAAGGGCAAATTCCCTTTTAATATCGAACTCTGGATTGAAAAGCGCATCATCGTGTACGGGGATTATTCTTCTGTGCCATCCGCTAAGAACGATTTTAAGAACGCCACGGGTGATCTCGATGCAGAAGGAAAGTACATCGAAATCAAAAACAAAGGCTATTACGAAGGGGGAACGGGTGAGTACCGCTACCACGGCTTTGACGTAAACGATGGGTTATATGCAAATGGTGATTTTCCCGTGGATGCCAACTCAGGACTTAAGGCCACGGCGAAAAACTGGATTTATCGCATTTGGGACGTTACGACACCATATCATAATGATCCACGAAACACAATTAAAGAGGCCAGCGAGTATAATAAAATCGCTACTGGTGAGAAAGACATGCCTTCAGGTGTCAAAACCGCCATCCAAACATGGATTAAAGACGGCCTACCCTTTGAAATCGTGAATTCAAACAACACCGATAAAAGCGCTTTTAACTATGCGCAGGTTCTCACACCGCCGACGACCTTAGCTTCAGGCGAGGTGCAAATGTACCATCTTTCCAAATTCGACGGCAAACCGTGGTATCAGGTTTTTTCACTTGAAACCATCAAGCAAATGGAAAATACACCCGTTCAGGCCACAGTGGAAATCATTAATGAATGGGATGCAAAGAACGTGACCACGGGAAAAGCGGATAAATACTATGAAGTCCGGGTAAACGGAAAGCTTCTCGATGATGACTTTTATAACGATCCCGTCCTTAAAACAGCTAAATACACGAGGGATGACATCGCCAGTTGGTCCATGACGCTTGTTGATTCATACACGGGCATCAAACAAACACTGATCGGCACGAGAAGTGCTAAGGATAAAGGGACCATCGTATTCACCGTAAAGCTCGATTCAAACATGATTGATGCCATCACTACCGATGAAAATATGACCATCAATCCAATCTTTAACGCCACCGCCACCGCCATTTTTACGACGGGCGATAAAAGCACAGGAACGGCTTCAACGGGCGTGACTTCCACAGCGCCTAGAGTGAAAGAGCGAAAGCCTTTTGAAATTAAGATCACTGCACCTAACGAAATGCTGGATACGGAAAAATTCAAGATCTCAGATACCACCACGGGCGAGGATTTTTCAAGAACCGTATCACTGGAAGGTGTAACGCTTTCAGAGGCCGATGCCGATTTGTTCCTTTCGGGAAATTATCTCTTTCCACTGATCGGGAACGATAAAGTCTACACATACAGCGTTGAATATTACGATGCCGTGAGTAAACAAACCTTTGAATACCTTAACTACATCGTGGTCTATACGACGAAGCCAAGGGCGCAAATGAGCGTTTCAGGCACATTTAAAGAAAACCGTCTTATCAGCGCATCTAATACGATTAATAGTGTAAATTCGTCCTACCTTAAGGCGAACGCTACGATCAGCGCAAATCTTTTCGATGCCACAGCCACCAGTGGAAATAATAACCTTATCAAATTCGGAACGAAAAACACTTCAAGCCTGGACTTCATCGTCAAAGGCACTGAGCAAATTAATCTTCAAATTCAGGCTTCAGCATCGGTTAATCCATCCAAAATAGAACGTTCCGATATTCCAGCAGGATACCATACTTCTGACGTTTTCACGTACTCGCTTTACACCTTAGAAGATTATGCACCTGCGATGACCGCAAACGTTTGGAACGGCACGCTGACACGTTCTGAAACACTGGATTTCACTTATGACGCATCAAGCGTTGATCTGGACAACATTAGCGTTAGCACCTACAAAATCTATTATGATTCTGATGGGGACGGGGCATTTGAACTTCTAATCAAGCAAGGGAACTACGCCGATTACACCCCATATCAACCATTAGCACTCGGACATTATAAAATCGTGTTCTACGCTGAAGAATCCTTCGGCCAACCAACACTTCCGGCATACATCACTGAAGCGGATAAAAAGACAGCCACCGTGGAGCGTGAGTTTTACGTCGATAACCTAGCGCCCATGGCGAAGCTTTATACCGATATCGAATATGAGTTTCCGCAAGCAGACCTAATCGTGCTGAACGATCAGGGAATCACCAGAGAACTGAACAACACCATCGTTTCTGAACGTGTGAACTGGATTAACGGCCTCAGACAATCGGGCCTCGATGCCAGTGTTCAGGTATGGGACTTGTACACCTATGTCTACTCACAATCGGCATCCACGACCATTAATTCAGGCGGTAGTTATCCTTCGGCCACGACATCTTACTCTTCAGGGGGCTACTCAGGAACGCTTTCACGCTATAACGTGGTGAACAACCAGTATCAAGTGGACAACGGCTACTATAAGACCGTAACTGAATCGCGGACTGAATCAGACACACGCGACCAGTCGGGAACCGTTTTAAAACCAGCTACCACAGATTCTGACCGAACCCCATCAAGTATTGGGTATTCATCGGGTGGTTTTTCAGGAACACTTTACAAAACTGGCTCGTGGCTTGGTTATAGTGCGTCTTCATTATTTGACTCTAAAGGCGTTCACATCGGTTACACCTATTCCTTTTATGCATCTTATTCTGGAACTGTCTCTAAGCAGACACAAGTATGGCAATCCAACTGGCAGTGGGTTGATGACTACACGGGGTATTATTCAGGAACGATCTATAAAAACGTTAAGCAATCCTTTACCCCAACCTTCAGGGTAAGTAGCGATAAATACCTTGTTTACTTCGCTGATTCAAACATCAATAACCTCACTGACATTCAGGCCATCAAGAATAAAGGCACTGTAAAAGTGATCCTCGTGGGAAAACCAGCGACTAAAACCCAGCTCACACATGATTATTACATTGATTCTACTAAACCTCTTAATGAAATCATGACTGAAATAAACGAACTGATCGCATCGGCAAACCCCGTAAATAACACTCAGCTTGTCCAAGTAGGTGAAACGTTCAATCTTCAAAAGGCCGATTACGACCTTGAAGGAGACCCCATCACCGACTTAGGCTATCAGTACGTTCATAATGCTAACTACTACGATAATTCCACTGGACTTGAACCGGGAGCAATTAGCACTTATACGGAAGAAAATAGCACCTTTTCTCAAGCCCTAAAAACTAGCTTCTCCAAACCAGGTAAATACTCGATCTACCGGAAAATTAAAGATGTACCGGTTGCTAATGCTACCTATACGAAAGAATCAAACATCCCTAAACTGGACATTTACGTTCACCGAAAACCAATCGCTGATTTTACGTTAGATTGGGATTACAGCACGGCATCGGCCACGTATAAAACCACATGGGTTGATAAGTCCTACGACCTGGACCATCAGTATTCTGATCCACAAAAAGGAATCGTGGACCGGAAAATCATGTACCGTAAAACCAGTGGCGATAATATTTGGGTTTATGCGATTCCTGATAACCTGACCTCAGGAACATACGAGCTGAGATACATCGTTAAAGACATCGAAGGCGCATGGTCTGATGAAAAGGTTTATAACTTCACCCTTTCTACCACACCTGCAATACAAATGGCTTCAGAACTTAGAACATTAGATTCGAAGTTTAGTCTAGCTGCATTACCAGCATCTGAATCCGTTGAATTTTTTAATACCTGGACGAGATATCCTTACGGTATTCGTCTAGAAACGGCGCTTTACAATTTGTCTGGAACACGAGTAGACGTTTTAAGAAATACAGCATATGTAAGCGGAACGACAGGAACTAAATCGGGCAACGATATTACATGGCACAATATAACCTATCCAGTCTCATCAACAGTGCCTGATGGTTTATATAACATGAGGATTACTGCTTTTGATACATCAAATGCAAGTGTTTTCAATATTATCGACTTTCCAGTTACGATTAAGACACCAATTAATCTAGCGTCCAGCTTCACAACTTTGGTCGGAAATGAAAGCAATATAATCTATGCAACAACATCAATTTACGCAAATCAAGTCACGTGTGAAGTGTTCAGAGGAACCGCGCAGTCGCAAACATTAGCGATGACACTAGAATCAAGCGACGGTACTACAAAGACATGGAGAGCATCCTACACAGGGCCGAATGCACTAACATTACCTGAAGGCATCTACTTAGCAAGATTCATCGCGCGAACTCCAAATGGAAATATTGAGACATTAGACAAAAATTTTAATCTACAGCATTTAAAAATATCCTCAACTAACATTTGGGGTGATTGGAATCATTGGGATGGTAGTGTTGATAAGATTACTGGACAAGTGCTTCTAAGCAATCCCCATAGATTTATGAGTCATGAGAATATCCATATTGAAGCTACTGTTGTGGGAAGTCCTGATCGCGTGGATGTGACAATGAGCCCGAGCTTAACAAATTATGTATATACAAACTCAAAAGGGACGGTATACAGACATGATATTGACTTTGGATATCCTGTAAGAACATTTCCTCTTGTGATGGGAACAACAAACGGTACTAATTACTCAGTCCAGTATGTATTACCACTGGCGGACTGGACCTTGGATTATTCGAATGTTAGAAGGAAAGCAGCATACACCATAACCATAACTGCATATAAAGGCGCAATGTCTACATCGAGCACAACTTCAATTGAGTTAACCGGAAACATTCATGACCTAACATATTATCAATTTGAAAAATAAAATAAGCCTAGATTGAAAAATCTAGGCATACATACCAAAAAATAAAACAAGCATCATTGTTAAAAGAAACAAGATCCTTGTCGGTAATGCGCAGTGCTGAAAAAAATAATAATTTAAGTTAGTTAAATTATACTATTGGAAATAACGACTGTCAATGTCGTGAATTAAAGGGAGAATGAATGTGAATCATGTAAGTAACTATTTTGATGAGAGTTTGCTCATCAATAAAATGAAAAGTGATCTAGAGCATATGTACTTGAAATACGATGACTTAATTGCTCGATTAATCGAAATGGAAACTAAGAAACATTTAGATCGAGTAACACAACTCCCTAATATAGAGCATTTTAATCAGATGATTAATAAAAGACTAAAAAAGCATGAGTACGGAACGATTTTCATATTTGATATCTGTGATTTTGGAAGAGTGAATGTAGAATTCGGATACGAAATTGGTGATAAAGTATTGTCGGCTATTGGATCTGCCATCAAATCTGAAGCTGATGGTGATGTCTACACTGGATATTTTGGCTGCAATCGTTTTGGGATATACAAAAAAGATTCACTAAACTACGATGATGCTTATTCTTTCTTTTCTGAAGTAAAGCAGAGAGTAATGACTGTACTAAGAGGCCATTTTGAACTAAATCTACGCGCTGTGGCCACGCCGATAAATAAAGACTTTAGCAAACTGAACGATATTTACATCAAGTCTGAGGTCATGTTAAAGAGATTGAAATCAAGAAGAAGTGATTTTCTGTATTTTGACAAAACTCAGCAGCAAGTGGAGAACACAAAAGATGAGCTGGCTAAGTATGTCAAAGAATCAGTTAGTTTAGGTAATTATTATGTAGTTTATCAAGAGAAAGTAGACTCAATGACTAATAAGATCGTTGGTCTTGAAGCACTTGCAAGACTTAAGAGAAATGACCGTATTATTTCACCTAATGTCTTTATTCCAATTCTTGAAGGATCTAATAACATTGTAGGGTTTGGCAACGTAATAATTGAGTCAGTCCTAAAAAACATGGACTTCATAGAAGAAAAATACGGAAATGACATTGTGGTTTCTATTAATATCTCACCGAAACAGTTCGGTAGTACGAAGTTGAAAGATTGGCTTGGAGAAGTAGCAGAGAAGTATTCTGTTGATCTAAGTAAAATTGAGTTTGAGATAACTGAAAATGTATTCGTAAATGACATGGACCACTGTATCAATCAGCTACTAGATTTAAAAGAAAAAGGGGTAAGATTCGCACTCGATGATTTTGGGACCGGTTATTCATCGCTTCAATATCTAACAAAGCTTCCAGTTAACACTTTAAAAATTGACAAATCGTTCATTGATCAGATTTACCATGAGCAAACTAAATTAGTTGTAAAGGCCATAATTGATGTAGGGAAAGCCTCAAATCTGAATATCGTTGCTGAAGGTGTTGAGGACAAAAGGCAGGTGGAAATTTTAAATAGCATAGGCTGCAATATTATTCAGGGTTACTACTATTCCAAACCAAAGTTGCTTAAGTGAACCGTTAAACGTATAAAAAAATTAATGACATAAAAAAGGGGTAGAAAATGGAAATCAGAGTATCGGGATCTGGAAATGCAAAACAAGCTTTAATAGAAGCTGCTGTAAACTTAGGTAAATTAAAGGAAGTAAGACATGCCAATAACTTTTTAACAGACGACGCTAGGCAGATATTTCCGAGAACGATATTTGTATTTGAAAAGGACGAAGTTATCGTTTTTGATAGTTTCACAAACGGATACGTAGGTGCTGGACCAAATTGTCTGTATGAAAGTCTAGTCCATTTTGGAGTTGAAGATGATAAGGCCAAAGATTTAGCTTACGAACCTGTTACTGAGTTCGTTGCTAGCTTCGAAGCATAAAAGAGACCGAATGTAACACAATTACATTGTGTAACATTCGGTTTCTCTATTTTCCAGGCCTTTCAGCCGTTTAGAAGTATAAGCACTATTTGAATGTTACATAAAACCTCTATTGATGATATAATGTAACATAAGGGAAATGTTGTCACATCATTCAAACATCTTGATTTTCTTATTAAGAGTTTGTTTGTTGAAAGGGGAACTATATGAATTATGTTGAGCCAATTCGCGATTTAAAAACGATTAAGAATATGAGAGCAGTTTTAAGAAATCAATCGGTGCGAAATGAACTACTTTTTATTCTTGGAATTAATGTTGGTCTTAGGGTTAGCGATATCGTCAAACTTAAAGTAGGTGACATCGTAAAGATGGGTAAGGTTCCAAAAGAGTATGTGGTTATCACGGAAAAGAAAACGAAGAAGACGAAAAAGTTCTATATAGGAAAGACAGTTGAAAAAGTGATTCTGGATTATCTAAAAGAGTATATAGACGTTACAGATGAATCGTACGTTTTTTTTAGTAGAAAAGGAGACAACATGCCAATCACTAGGCAGCAGGCTTATCGAATTCTAAACGGAGCAGCTGAACAACTTGGAATTGTTGAACGTGACGAAAAGAATCATATTGTAGCTGGTGAAATAGGAACCCATACTTTGAGAAAGACATTTGGCTATCATGCTTATATGGGGGGCACAAGCCTAAGGCTTTTAATGGCGCTTTTTAACCATTCATCTGAATCTCAGACCCTTAGATATATAGGAATAACTGAGGAGCAAAAAAAGGAAGTCTACCTAAATAGCAATCTTGGGTAATTGTTTATCCTGAATGCTACACGGTGTCAAACTCACTACAATGCTTTAAGGTCTCATAATCAAATGATGTGAACTGCTACATATAATAGAAGAAACATTTAGAGGGAGAATTAAATTTATGATGATAAGTCCAGAAGGCTACTATGAAGAATACTTAAAAGGAAGATCTAAGGTAGAAATTCTTAGAACTATTCGCGGTCTTAAGAAAGAATTTGGACGTCTAAAAAATATTTCTGAGGAACGTGGCTATGATCTAGACCTTGATATAAATCCAAACATTAAAACACAGATTAGTATGACCCGCGAGTATTTGGCAACTGCAAAACAGGCTTATATCGAAGCGGGCGGGGTATATAAACTTTCAAGGGCTGAACTCAAATCAGTTGATTTTGATAGCAATATAGATTTTATAAGTAAGATCACATTTGGTATTGGAGGCTTCTTTGGTGGAAGTCGTGAATATGTTGTCTACTTAAAAGATGGATTCAATGCATTCTCAAAAGGCTGGGACGATGAAGTACCACTAATAGTACTTGATGAAGACGATGAGCCCTTTACAAGGGATTCCTTTATTGCTGCTCTTAAAAATCTTCACATTGGGGAGTGGAGATCATTTTATTCAACTGAGCGTTTTGGGTATGTCGTTTGTGATGGGACGCAGTGGGAGCTTGAATTTGAGTATAGTAATGGTCATAGGCCAGTAAAGTACAGTGGAGATAATTCATACCCATATAATTTTGATGAATTTGAATTACTGTTTGGAATTAGTGACATTATGGAGGGTGACGATGAGTAGATTTGAAATTTTGACAAAATATATTAACATCCTTCAGCCAGAGATTAAAGGACCGATGATTCTGGTTGATGATTATGGAAATAATGAGCAGCAGCAGAGGCCGGTAGTGAAATACTCTGATGAGTTAAGAAATTTCATACATGACGCTTATGTTCTTGAGGAAAACAATAAAGACCTTGAACTTGGCAATTATAGCGACATTTTAATTGATAATGGTATTGAGTGGAACACTGAAGCGATGAAAAGTGTTGATGTAGAAAATTTGAATATGCAGTGTGTTCTCGCGCTCATTTTCGGAGCTATACGAGCTGATCGTTTTTTTGAAGGAGCGCTCAATGATTTTATTGAAGGTGGTTATGTTGTCAAATGGCTAAGTAGACTAAATATTATCGATCAAAGTGGAGGCTGATTATGGAACGCGAAATGATCACAGAATTATCACTAGAAAGGTTGCGAACGAAATATAGGACGTATTTACAGAATAAAAAGTATTCGCCGTCAACAATCAACACGTCATGTACAGACGCATTCTATTTGTGGCGGAAAACAAGTAAAGAGCGTTTTTGGCATGTGTTAAACTCAAGTGATTTTGAGACAATTGCCAAGAAGGAACTTACACTGGCTTTAGAGGCGAATTCAAAAGGAGACGCACAAACCCATTTAAGTAATTACATAGCACATTTGAGACGATTTAGACTTTTCATAGAATCGGGTGGCAATTTTGAATCATCAGAATCAAATTTTGAGCAAAATATTCACCGGAAAACGGATATTACGAAAAAGAGTAAAGTCAATGTACCTCGCCCATCGATAGAACAAGTCGAAATGTATCTAAAGCGATGGAGTGATCTCGAAAATTACAGTTTACAGGAATCGGCTCTAGACAGACTTTTTTTCGAATTATGCCCTCTAAATGATAAAATTAGCGATATTCTCATTAAAGCAGCAACACTAAACGATTTTTATAGTACCAACATTTTCTCAATCTATCCAGTGGCCAAGCATATTTGTTCTCTGAATATTGATTCGCGACTTGCGTCAGGTGATGTTACTTTAGTTAAAGACATTCAATCGATTGAGATAAATGGTAAACTAAAGAACTTTTACTCATTTGCCACGAAGTATTGTAGTCATCATAATCCCCTTGCTTATCCAATTTATGATAGTTATGTAGATGAAGTATTAAGGTATCTCAGATCTAGAGATGAGTTTTCTACATTTAAAGATATTGAACTTAAAGAGTACGAGGTTTTTAAGCGAATTCTTGAAGATTTCAGGGTTTTCTATGGACTAGAGAATTATAACCTAAAACAAATTGATCAATACCTTTGGCAGTTAGGTAAAGAATATTTTCCGAAGAAATATGAAAAGCAAATCAAGGGGGAAAAATCACTATGAAAATTCATTATTTTCAAAGATATCATGAGAAAGAAAATGTAGCGACAGCAAATACTATGTTACTATTATCGCGTCTATATTCGTATTCATCTGACAAGTTCTTCCGGTTCCTAAAGTCCGAATTTTTTTCTGACTTATTTGAACCTGAAATAGTATTTAATCTACAGGAGAGAAGTAAAGATAGTGTCCCAGATGCAACGATTACTCAAGAGAGTTTTAAAATTGTGGTAGAAACGAAGATGTCTGACTGGTTTTACACAGACCAGTTGATGCGACACTTGAGTTCTTTTAGTGATGAGAAGTTTAAAGTGATGATTACATTGGCTCCAGAACCAATGGATCCTAAGAAGAAAGAAGCATTCGAGAAGCAACTAAAAGAATACAATGCATCACTAACTCATCCGATTTTACACGTGAACACTGTTTTTGAAAGAATTATCGATGCAATTAGAGATGTTATTGATGATAGAGATTATGAAATGCACGAAGTTTTAGATGATTACTTGAATTACTGTTATAAAGACAAACTGATTACTGTGTCAGATGGTTGGAAACGAATGAGGGTACAACTTGCAGGTTCGACCTTTGATTTTAATATAAAGGAAAACCTCTACTATGATAACATCGACAGAGGTTTTAGTGAGCATCACTACCTTGGACTATATAAAGAAAAAAGCGTCAGAGCGATCGGAAAGATTGAATCAATTATCACTGCAGTTAAATCTCCAGAAGGTCTTGAATATAATGTTGAGCAGGGGACTTTGACTGAAGAGAAAAAACTTCAAATTAACAAAGCAATTGAAGATGGGAAGAATTACGGATATGAGCTGATGGCTACTAGATATTTCTTTGTAGAAAAGTTTCATGAAACCGATTTTAAAAAAAATACTCCTAGAGCGCCTATGGGATCGAGGATTTTCGATTTAACAAATGTTCTCGAAACAGAAAAGCTTCCAGAAGTTGCTAAAATAGCAGAACTATTACATGAGAAAAACTGGAGCTAACTGATTAGTTAAGGCTGTTTATTTTCAAAATTTCTTTGATATTTCACCATGATTATCGTTCCTCCTACAACGAGAATCATACGAATGTGTGTTGGTTTCATTATAGAATCAATTTTTTAGTTGGAGCAAACCCATTTGATGATGTGGAGCTATCTTTTGGGTCAACGGAGCAAAATCTCCGTGCAAGTGGAGTTTATATCTCAAAGTTTAATGATTGTAGACTGTAGTTTAAAAAACTTACTAATAAAATATCTATAAAGTATTGATTGGTTATATTATATCAATGTTATGGTTTTATACACATTCAAGGCCATAACACTATGCGTTGTTGGTTTTTCCATTTGTCTCCAATCAACGCGAAATTATTTTGACACAAGAAAATAGAAATAAAATAAAAAAGATAGAATAGAACAAAAAATAGTTCTAATCTATCTTTTTTTTATATATCAAATATCAAATTGTACTTTTCGTTGATTATTTTTTTCATATGTTCCAAATGATCAACTTCACCAGTAATTTTAATCACATAAAGACATTTTTTGAACGATTCGATGTATGAGGAATCTTGGAGATGCATTTTTGCAACTGCCTCTCGAAGAAAAAGAAAATGGAGCATATCAAGATGACCTTTTTCAAGTGACAGATTAATAGCACGTTGAGCAAATTCTAGTGCACGAGAATCGATGCTCATTTGATGGTAATTATTTGAAATGTTGCATAACGATTTAATGTAGAAGATATCATCGCTTTTCTCACTATATAAATCAAAATTCAAGTTCTTAATTACAAACTCAGAAATTCTGTTACTTAATTTAAAACTCTTCAAATCCCCTAAACAAGCAGCAGCAACAATTAATAACCTAATTTCGAATGTACTATACTTAAATTCTTCAAAAATTTCAAAAGAAAAATGTGAATTGGTCAATAATAAACCTTCGCCTATTGTTTCAAGTGCTGCCTTGCTGTTATTTTTGTATCTTTGACTAACCCCTAATATGTATAAGTCTATTTGTTCCAACACTATATTATCTACTAACATAAGTTCAGAGGATTCATTTAATGAGTGTAAAAAGCTTTGATGTAATTTTTTTATTTCATCAAATCTACCGTACATAATTAATTGATCAAGAGTTTTATAAAATTCATAAAGCAAATTTTTAGTTTGATAACTAACAAATAATTTATGAATATCCCTTTTATAAAGGTTGCTTAAATGGCTCAGTGTATCATATCTAGGAAGTGAATATCCATTTTCAATTTTTCTTAGAGTATCAGTATTAATCCCTGTATCATGCGATACATCAGATTGTGTTAATCCTAATGAAAGCCTTATTTCCTTAAGCTTCAAGCCAAAATCTTTTGTATTGTACGATTCAAACATTCATCCCCCTACCCCGATTTTAATCGGGTTTATCAATAGATAATAGTATTATATCATAACTAATAAATAATCTAAACATGAGGTGTGTTATGTGTAGTAGTTCTGTAATAACTAAACTAATTAGCAATAAGGTCAAATCACTGTTCATGATTCTATCAATATGCATTGGTTTTCAATTGAGTTATCCTTCTTTTGGTCATGATGTTGACTACGTTGTTCCATGTGTAGTGATTAAAATCGATATAAATATGCTTGAGTAATAATCAATGTTCTACATCATTACAGTTGTGTTAATCTTTCGCTACAATAATGTATTATTTCTCAAATGAACACTATTAAGGTTTTACGAATAGGTTAGTGAGTAAGTTCATTTAGAAAGACTTGATAGTTCTTCAACATAAGAGACTGTTTTCACTAATAGCTTGAAATAGAATACTGAATAGAATATTCAATCATCTTATAGTTACTTGTGAGTTTTTTAAATGTAGTAAAGATAATTTGTAATATTACTAGGTAAAGAACAAATTCTTAAGGAGACAAAGATGTTTTTTATTAAGACCTTCAAAACGTTTAATAATTACTATTACTATGATGTAAATAGCAATAGTATAAATGAGATCTCGCCGGATTTACACGAAAAACTTACAGATAACAGATTAGATTGGTATAACTCTAAAACGGCAAGTGAGTTGGAATCACTCATTAATAGTAAACGAATTTCAATGAATAAATCTGAGAGTTTTTTACATCCTTTTTCTGTTGTGCTTGAAAATTTTCTTGAAAGAAAGCTGAGCTTTATGTCGTTCCAATTAACACAAAATTGCAACTTGAGATGTAAATATTGTCCCTATACGAAAAATGATGGATTTAACCGTATACATACTACTCTCACTATGACCAGAGAAACAATAAATGATGCTTTGAATTTGCTTATTAATAACTCTGTTGACAATGACATTATTACTTTAGGATTCTATGGTGGGGAACCTTTATTAGAATTTGATTTAATTAAGTATGCAGTGAACCGAGTTAAAGAGAGAGTTGAAGAAAGTAAAATTAGATTCACTATAACAACTAATGGAACGCTTTTAAATCAAGAGATACTTGAATTTTTAGATAGTCATAGATTCTCTATAATGATAAGTATTGATGGCCCCAAACATATTAACGACAAAAATCGTGTTTTTCACAAACGAAACGAAAGTGTATTTGATATTGTTATTAAGAATATTATGACAATAAATGAAAACTATAACGAACTTAAGAGCCGTTTGGGCATTAGCATAGTCATTGATCCCGAGGTTGATTTATATGATTATGAGGAATTTTTCAATGAATACGATTTCTTAAATAATACAACTTCAAATATTAGCTTAATCGACGAAAGCCATTTGTTGGAAAGAACTATTAGAACAGATTCTTTCAAGAAGGTAATAGGTTATAAATCTTTCTTAACTTACTTAGCTGAGCTAAAAGAGATCAAACGTGGTAGTAATGATTTTTTTAACAAATTGATTTATCCAAATATTATTAAGAAACTTGACGGCCTTGAATTTAACAACCAATTACCAAAGAAATACGCAGCCTCTGGTCAATGCATACCAGGTAATAGATTATTTGTTTCAGTATCTGGCAATATTTATCCATGTGAAAAAGTGAATGAATTATCAAATTATACTATAATGGGTAATGTTCAAAACGGATTTGATCTCTCAAAGTCAATACGTATATTAAGTTGTTCAGAAAAGAAATTTGAAGATTGTAAAAATTGTTTTGCAATACGGCATTGTACAAACTGTATTAAATATTTTTCGGAAATGTTAGACAACAACAAAAATTTTGATATAAATAACCATTGCAACTTAGTAAGAGAAAAAGTATTATCTGATTTAATTGCAAGAGCTAATTTATTAGAAGCAAAAAGAAAACAAATTTCAGCTAGTATTTAACTAAGAGATTCAATGTAGAATCAGGTTAAATTGGAAGTTAAAGTGTTAGTAAAAATTCGAGAAATTCGGTATATTATGCATTAAAATCACTTTTATAATTAGTATTCACACGATTAACACATTATTTTCAATCAGATATTTGAAAAAGCTTCAATTATAAAAGTGCGATATGGTTATCGTTATAACAACGCTAAACCACTGTGCCTGAACCTAATTGTGCGTTATTTATTAGATAAAGCAACATACAAGAAGTATTTAAATGTAGCAATTTATAGCTGTATGAATGGTGTGGTATAGTCATGAATGCATCTAAATTTGTTAACTCATAATTCGGGATTCGTGGAATTAACAAAATAGGTTTATACAAATTGATATAAAGACTCGTCTTTCCAAAACTCATTCGCTTGGATAAGCCAAGGGCAGAAATTGCAATTAGTAGTTTTGCTAAAGAAACCAAATATGATTTTTTAGTCAAACCGCTAACAGTTGAAAATATTTAATAAAAATATGAAAGGAGAGCATGATAGTTGATTGAAGCAGTCGTGCAACTTTATATATGAAAGAAAAAATCATACTTTATCCAATAAACGCTAAGAACATGTCCGTGTATTGCATTATGAAAAAGTTGAACTTCGAAGTCATCGCGACAACATATTATAAAGACAAAAATGTGAATTTACCTGTAGGAAGGATTGTAAACATCGAGAATTATCCTGAAATAATTGTTGATATTGATACATATAGTTTCAACGGTCGGGAGATCTTATTCATCAGTGATTATGCTGAGAAAGAACCTTTCGATTATATTTATGAAAGAGTATTACAATATAGTTCTTGTCCAAAAGTAGTGTATTTTGGTGACAATCAGGATTTTATAAGTAAGATTGGCGCGAATCTATTTAATCCATTTCAATTTGAATTATTAAAAAACTTCAACTTTTATCCTAATAAGCCATGTTCTAGGTTTGTTTCATCTGTTCCAGTTGTTTTTGCTGTTGGAATTTATGAAAGTTACGAAGTTGATCAAATAACATTGGTTTTAAAACATAGTTTAGAAGAGTTAGGGTTAAAAGTAGTTACTTATAGCAACTCAAATGATATGAGGATTTTTGGTGCTTTACCTTATTCACCTTCTTTTATGTCAGCAACAACAGGACCATTTCAACAAATCAATGAACTCAATGAGTGGTTCAGATACATTGATAGTACCCTTGAGCCTGATATAGTATTATGTTCAATTCCTCATGGACCAACCTTTATGCAAGAATGCTTAAAATCAAATAAAGGTGTTTACCTAGATTTGATTAAAAATATCCTTCAACCAAATTTTCTTATAACAGTCCTTTATGATTTGAGCCTAGATAGTTCGCATTTTGAAGTTCAAAAAAATCAATTAGAATCAATGTTGTCAATTAAGTCAAATAAGTATTATTTTTCAAACTCAATGTTCACAGGTATTCCTAATAATGGAAGTACTATGTATCCGTTGTACATCAATGAAGAAATTGTAAAAGTCAATTCATGTAACTTTGATGAGAGGGAGATATTTACTATTGATAAATCAAGAGTTGTCGCACATGAGCTATATCAAATGTTTGCCAAATAACAGTAATTGACCTATTGGAATTCATAAAAAAGTAAAGGAGGGTGCAATCTGTACCGAATATAAAAGGATTGCACAAAAAAATTTGCGTAACGATATTATTAAGAATATTAGTGAAATTACAAATATCAGTATTAAAACACTAAACACAAATTCCAAAGTAAGCTTACTATTGCATCCATTCAATTTAAAAGTCGAGATGTTAGTAAATATTTATTTTGAACTAAAACTTAAATACAGATTTATAGTTAATCAAAATGATATTGAAAGATTCGCTTTTGAAACGGTTGACAGTATCTGTGATTATATTGAGCGAAACTCGAACCAAATGTCTTAAATAATAATCTAACATAGTCATACTTAATGGAGGTATTATGAGAAAATTATCAAGTTTCAATGAGAGCAAAACAGATAATCAAACGCAGGCTTCAAGCTGCATCTGTACCATCCCTGGTAGTCTTTGCATGTGGGACTATAGATTTTTGTTTTATGAATATCAAAATGCGCAAGCTAACAACTCTGTAATTGGTGGAGGACCATTCTAAGAATACGATAATATTGTTTTAGCAATTTGAACTATGTTAGATTATTTATAATATATTTATTACTATGAGTATAATCAAATTTGTTTACTCATAAGTTAATCATAAAATAACATAAAATTAATAATTTTACTTTATAGTGTTGAATTATAACTTGGTAGTTGTGCGGTATTAATTTATTGAGCAATAAAAGAAAGCGACGAAAATTTGATAAAAACATACTCTTTTGATGAAAACTACTACTTCATATGTAGAATTTTATAAGAATAATAAATACTATACAGATGGCGGTAATCAAATGTTGAAGTTTTTAAAGTGGGATTTAAAATTAAAAGTCAGGAGTTCATTTACAATAATCATAATATTTCTTTTTTTGTTTATATCATTTGTATGCATTCACTTAATTGAAGAAAAAAGAACTTATAGGTCTTTCACTACCAAATACGCTACTGATAGTTTTGTTTACTTGAATCAAATGAAGTGGAGTGATCAACTTCAAGAAAGAGATAAAATCGATTTTCCTAAATCTGAGTACACATATAAACTATATGATGATGTGAGGAAAAACATTTGGGAACTAAGCTTCAGTGATGATTATAAAGAAGTAAACAGGCTACAATCATTTCTATCATTGCTTACATTACGAACAAGATTCTTAGAAAGAGGAATCGAAGAAGTTAAAAAGGAAGAGATTATATCTATTTGGGAAAACGTTAGTAATGATGTGTTATATGATAATGTTGATTTTTATGTACGTGAGAAGGGTGAGTCTGACTTTCCAAAGAATATGTTTTTATTACAAGCAAGGTATTTTGAAACGCTGTACCTTAATGATTTGAATATGGCATACGACGATGAAGTTAGCAATGTGAGTTTTTTATATTTTATGTACGATAAAGCAATACCATTATTTATAATAGTATTAGGATTTTTATTAGTATATCCAAGTATTAACAGATCTATTAATAACGGCCAAGTAAAGCTATTACTAACATCTGGCCAACATAGAAGAAACATTTTTATTGGCAAGTGGATTTCAAATGTTACTTATATTTGGATTCTCACTATTCCATTATCAGTAATTGTTGCTTTTCTTGCTGCCTTAAAGGGCGAACTTGTAAGTTTAAGTTATCCCATGGTTATTCTTAAGGATCCTTTTATAAATTTTAAAGGAATACCAAACTATTTTGATATTGCCGTCGACAATGGTCGCTATGCAAGTTTGTATCCGAATTCAATAGGCAGGACTGCTCCACTAGGGGAGTATTTCATGTATGGAGGGGATATTAGCGCTTCTCTTAGTATAATATCGTTTATTGAGTTTATGCTTTTAGCCGTTATTTTGTTGAGTCTTTTCATAACCTTTTTAGTAGCTTTCATTCAGCTCTTTTCTGTAGTATTTAAAAGTGAGTTTGTATCTCTAATTACTTCAATTATCTTCTTTGGATTTTTTTATGGTTTATCACTGTCTTTTGTACAAGGTAATCATGTTAATCTAAGCCCTTTTAACTTATTCAATGCAATTAGAGTAATCGAAGGAGTTTACAATACAACTTTTATAGTTAGTTTTGTAACCCTAATCATATGTACAATTCTATTGATTCTCATTGGAAATTATTTGTTTTCAAAAAAAGAAATATAGAAGTAAATTACATGTTCATTGAGGGAGAGTAGTAATGGAACAGCTTAATATTCTTGAAGTGAGAAAATTAAATAAGTCTTTTAAAGGAAAAAAAGTACTCAACGATGTGACATTCAACCTTAAGCGCGGCGAAATCGTTGGCTTTATTGGCCCTAACGGAGCAGGAAAAACCACAACTATGAAGTGTATATGTAATTTGATTTTTCCGGATTCAGGTGAAATATTCATTGATGGGTTTGACCTAGTCACTAACCGGAATAAAGCTATTTCAAAACTAGCTGCAGTGATTGAAAATCCAGGATTGTTTTCAGACCTTACTGGGAGAGAAAACATTGAAATGATTTCGGAGCTGAAAGGTATCAACAAAAATCGTACAAATGAGATTGTTGAGTTTGTAGGTATAGGTAAAAATATTGACAAGAAAACTTCAACTTACTCAATGGGAATGAAACAGAGGTTAGGACTTGGAATTGCAATAATTAGCAAACCAAGTTTGTTGATACTTGATGAGCCTACCAATGGACTCGATCCAACAGGAGTGATGGTATTAAGAAGTACTCTTAAGGATTTGGTTAATAAAGAAGGTATAACCATACTCTTCTCTTCTCATCAATTAGGAGAAGTAGAAAAGTTGGCAGATAGGCTTATCTTCATTGATAATGGTATTGTAACTGAAATTCCTGACAAGATACATTTAGAAAGCAAATACCTAATAAAATGCAGCGACATTAGTAAAACATATGAAATAATAAATAATCTGAATAGAATGTTGAAGCCAGAGATTGTTCTGAAAGATACTGTCACCATTTCCATTTCGACTGAAAGTGAGTTCAATCAAGTAATTCATTGTTTAATAAAATCGGGGATTGATATTCATGACATTATCAAAGAATCATTTGATATTGAATCAATTTATAAGGTCTATTATGGAGATAAGTATGAGTAAATTACTTAAAAGTGAATTTTATAGAATACTTAAAAGCCCTAAGAATAGAATCATTATTATGATTCTACTTATTTATCCTTTTTTATTTACTGGGTGGATTGAATTCAAAAGTAATAGTTATATGGAAGAATTAAGCGAATTTCATATGAATCAAAGTCATATAGCGAATATTCGTGCTCTTTCGTTAATAAGAGCAACATCTGAAAGCGAAGTTATTGAAAATAGAGATCAGTTGATAACATTTTTTCAAGATGTGAGCAGACATGAACTTTCGGCCGGGAAATTTTTAGACTCGGATAATCGCAATAACTACCATTTTATAAACACATCACTAAACAAAGTTTATAATTTGTATCTTAACGCCTTGGAAAATGGATTAATTACAGATCAAGTTATTAGAGAGCTAGGATACACAAAACTGGAGTTGAAGGCAAACGCATTTTATACAGATTATCTGCAAAAAAATGTAGAAGAGATTTGGTTGAACGAATTTGAAGTAAATGGGATAAATAGCATTAAGTTGTTCTTTAATGGTCAGAACTTATTAATACTTGTTATATTGTTCTTTTTATTATTGTCTGACATTTATATTAAGGACATACATGAAGGGAGTTATAAGCAATTGTTCACTCATGCCATTGATAGGGGGAAACTGCTCACAGCAAAATTAATAGTAGTTTTATCTCTCTATTTAGGAATTTCGATATTAATTATTTTCTTAGTTTACTTTATTTCATCTACTCTTGGTGGCACCGGACATTTCGATTACCCACTGATTTCTAATGCAAATAATTCTAGTAGTGAGAACTCGTTTCAGATAATTAGTATCATGAATTATCTAGCTTTGAGTGTAGTGCAATTTACTGCTGTTAGTATTGCTTTATTATTCCTTTCAGTTTTTCTATCAGTAAAATATAATTCATTCAATATCCCAATGGGCATAGTTTTTTCATTGTTATTTATTACTTTTACAATAAATACTATTCTTCCTGATAATTCACTGTTAAGAGACATCTATCCTTTTTCTTATTTATATAGTGATAATGTTCTAAACGTGAATACTAGCTCAAGTTTAGTATTGTGTTTAGCTCTAAATGGCATTATCATCTTAGGTTCATTGGTAGCATCCATAAATTGTCTTTCAAAAAAAGATTTGCATGGAATAGCATAACACTGATGATTGAAGTATTTGTTTCATGTTCAATATTGAATTAAAGTTGATTGATTCAATATAAGTGAAAATGATTTACTTTTCACTATAAATAAACTATCTGATTTTCTATAAAATGAGAAATGATTTTGACCACATAAGCTGACTTCTTCACGAAGACAATTTATGTGGTCAAAACAATACCACTTCCAAAAGTCATAATTTGAATAATTTCATGAATTCGGATGACTTTAGCACTTATGTATGATTAAGATAATGAGGTGTTCAATATATCGTGAAAAAAATAGCATTGATATTATATAGAGTTATTAGTCTTACTTATGTAACTTCACCGAAATATTTTATATTAGTATTTATATTTTCAATGTTAAGAGGTATCTCGCCTGTTGCCAGCCTATGGGCCATGCGTGAACTTATTAATACAATAGCAGATTCAACTATATTGCAACAAGCGATGATAACAAAGACCCTTATAATTTTTTTTAGTATAAATTTCATAGTGAGAGTAAACAACTCTCTGGTGAATTATTTTACTCAAAAGCAGCGTTTATTAGTCGAATTTGATACAAGCATCAGTGTTTTAGAGAAATGTGAAAAATTAAATGTAAGCGACTTTGAAAATGGAGAGAAGTATAATGTTATTGCAAAGGGAGAGAACGAAGGCAGGGTTAGAATATATTCAACTTATCAAAATTTACTAGGTTTTGTGACACAAATAGTTTCTTTAACATCAGTAATTTTTGCAATATTAAGCTGGAAATCGTATGTATTCTTACTGGTTTTAATTGTTCCGTTTTTAACAACTGTTCTAAACACTTACATAAACTATAAATATTATGAAATCAGAATGAAAAGAATGCAATTAGCAAGAAAGACTTCTTACATCCGGTATTTATTGACCAATGACTTAGCATGTAAAGAAATTAAAGCATATCAAACGGGAGGATATCTAATTGGTTTATACCATTCTATTAATACAAGAATTTTAAAGCAAGATAACGGAATAAACAAACAAAAAAGCTATGTAGAAATGTTGACTAGTTTTATAGATGAGAGTATTAGCATCTTAGTGCTTTTACAAATTATTAAGATGTCTGTTTTAGGGGTGTTTAAAATTGGAGATACTGTTGCATATTTTGATAGTCTTGGCATTGTACAAGTGAGTGTTACCAATTTATTAAATCTGATTTCGAGTCTTTCAACCGATACATTATATGTCTCTCATTTCTTTGAACTAATTGATATGCAAGTTGAAAATGATACAATGGAAGGGATAAAGATAAACGAAATTGACTCAATTGAGTTTAAGAACGTATCATTCAGCTATCAAGCGAGAAACGAGTTTGTTATACGAAATGTGAGTTTTCAAATAAGACGAGGAGAGTCTATTGTAATAGTTGGAGATAACGGATCAGGTAAGAGCACCCTGGTTAAGTTGATTTGCGGGTTTTATTCAACCTATTATGGTGAGATCTTAATTAATGATATAGAGCTTTCCCTTATTGATAAAAAGTGTTTGAGAAGTCTAATGGGAATTGTGTTTCAAGACTTTAATAAATATGAGTTAACCTTGCGAGAAAATATTGGTTTTGGCTCAGTGGATCAAATTAATGAAGACGATTTAATCTGGGGTACTTTAAAAAAGGTTGAATTAGACCAAAAAGTATTAAAATTTGGTAGTGGACTAGATGCTCAAATGGGGCACTGGTTTAACGGAGAACAACTATCAAAAGGGCAGTGGCAAAGGATAGCATTAGCTCGAGCTTTTATCCAAAACCGTTCGGCTTATATTTTCGATGAACCAACATCATCGCTAGATCCAAATATTGAAAGAGAGATTTACAAGTTGATGAAAAGTCATGGTGAGGGAAAAATTTGTATTTTTGTAACTCATCGATTTGTTAACATTGATGAGTTTAATCCAAGAGTAATGTTGATTTCAAATGGTATTGTTGAAAACGACGCACGTCATAGCGATTTGATTAAAATATCAATTAAATATAATGATTTACTTGGTAATTACTATAATTAGATTGGTTTAAACATAAATACTTATAAGCGATAATTAACGGACAAGAGTTGATTGTTGTAGATTTCTACCTCTGTCCCTGTAAAGTCAATGTTCGTGGACAAAAAAATGATTGATGTACATACACCGATATTAAAAAAATGATACACGGCTATAATATTTTTTTTAGTAAATGAATTTTAACTTCTATAGTGTAAATGTTTTAATCGCAACAAATGACTTCACAATGATTCAGGAAAATCTGATCGATGGGGGAGTTTTATTGCTATAGACACTTAAGATGTATTATGCTTTTCAATATACAAGAAGTACTTAATTAAAAACACTAATATCTTGATAAAATGATACGAATATGGTATCATTTTCCTATTAATTATTTCATTTTTTTCAATATAAAGCCCACTATGAGTGGCACTATTTAGAGGCGATAAGTCTATCCATTAGGATAGGCTTTTTTTTATGCCCAAAAGGGAGGAGCGTTAATATGAGAGTTCAAAAGTACAGACTAGAGGTTGTAAAGGAAAAGGGTACATCATATGAAGTTGAGTCAAAGAAAATAACGAGCCCATCCGTCGCCTCTGAAATACTAAACAAGGTGTTTAGATTAGAAGTACAACCTGAAGAGGTTTTTGCAATCTTATGTCTTAACACAAAGCACGAAACTATTGGTTGCTTTGAGGTAGCAAGAGGGTCGCTGGGAATGGCACTTGTTCATCCAAGAGAGGTTTTCAAACGCGCAATTGCTTGTAATGCAGCGTGTGTGCTTATAGCACACAACCATCCATCGGGCTATGTTGTTCCAAGCTCAGAGGATGACAATATTACCAAGAGGTTAATCGAAGCGGGTAGCCTTCTAGGTATAGAGATTGTTGATCACCTGGTAATCGGTGATGATAAGTACTATAGCTATAAAGAGCAAAATGCTTCGATTTTTGAAAGTCGCAAAAAATAATTGAGAAATGCATGTGGAATGCGTATTTCAGATTATTTGCCGGATGAGTTATAACCAATTGTAGTAAGTGTGATTTGAAACTTAACTAAATTAGTACGAGCAAGCAATCACTAAGTGGTGACCTTGCAGTAATGTCTGTAACTGATTCAAATGCTTAAAAGAGGACTTAGGAAATGGCGATATTCTATATGGTCATACAAATGGTAGCAGAAAAGAGAAAATTATCATGATTTGGTTGACGCGGTAAAACCACATATAAAAAAGCTGAGCTATTTCTTTATGAAATGGCTCTCTCCTTTTTCGTGGTTATAACAGAAGCAAAAGCAACCATAGATACCGCTACATTACTTGAAAAGCTTACTAAATAGTGATATGATATGCGTATATTGATGTTTTTATTTTTTCAACCTATAAGCCCACCAGCGAGTGGCACTATTATGAGGCGAAAAGTCTATCCTAAAGGATAGGCTTTTTTTTATGCCCAAATGAAGGAGGAGTGACTGTATGGAACAACTTAGTTTATTTAACATCGAAATGACGTTTGAAGATTTTGAAATTGTGAAAAAGGAGAAGCTGGTAACAACACTTAAGCGAGAAGTGAAAAGGCGCATTTATGATCCTGAAATGATTGAGAGAAGATTAAAGGAATCTATTGGTACTTTATATCTTCACAGAGTGAAGCTTAAAGAGTTCACTGGTGGATGGAGCAAGTACTATATTTACTTGCTAGATAGAATCTATAAAGTCTTCTTTAAGGATTTAGTGGAAAGCCTTTCGTCTTTAAACTACGAAGAAGCTTTTAAATGGATTGAAGACTTATTAAGCGATGATGAGGTTATGGTAAAGCTTCATGTAGAGGCAGGTATTCACACGGGCATGGTTGAAGGGTTTGCATTTAACATTGAAGTCAAATCTGATGAGTTTTCTAGCTTTATTCTGACGGGAAGTAAATACAGGAATAAGAAGAATCATTTTAGCAGAAGGTATTTTACCCGCGATAAGGATAACACTATGAGGACCGTTGGCGATGTAACGATGATTTTCTCTGAACTTTTACTCATGAAAGAAATGAGGCATTATTTCAAGAAAGAAGAGAACCAGGAGGCCTATAAAAGTTTTCTCAAATCCGTCTTCGTTAGAAATGATGTGATGAATATTGACCTTGAGATCATGTCAAAGGAGCCTGTCATAATGGATTCGCTTCTTGAAATGGCATCTCTAGGCAGCCTGAAAATCAAGGAAGTTTCGTCTAAAGAGTTCAGGCTAGCAATTAAAGGTTACTTTGACCAGATAAGACCTGCAGAGCTCAGAATGTGCTTAACAGCGTATAGTGAATCAAACATCCATAATGGGGCGAGCAGAACATATCTATATCACTCGCTGGCCCGGATCATGATGAGTGAAGTCGTGCCAAGAATTCATGAAGTCGAGGTCCACATGAAACAGCTTAAAAAGTCATCAGGTGACTACGCCGCTACGTATGAGATTAAGAAGAACATTCCTTTAAAGGTGCAAGAGCGGATGAAAAACTCACCGCTTAATGATTACTTTGCAGAGGTAGAGTACGATGAGCTCGTAGAACTCGATAATGTTTCAACCTTTGAGGGTGAGATCATATCGTTTATCAAGATGTTTAAGGTACCAGTTCCAAGTAGCGCGGTATTCAAGGTCAGAAGACTCGGTAAAATCAAGGCGGCGGGTGTATTCTTTCCACTTCATAATACGTTAGCAGTAGACATCAATCATCCGAACTCATTTATTCATGAGTTTTGGCACATGATAGATTACTACATGATGTATAACAAGGACGAGTTCACAGGTCAGCGTCTTTCAAGTCGAAGAGATTTTGAGCCTATTATCAAGGAGTATAAGCGTGTCGTTATGGACTGCGTCATGGCGCTGCCAATCGATTCACAGGTAAAGAAAGCTTTCTTTGGAAAGACTAAGTACAACAGGGAATACTACTTTGAAAACACTGAGATTTTTGCCAGGAGCGCTGAAATCTACTTTAAAAACGCTTTAAATGGAAAGAGCTCACTTGTTGAAGATAAGGAGAATGTCTATTATCCAAACAATGAGAAACTTATAGCTATGATTGAGAACTACTTTACTAATCTACTGAAGGAGGTCACTCATGAAAACACTCATGCAGCATAAGTCGTTCATCTATCATGGTGAAAGTCACAAGCATAATCTGAATGTAATCAAAAAGGACCTTTCTGAACTTTTAGGGGTTAGTGAAGAGGACGTTTTCTATCAGGAAGATGTCTTTTTTTATGACTGCGAACAGCTACGCGTCGATGACTGGGAAACTTTAAGAAGTAATTTTTTATTTGGCCCAGCTAAGTCTTATAAGGTGATTGTTCTTGGAAATGCGGAGTCGCTTAGCCTTGTGCTTTTAAACAAGCTCCTTAAACCAGTAGAAGAAGCAGATCAGAAAGTTAAGGTCATTTTCAGCACGACAAAGCCCCTAATCGATACCATTAAAAGCAGAAGTATAACGATCAAAATCGTAGAAGGTAACCAGTCTAGTTTTCCGAAAAGTGAGAAAGAACTCATGGACTTTTTTTCTGTCAGTGAAGCGAATATCACCATGGCTAGAATGCCATTAATTGGTCTTTACAAAGCCATTAAGGAAAATGGATCGCTTATAAAAGCGACAGGTCTTATTAAGGAGAAGAGTAAAGCACTTTCATTCTTCGCGGATAAGGTCCCGGAGATTGCGAAACTGATCATCCTTTATGAAATTGAAACGGGAAGAATCTCAGAAAGAAGCAAAGTAGCAAGTCAATACCTGGAAAGAGAGCCTAGCGAAGGCGAGCTTTATCTGATGATGCTAGAACTAGAAGCAAAAAGAGGTGAATTATGAATGAAGTTAAACTTAGAGGTAGGGTTGTCAATCAATCGCGAGTAAAATCTACTGGAACGACTAAATGTATGTTCAATATCGAGGTAAAAAGAACACATGCGTTTCTTTTAGACTCAAATCAGTGTGACAATCCCAAAGTGATCGCTTATGGCGATGTAGCAAAAGACTTCTTTAGTAATATGAAAAGAGGAGACGTGGTGACTGTAACCGGCTGGATTAGAACTAGTGTATTAAGTACAGATGGATTTAACAGCTATGTCACTGAGATAATTGCAGACAAAATTGTCAAAGAGGAGGAATTAAATGAGTCTTTATAATAAGTACCGGCCTAATCTTTTTAGGGAAATTGTTTCTCAAGAGGTTACGATTACAGCAATTAAAGAGCAGCTTAAAAACGATAGATTCTCACAGGCTTACATTATGGCGGGGACGAGAGGCACCGGTAAAACGACGACTTCAAAACTGTTCTCAAAATATGTAACGTGTGAATCGCCATCTGAGGGTGAGCCGTGCGATGTGTGCGGCTCATGCATCGATGCAAAGGCTGGGCGACATTCAGATATTTATGAGATTGACGGGGCGTCAAACAATAGTGTTGACCATGTTAGAACGCTTATAGATGAAATCAAGTATCCGCCTATGAGATCCAGGTACAAGGTCTACATTATCGATGAAGTCCACATGCTTTCTGGAAGTGCTTTTAACGCGCTTCTAAAAACGCTTGAAGAGCCTCCGGGACATGTGATTTTCATTCTGGCCACTACTGAGCTTCACAAGGTGCCTGCTACGATTAGAAGCAGATGTCAGATATTCACATTTGCTCAGATTGAAGTTCGCGACATCAGTGCGCATTTGCTGAAAATCTCAAGATTTGAAAACATAAACCTAAGTGAGGAAGGGGCAAGGCTAATTGCTGAAAATACAGACGGGTCAATGCGCGACGGGATATCAATCCTAGAGCAGCTATCGCATAACGCATTGATCGATGCTCAAACTGTAGAAAAAGCTCTTGGCCTGATTAATGAAAAGCATACGTGTTCCTTTGTTGAGTTTCTAATCGATAGGGACATCGAAAATGCGATTACCGTTTACAAAGAAATCATGAAGCAAGGGAAAACAACCTCCCAGCTTATTGAATCCATGATCAGGTTCCTAGCGGGAGCTATTATGTGCGGCGATAGAGTAGGTGAAATGTCCAGTACTCTTAAAAAGCTGATTGAGTTTAAAAGAAATGTTCAAAAGGAGTCTAATATTCAACTTCTTTTTAACCTGTTCATCGTCGATGCTTGCACATGTACAAAAGTGATCGATGGCGCTTTAGAGGATACCCTTAATAAGGTGGATAAAAGGATTTATGAGATTGAAAGCTTCATTAAGAAAGTGGCTAAAAATAAATCTGCTTCAGGTGAAACACCAAAGCCGCCGTCTAATTGGGACGATAACACTGCGGAAAAACATCTTAACGTCAAGCCGGTTCAAGAGGAAGTGAAACAGGAACTAGCGAGTGATAACAAAGCACCTATTCAGAAAGACGATTCTGAGCTGAAGAAAGCCAATTCAGAGAGGGTACAGTCACTTCTTGGCAGGCTCAATAAGTTCCAGGCTAAGGTGTAATTGTGAACAAATTGAAAACATTAACAAAAGCTTGTCACTGGCATATAAAGCCCTCACTTATAATTAAGTTAATAAAAAGTAGAGGAGGCCATGTATGCCGAGGATGAGAGTAATTCAAAACAAACAACAGTTACAAGAGACGGTGATCGTAAAAAAGCACGTCATTGATAGAGTGCTGGAGAGACGCCACGAAATGAAAGGGAAAGACCCGTTTCAGATTAAGAAAATTGTAATTAATGAGATTCAAAACAGTAAGCTGATTGCAATTGTAGGTAAAGAAGAACACCGGTCATACCATGGCCGTATCTATGTATGTAAAAGAGAAGGAAATACACTAATTGCAGTAACTTATTTGCTTTCAAAGGATGAAAGAAAGAGACAGGAGTATAGAAAAGCGAATTAACCTTTGCAAGTCTCTGAAGGTTGATTCGGCCACATCAATATACCAAACTAAAGTATTCAAAGTTATTGTTTTTAACATTATCTTCTTAAAAGAATTTCAGATCTTCGGTCAATTATTACTAATGTGTTCCTTTGTCACTTTCAGCGACAGAAAAACACGCCATTGAAAATAGTTTAAAACCAAAAAGCCCCTGACGTTTACAAAGGTAACTGTCAGGGGGCTTTTTGTCGTTACAATTTAAAGCCTTTAATATTAATAGTCTCTATTCATTGAATTCTTTGGTCCCTTTCACCTTCCCTAAACCACTGCAGCAGGTAGTACTTCAGGCCAAGTCCCGAAATCACTACGAATGTCGATGTTATCAGGGCACTAAAGGTCAACTTAAACATGCCCTGAACCTCTACTAGAGCTGCCCCTGGCCAATTGCGATTTTTCATAGAAATCATATACAAAATAGTCATTAGCAAAATGGCCCCATTAGCAAGGGCATGTCTGAAATACTGCTTACGCCAATCCGCGGGGGCTGTAAAAAACTCAAATGGCTCCTCACCCTCACGCCGCAAGTATACATAATTTGAATATTTGCAGGAAATTTCAATGTCCATTTCCGACAAAAACTCACTATAGTCTCGGTGCTCTGCCTCTCCCTCGCGCAGAGTCCTCAAGACGACCTGATATTGATAGCAGTGGGATGGGGCCACATCGAAGACATAATAAAACACATACCGGGCTACTAAATGATAACCCTTTTTTGACATCTCATTTAACCATTCAATTTCCCGATGCACGTCAATAAAAACCTTAAATAATGTGGTTTTCTTGAGTTTTGGTTGATTCTGTTGGCTCACATCTTTTCCCTCCTATTCACATTTTTACATTGCATCATCATGTTCTAGAATGTCGAGTCTTTCGCCAGAGATTTGAAGTCCGAGAGCTGAAAGTGCTTGAAAACGCTGTATTTCTCTAATAACTGCTTCACGTCCTGCCACAGTAATCTGATAATCTTTACGCCGAGAGGGACTGGATGTACTTGGGGCAGCTTCTTCGGCCAGGGCAATCCAACCGCGGTTTACGAGTGTGTTTAAGGCACCGTAGAGGGTTCCTGCACCCAAGGTCAATCGGCCTTCGGTGTGTGCGGAGATAAACTGTATAATGCCATACCCATGACGGGGCTGGAAGGTCGCCAATAGCACTAAGTAGAATACTTCAGTGATTGCGCCATAATGATTTTCCTGCATTGAACCCTCCTTTTTAGAATTTACGAATTTCGATATATCGGAATACGTAATAATTGTAAATCATACACCTGTATTAGTCAATCCTAATTTCTACTCATTTTTTGAAGATCAATAAAAAAAGATGCTTCGCGAGAATTATCAGCTTATATACTGGTTGAATAATAAAAAGAGCATTAGGTTACAAGTCCCTTGTTTGAATTATGCAAGCACTCTTTTGAAAATTGCACGAAGAAGGGTAGTCATTCCAATCTCTCTTGATTGTGAACTAAAATAGAGAATATAAGCTTGAATACTGTATTCCTCGATGTGAAAGCAAGTCTTTATGATGGTACGAAGGTGAACGTTGAAATTCAAGTGGGGCAAGATTATAATTTAGCTAAGAGAACGTTCTTTTATCTTGCTAGGCTTTATTCTAATGATTTTCTGAGTGGTCAAAAATATGATTCATTATCAAAAGCAGTTACTGTAAATATTCTTGATTATGTTCAGTTTGAAAATGATGAATCATTTCATAAGACATTCAAAATAGTCGACGAAAATGGAGATAATAGCTTCTTTTCTGATGTAGCTGAAATCCATGTCCTTGAACTAGAAAAGGTAAGACGACTTAAGGATTATGGCGATAATAAACTTAGAGACTGGCTATTATTCATTGGTGCAAATAGCAAGGAGGAAATTCAAATGTTAGCAGAAAAAAATGTAGATATCAAAAAAGCTGCTGATGTACTTGAAAAATTGAGTCAAAATGATGAAGCGAGATTAATGTATGAAAGTCGTGAAAAATATCTTCATGATTACAATTCAAATTTGTATGCAGCTAAAGAGGAAGGCAAGGAAGAAGGCATAAGACTCGGGCATATAAACACGATTTACGCTTTGTTTGGAGGAAAGCATAATCTTAGTAAGATCGCTATCTCAGAGCGGGTTTATGCATTTAGTAATGAAGAAGATGAAGAGTTTTCAAAACTGATGAATGATGACTTGTACGAAGAGGCTTTTAAAATACTCGGGTTAGTTTAATTACCTGCCTTGCTTCTTGAAAGAATGGTTTCTTTATGGTATCATTTTTTTATTAAGTGTTATTGTTTTTTCAGTTTTAAAGCCCACCAATGAGTGGCACTATTTTAAGGCGAGAAGTCTATCCAAACGGATAGACTTTTTTTATTGCCCAGAAAGGAGACGTTGATGTATGAAGTAGAAAAAGAGATTTTAATAAAGAAAGGTTTCAAAACGCTATCTGATGAACTTAGTGAGTTTTTAACTGCAGCCGGTTATCCTGTTGAAACCGAGATAGCTGTATTTGAAAACAGCGAAGAGGATGTACTGGAGATTCATGCAAAGAGTGAATCAATAGTAGATCCTCTTAATATTTACACAGACACCATAACCATAGAGCTTGATAATGGCTACTCTCATCAAATTGATGAGATGAAAATACTAAGCCTAGTCTATGGAAAAGAAGTGCGCGTACATCAGATTAATGAAGACTCGATTATTTTAAGAAAAGAGGAGGCTTAACATGAGCAGGACAATCAATGGAAAAGAGATTAGTAAAGTGATGGAGGAGCTTAAAGTACCGTTTAGCAAGTACGCAGTTGACTTTAACGGTAGGGCTAACATTCCTTATGAAGTGATCAGGAATAGGGCTAACGATGTTCTTGGACTGAATTACTCAGACGAAATTGATGTGCAGCTACACGAGATTGAAGGCGAGTACAGCGTCAGAGTGACCTGCAAAATTACACTCATAGACGATGAGGGCAATCAAGTTGCCACAAGGTCGCATATGCGATCTGACGTGCTTACCAGGTACTCATCTGACCATAGGAAAAAACCAAATCAAATTTGCTTTGATAATGACGATTTTTCCTCAGTGGTGTCATTAGCATTCAAGAAGGCGTTTAGCATGTTTGGCTTAGGTGATCAGTTTGCTTTAGAAAATGCCAACGGCAGCATGAATCATGTCATTAGTAATGGTAAAAACGATGATCCATCAGATGGAATGCGAAGAGTAAAGACCATGGCCACATTCATATCGAAACTTGTTGATGATGGCACTGGTGAGATTTATACTTTCCAGTCGGGCGAGGGTAAGCTAATCGAATTCAAAGTTCAAAATCGTGAAAGCGTTAAGAATTATTCTAAACTTTCTTCACTTGCACCTGGCAGTTCAGCTGAGGTATATTTTTACCTGCCTGACTACACATTGTTTGGAGTTGCATAATTTAAAGGGGGAGCTTCCCCCTTTCTAACAAAGGAGGACTTTTATGTTAGTCACTACATTCGCTGAAAGAGCGGTGGTTATAGAAGAGGGAAAAGTTATCTCTAGCGGTAAGGTTCTTACCGATGAAGAAATGCTAAGGCTTAAATGTTTTGATCTTATAAAGTTAAGGCATGTTTCGACTGGTAACTATTACACAGCATATGTGATTGATGAGCTCGAAATGTATCTAAGGGACCATGTTCATGCTTATGAACACTTTTTCTTTATGCTCGAAGTCATTACCGAAATATTAATAAGAAGAGACGCGATTATGAGTATAAATACACTTATTGAATACATGATGAGGGACATCAAATCATTTAAAGAACGCTATGAAAATGCTAGGAGCATAACGCAGTTAATCTCAGAGATTTACTTAGATTGCGAGATGATTATATGACGCGAACGACACATGCTACGGTGGGGATATGCTCATCTTACTCTCTAAGCATGATAATGGGAGTAGATCCAATTTATCCAGTGATTATTGGCGTCATTTCATCGCTTTTACCCGATGTGGACACTGGAAGGAGCATGATAAATAAGCTGCTGATCAGAATCAAGCTTTTTCAAGGTAAGCGGATGAAGCTTTATTATCTAGGCTTATTCATATTACTACTTATAGCTTTTAAACTTACAGAAAACGTAGTAGTAGGTATTATATGTGCGCTTTGCTTTTTACTTGTAATTGGCGGGCACAGAACCTGGTTTCACAGCATTTTCATGATAATTCCTTTTACTGTCATCGGGAACACTACAAATCTTAGCACCTTTCTTTTAACGAATGGAATTTTAAACTATACGCTACACCTTCTTCTCGATATGCTGAATCCGGGTGGTGTAATGCTTTTATATCCAGTCAGTATGAAGGTATTTAGATTTCCTGTTACTTTCAAATCAAAATCAATCATTACAAGAGTCTTTGAGTATTCAGCAGACACTGTGCTAATCTATTTTACCTTTTGTGATGCATTCAATCGCTTTCTCTAATCAATAGGCCTCTCCTAAAGGATAGGCTTTTTTTAAATTTATGAGAATCAGTTGATTAACCCTATTGAATAGGGTATACTATATGTGAAAGATTCAATGGAGGAAAATGTGACAAGAGAATTTATAATGACTCCTGAATTTGATAAAAATTGGGAAGCAATGGGACTTACCGATGACGACCTAAAGAACCTTCAAGAAGAAATACTACTGAATCCACAAGTTGGAAAAGTAATTCCTGGAACGAGTGGGCTGAGAAAGATGAGATTTGCCATCCGGGATGGAAAAAGAAGTGGTGCAAGAGTATTGTATGTGGATTTAGTACTGGCTGAAGAAGTGTATCTTATCACAGCTTATGCTAAAGGCGATAAAGAGGATATATCAGAAGCTGACAAGGCTAGTATTCGTAAACTGTTAGATCAGTTAAAAAGGTCAGCCAAAGAAAGGAGAAATACCAGTGGAAATTAATAGTATTTTAAAGGGTCTCGATGAAGCTGTCAAAATCAGTTCTGGAAAAATGAACGCTCGTAGACAAAAGGTTAGTATTATGCCTGCTGAGTCTTTTTCCAATCAGGACATAAAAAACGTTCGAATGAGTCTAAAACTCACGCAAGCTTCGTTCGCTGAAATAGTAGGCGTAAACATTAAAACGGTTGAAGCTTGGGAGAAGGGAACAAACTCACCAAACGGATCGGCGCGAAGGTTGATATCGATATTAAAATCTGAACCTGAAATCCTGAATAAGCTTCATATCATTAGATAATTAAAAGCTTTCTTACCATTACTCTTTAGAGACACAGGTCAGCAGTTGATTATGCTGCCGTCTTGATTGTTAAATGATCATGTGATATGATTTATTTAATCAAAGTTATTGTTTTAGTTAATCTATAAGACCACCAGTGAGTGGCACCATTATGAGGCGAGAAGTCTATCCATTAGGATAGGCTTTTTTTATTGCCTAAAAGGAGGACCGATATGTATTTAAACCACTATTTAGAGGCAATAACATGTGTAAAGAAAAGCCACTACAGAAAACTAAACCTCACAAGTTTTAGTGGCAAAGAGAGGCATTTTAAGGAGATATTTGAGCTGCTAATAGTGTCGTTATCAAAAGATAAAGACACCTTTTTAAAGGATCTCAAATTCATCTTAAATGAAAAGTACAATGAGAATTTATATTCTCATAAAAACGAGGCGATTCAAATTCAGGATTATGTAAGAAGACACTTCGAGAGGCTGTATGAGTATTTAAAGGACCAAGGGTTCATGGTTTTAGCTCCAGGATTCGACTATTATGTGGACCATGATGAGACTATAAGTTATCGGTTTGATGTGATTGTTGAGTATGCTGACCAAACAGTTGAAGGCTTGATTTTTGACTCAAAAAAGCCAAAGTACAGCTATCAAGGCAGAAAGTTTGAGACCAAGGTTATAAATAGCATCGAGCTAAGCGGTCTTATTCGAAAGCTTATGAGCAGGTATCCAGATCGGGAAGTTAAAGCTACTTTTTTGCACCTAAGAAACAAGGACGACAAAAAGGACCTATTTCCGAATTTCGAGTACAAAAAAGGTACTAACGTCATCTCACTTTCGCGAAGTGATATCATGAAGGCTTTCAAACTTGAGGAAAGTGGTGTGACAGAGCATATTGACTCAGTTACAGAGGCGTTTCTTAATCTATCAAGAGAAAAAGACTGTAAAAGCTGCAGGTATCAAAGGCTATGCAAGTTTGAAGATGCGAGAGATTTTTTAAAGCCGATAAACATTAGACTTTCCGAAGTGAGCAAGCAAAGCCACGGGAGTAATAGTCCAGTTAAGCTTAACGATGAGCAGGCGTTGGTCGTTCAGAATTTAAACGGAAAATGCCAAGTGGTTGCTGTACCTGGGGCGGGCAAAACGAGGATACTAGTTGAAAGTATCAGGAAGAATATTACTGAAAAGGTAGATCCGAAATCAATACTCGCGCTTACGTTCACCAATAAGGCTACTGGTGAGTTAAAGGAAAGACTAATGGGAATTGATGGCGCTGAAGATGTGAAAATCACGAATTACAACACGTTTGGTTACTCTATTGTGAGAAGTCATTACAAAGAGCTGGGGTTTGATTATCCGCCGCGTCTCGTTACAACCCATGAAAGCTTTATGATCATCAAAGAGGCACTTGAGATGTTTAGAGTTAAGTTTAAGTATGAGAAGCTTTTTGATAAGACCTACGGCCAGATGTGGGACATCTATGGTGCAGTGGAGTATGCAATCACACTTGGTATGGCGCGTAACACGACCATGCTTGAACTTGAGAAGAGAGCGTTTAAGAACTACGTTCTTACTGATGAGATATTGAATTTCATCCCACTTCTAGCTTTAAGATATCAGGCTGTGCTAAAGCAAAAGAATCTCATTAGTTATTCTCAGCAGATTGATCTTGTAAATGAGCTGTTTGACGCTAACCCTTTCATTGCCGAATCCCTAAGAAAGAAATACAGGTATGTTTATCTTGATGAGTACCAAGACACTAACCCACAGCAGCACAAGATGATTATGAAATTTGCAGTCAACAATGTTCTGATGGTAGGCGATGAGGACCAGAGCATATTTTCTTTTATAGGCGCCGAACCAATGAACTTTCTTTCCTATATGAAAGATGGCTCAAACAAGTTCTACCTCTCAATCAACTATCGGTCAGGGAGTGAAATCATTGAGCGTGCGAATATGCTGATATCGAGAAATGTGATGAGAAACCCTAAGGTAATACGGGCTGGGACCGGAAAGAAAGGACGCGTTAAAGATCACCTTATCGAATGTGCTGAAAACGTGATAGAAATCGTCAATGAGCTAGTAGAGCTGAACTATAAGCCTGAAGACATAGCGATTATCGCAAGAAAGAATAAGCATCTTGAGACGTTCAGAGTACTGCTTAATGGCGCGGGCTATAAATCACAAAGCAATTACAACCGATTACTTGCTGAAGAAGATTTCATACTATTCACGTCATTTTTGAAAGTGTTATCTCTTAAAGCAACTAGAGAAGATGAGTACATTATCATGAAGCATCTTTATGGCGAGTCAAGCTTTTCAATGGCTGGCAGTATCGTAACTTCATTGATGATACACGGCTCAGAAAGCTATGACAGGCTTAATGAGGACATCAGAACGTTTAGGCAGCTGGAGTCGCAAGTAGCCCAGATCAATTTTATTTTTGAGCTGATTGGTGCTAAGGATTCTGCGGTCCACAGCTACATTCTCGAGCTGTTTGATAACCTTCATCTTGCATCACTTGCTGAACTTTTAAAGGTGATTGACGGAATGATAGAAATTGATGAAGACGTCACAGTATCAGCTGTAGGTGATGGTGTGCATTTGCTTACTGCTCATGCTTCGAAGGGGCTTGAGTTTAAGGCGGTGATTGTTTATGACCTTGATGATTTTGCTGGTGACGAAGAGGAGAGACGGCTACTTTATGTGGCCATGACACGGGCTGAGGAAGAATTACACCTCGTGACAGTTGATAAAGGAAATAGAAAAAAGGAGGTGGCATAATGTCGGTACTGACTTATGTAATAATCATGTTTATTACTGGATTCTTTTTAAAGGATTTAATAAAGTTTGTGTTGATTGGTCTACTAATATACTTCGTCATGAGTTACGGATGGAGTATAATCCCTATGTTGTTTGATGGGCTAATGAGGCTCATTGAAACGGCCAAGGTGGCTTTATGATTAAAGAAATCATAATTAGTGAGGATGTTTATCTAGCTGACCAAAGAGTAGCGCAGTTAACTGAGGGATATGACTTAGTTAGGACCTCATCTTTTACGGAAGCTGAGATTACGATTTTAAGGCAGCAGTCACTGTTTGGGAAAACTGCTGTTGTTGTAAGCGGAAAACTTGATAAAAGCGAGGAGGAATTACTTGAAAGGTTTTTAGAGGAAGATCATAGGCTAACTAGTGCACTCATCTATTTGCCAGGATATGAAGACTACAGGAAAAAGATATTTAGGTCAAATCACACCTTAAAATGCAAAAAGCTTAAAGGTAGTGAACTTCTAAACTTTCTTGTTCAGATTGGAAAGGATAATTTTGTTCCAGCAGATACTGAAATCATAAGATTTCTCATTGAATACAGCGAATATGAAAGTGAAGCAAAAATATCTCTTTATGACCTGATCGGTGTTATAAGGAGTTCTACAGGATCAGTACTCACAAAGGAACATATTGAAAAAAATCTAATCCGTAGTAACAAGGAAGATGCGTTTAAGCTAATTCAGCTAATTGGTGACAATGAAGGACTGGTTGAGTACATGGGCAGGCTTAATGCAAACCCACACATGATAATTGGCGCTCTGTTATACGCGTTTAGAATCATGGCTAAGTTAAAAATTAGTAGTGACATCGGAATCACCAGTTATCAGATGAATCAATACATGCTGATTAAGGACAAGTGGTCACTTGAACAGATTGTAGAGAAAATGAAATTGCTTAATATGCTTAAAGAGCAACATGAATCGAACGATGTAATGAAAGCATTTATTCTTTCGGTTTTAGAGGTATAGTAATCCTTAGTTTTAACTTGCAAATCATTAATCCCAAACGGGTTCGTTTGGGTTTTTTTATTTCTGTCTTCATCGTGAAGCTGGATTTCAATACTGGTTTTTAAAAGTGTAAGGTTGGTGCTGATTGTGATATAAGTATAAAAGAGGTAAAATATGAAGTAGAGAAAAATCGCTTTATGTTATGGAAATACTGAGTATTCTTATCCTGAATATGATAATCTATAAGTGCTGAAATGATTTAGATAAGAAAACTTAATGTATTATGATAGAAATATTTAGTAGCGAGGGGAGAAGCATGATTACTTCAGATGAAATTAAAAGAAGACTATGGGATGGGGCTAATGAGTTAAGAGGCTCAATGGACGCGAGCCGTTATAAAGATTATATGCTTGGACTTATGTTCTATAAGTTCTTGAGTGATAAAACCCTAGAGACCTTTAAGTTATCTCTTGGGGTAGGTAACTTAAGCGAAAAAGAACTCATAGATGAATATATAAATGCAAAAAAGTCTATGGGTGAAGCTGTTGAGAAAATGATCAAAAGCGTGCTCAGTTACTATGTTGCACCAGAATATTTATATCAAATGTGGCTTAGAGATATTGATGAAGGTGAATTTGAAGTCCAAAAGGTATCTGATAGCTTAAACAGTTTTGAAAGATCTATTGTAAGTTCTGACGAAGGAAGTGATTTCATTGGGCTTTTCTCAAGCTCTACACTCGACTTGTCTGATACTGCTCTTGGTAGTAACCTACATGAACGAAGCAATAACATAAAGGCATTAATTCAACTATTTGCTGATTTAAATATGGTCGCTCTCCAGAAAGGTGATGTTTTAGGAGACGCATATGAATACTTAATCGGCCAATTTGCCATGGAATCGGGCAAAAAGGCAGGAGAGTTCTACACACCTCACCAGGTTAGTGAGGTTATGGCTCAGATAGTTGCGAAAACGACTGATATTAAATCAATTTATGATCCGACAGTTGGTTCAGGTTCTCTTCTTCTTACGGTAAAAAAGCATTTAAGTAAGGATAAGCAAATTGAGCTTAACTACTATGGTCAAGAAAAGAACACCGCCACATACAATCTTACAAGAATGAACCTTCTTCTACATGGAGTAAGACCAGAGAAGATGACTATCAAAAACGGAGATACTCTCGGAACTGACTGGCCTGAAGATCCAAGAAACCCTAATGAAGGGGTCCAGTTTGATGCTGTCGTCATGAACCCACCATATTCAATCAAGAACTGGAACAAATCAGGCGTTAAAGTTAGCGATCCAAGGTTTGAGGTTGCTGGGGTGTTGCCACCAGACTCAAAGGGTGATTATGCCTTCTTACTCCATGGTTTATACCACTTAAGAGCCGGTGGAACTATGGCAATCGTTCTGCCTCATGGTGTTCTTTTTAGAGGTGGTGCAGAGGGAGAGATTAGAAAGAGACTGATTGAAAAGAACTTCATTGATGCGATAATTGGCCTTCCTAGTAACTTGTTCACCAATACGGGCATTCCTGTTGTGGTCATCATACTCAAAAAAAATCGTAATTTGACAGATCCAGTGCTAATGATTGACGCTTCAAAAGGCTTTATTAAAGTCGGTAAGCAAAATGTGCTTCTGGAGAAGGACATTGCAAAAATCGTCGATGTATATGTAGGTAAAAAAGAAATCACAGGCTATAGTCATCTTGCTTCTAGAAGTGAGATTATTGAAAATGACTACAATCTTAATATCCCTAGACATGTAAAGTCCATAAGCGATGAGATTCCGCATGATGTCGATGCTCACCTTTATGGCGGTATTCCTTCTGCTAACATTAAAGAACTTAAGACTCTACAAGATTTAGCATCAGATGTGCTCGAAGGGTGCTTAGATGAGCTAAGGCCAGGATACTTCAGACTAAATAAACCTGTTTCAGAAGTTAAGAAGTTACTATATGGAAGTAGCAAAGTCAAATCAATGGATGAAAGTCTTAAAGAAGAGACTCAAAGTTATATCTCAAAATACTGGAATGAACTAAGAAATATTACTGAAGATGTTGAACTTTCAGCGCTTGAAGAAAGAATGACTGTAGAGATTAAAGACATTCTGACAAAATATGCTCATATAGATATTTACTCTGGTTATCAAATTATTGCAGAAATATGGAAAGACTCATTACACCATGATCTTGAACTTATTGCAAAAGAAGGCTTCTATAATGTGGGTAGAATGAGGGAACCAAATTTTGTCATCAAAGTGACAGGCAAGAATAGGCGTGAAGAGCAAGATGGATGGATTAGCGCACTTATTCCAATAGATTTAATTACCAAACGCTTGTTTGCTCATGAAAAACATCAGATTGAAGAAAAGAATCAAGTGATTCAAAGTATCGAGTTGGAACTATCTGAACTGGTCGAAAAGTCTAAAGAAGAAGATACTGTAGAATTTGAGGCACTAAATGATATTGTAGAAAGGTTAAATGATGATGAGCTTGGTGATTCATTTGATAAAAATGAGCTGAAAACAGCTATTAAGTCTGAAAAAAAAGGTACTAATAGATACGAATTGCTACTTAAAGTAGATAGTTTGTTTAGCAAGGTTTCAAGTCTGACCAAAGAAATTAAAGATGACGAGAGAAATCTAAAAGATGCAGTTCAAGAGAGAATTCTTAACCTTACTAATGATGAAATTGATATGCTATTATATGAAAAATGGTTTGGAAGAAAAGTAAGCGAAATTACCAGTTTGGTGTATGAATCGCTTAAGAATGAGCTTGATATCTTGAATAACTTAGATAAACGATATGCTGATACTTTAAAGACTATTGATAATCAGATTGAAAAGCTAATAGCTGAGTTTGAACTTCTTAGTAATGACTTGGTGGTGTGATGATGAGTGAATCTAAAAAAAAGATACCTAAACGTAGATTCAAAGAATTTGAAAATGCTGATGCTTGGGAACAGCGTAAGTTGGGCGATGAGGTTCAAATTACTATGGGACAATCTCCTGACGGTAGCACGTATACAGATATTCCCTCTGATTATATCTTAGTTCAAGGTAATGCAGATTTAAAAAATGGGTGGGTTATGCCACGCGTTTGGACATCTCAAGTTACTAAAAAAGCTGAGGCAGGAGATTTAATAATGAGCGTTCGTGCCCCAGCAGGAGAGATGGGGAAAACGGCTTATAATGCGATTATTGGACGCGGTGTTGCTGCAATAAAAGGTAATGAATTTATATTCCAAAGTCTTGTAAAAATGAATTTTGAGGGATATTGGAAAAGACTATCTTGCGGTTCAACATTTGAATCTTTGAACTCTGACAATATAAAAAATGCTGAGATAATGATCCCGCATCTAAATGAACAATTACAAATAGGATCATTTTTTGAGAATCTTGATACCCTTATCACCCTTCATCAGCGTAAGGCAGACAAATTAAAAGCACTTAAATCTGCCTACCTAAATGAAATGTTTCCTACTGAAGGAGAAACTAAACCTAAACGAAGATTTAAGGGGTTCACTGGCGATTGGGAACAGCGTAAGCTTTCTGAATTTGCTGATAAAGCAGTTGATAACAGAGGGAAAACGCCTCCAATAGATCCAAATGGAAACCATCCTTTGATTGAAGTTGCTTCACTTGGTGGAAGTAGTCCTGATTATTTAAAAGTTGAAAAATATCTTAATGATTTTGCATTCGAAAATAACCTTAGAGATTATATTAAAAAAGGCGATATTCTGTTTTCAACAGTAGGTAGTATAGGACTTGTAAGCCTTATGGATATTAACGAACATGCTGCTATCGCACAAAATATCGTAGCTTTTAGAGCAAAGGAAAACTACGTTCCAGAATATTTGTATGCATTGTTTTCAAATGAAGAAAATAAGGAAAAGGCGTATAGAATTGTTATGGGTGCAGTACAGCCAAGTATAAAGGTTACTCAGCTTGTCAATGTTGAGTACTCTGTGTCAAAAAACATCAAAGAACAGGAAATGATTGGTCAATATTTCGTACAGTTAGACAACCTTATCACCCTTCATCAGCGTAAGGTGGATAAACTACAAAACTTGAAAAAAGCATATCTGAATGAAATGTTTATTTAGAGAGATTAAGGGGGGGAACCAAGTGAGTAACACACCTAAGAATGCTTCAGAAAAAGCATTTCAGGAAAATTTTGTTAAAGAACTAATAAAGTATAAATGGGATGCGCCTGATTTCCTTAATGGTAATACAAAGACTGTTACTGTAAACGATCTGATAAATCTCTGGAGAACCGAGCTGAATCGCATGAACGCAGATCAGCTTGAGGGTGTCCCGTTAACGGATAATGAATTTAGACAGGTAATGTCTAAGGTGAATCAAATTGGTAACAGCTTTGAGGCAGCCAAAGTTCTATCTATGGAGGGAAGCAAGGGCAAGATTGACGGCATTTATAGAGATAGCCATCCAGGTGTTAAGCGTAAACAAATTACACTTACGATATTCAAGAAAGCTGAAGTGAGTGGTGGAGATTCAAGTTACTGTGTTGCTAGGGAAGTTCAAACTGAAAGAGGAAATCGCTTTGACATTGTGCTTCTAATTAATGGTTTACCTTTAATCAACATTGAGCAAAAGCGCACAGATAAGAGCTTAGATGAAGCTTTTGACCAGTATAAGAGATACTATAGTGACGGTGAGTACTGCAACAACTTCATGGCATTTTCTCAGATGATGATCATGACAACCGAGATAGAAACCAAATACTTCGCCACTCCTAAGACATACAGTGACTTTAATCCATCTTTTGTATTTCACTGGGCTGATAAATATAACAGACCGATTAATGAATGGAGAAAGGTCATTGCTGAGTTCTTGATGATTCCTATGGCACATCAATTAGTTGGCGATTATCTTGTCATCGATGAAGCAAGGGACGAAGAAAATAGGAAGCATATGTTGATGCGACCATATCAAGTGTATGCACTTCAGGCAATAGAAGGCGCGGCGTTTGGTTTCGATAATGAGGACCAGATACCTCATGGCGGTTTCATTTGGCATACTACAGGCAGTGGTAAAACTATTACTAGCTTCAAAACGGCGCTCTTTTTATCAACTAGGGCTGGATTTGACAAAGTATTATTTCTAGTTGATAGGAGAGAACTGGATAGTAGAACCAGTGAGAATTTCAAAGCGTATGCTAAATATGAGCAAGTCACTGTAGATGACACATCACACACTTATCAGCTCAAGCGAAAAATGAAGCAAGTTAAGTCAGGTATCATCGTAACAACAACTTTTAAACTTCATAAATTAGTCAATGAGCTTATGGAGTCAAAGGATTATTCATTATCGGAAAAAAAGCTCGTTTTTATAGTGGATGAAGCCCACCGAACAACAATGGGCCAAATGATGGGCGATATCAAAAGTTACTTTAAGAAAAATGGTTTATTTTTCGGTTTTACCGGAACTCCTCTCTTTGATGAAAACAAAGTCAAGGGTAAGATTAATGAGAAGAGTGAGCTAATTAATACCACAGAGAAACTATTTGGAAAAATGCTTCATCAATATTCCATTGATGAAGCTATTGCAGATGGTAATGTTTTGGGCTTTCACGTTGATTACATCAACACTGGAGAGTTTAAAAGCCACGATGATTTACGAGATCAGTTGATGGAAATACTCAAGGAAGAAAACCCTGATATTCCCGAAATTGAGATTGAAAGAAAAGTTTTGGATTTTAGCTTACCAGAAGTTGAGAGACAAGCAAAAAAATATGATCTCTTAATTTATCAAGATGAGACGCACATTCCAAGAGTTGTAACTTCGATTCTCGACAAATGGGAACATCAGTCACAAAATCGTGAGTTCAATGCCATCCTTACTGTCGCTTATAAAAACCGTGTAATTGCCTACTATAATGAGTTTAAAAGGCAACTTAAACAGCGAGGTGAGAAACTTAACATTGCTATGACATTTAGTTTTGGTAATGAAAACGATCCTGATAATGTACCCATCGATGAGATTAAAAGGATGTTCAAGGACTATTCGGAATTTACAGACGTTGAGTTTGTTGCTGGTGATAAAAAAAATGGGGAAATGGCTTACTTTGAACATGTTATTGAAAGAGCTACTAAAGGAGGAAGTGGAAGAAGTCAAAAGAACATTGACCTAATTATTGTGGCCGATCAGCTCCTTACTGGTTATGACTCAAAAAGGCTGAATACTCTTTACGTAGACAGGCATTTAGAGCTCCAGCACTTGATTCAGGCATATTCTAGAACAAATCGTATCTTTGGCAAAGAAAAAGAGTTTGGTTCTATCGTCAACTTCCAGTACCCAGAGATTACAAAAGAAACCGTCAATATAGCACTTAAGTTGTACGGAAGTGGGGGGAGTAGCAGTAGGGTAATCGTTGAAACCTATAAAGTGTCAGTCGAGAAGTTCAAGATTTGCGTAGAGAACATGATACCAACACTTTCTGATCCATCTGATTGGCAACTTTTATTACGCGATGAGAACGCACTTGAAATGTTTATGTCAGCTTTCAAAGCTGCAGCGGAACAGCTCAATTTCGTTGAACAATATTACGAATACAAATGGGACGATGAATCCTTTGGAATTGACGAGCACACCTGGCTAAAATACAAAGGGGCTTATAGAAACTTATTAGGTGGTCCTGGTCCTGGGCCAGGTCCAGACCCTACTGAAATAAGAGCTTTGGTAGGAAGAACAAGGCTTGCTGGGACTCAGGTAATCGATGCGAATCACATATTAAGCCTGATAGGATCAAAAGTTAAAAACGTTGAAGGTATTCAGACCGTTGATTCAGAAACACTTCGTATTATTCATGAACAGATACAAGAGCTTAGTGACATGGGTGAGCATATTAAGGCTACTCTCCTTAAGGAGTTTGTAGATACAGAATTAGTAATGGGCAAGCTGCCCTTCGGTGTTCACTTTGATGATGCTTTTAATACTTGGAAGGAAGAAAAGAGAAATAATGTCATCAAGAATCTTTCTGATAAGTGGGGAATCAGCTACGATTGGTTACTGAGGTCTATTAGCGCATTTGACACTACTAAACCATCTTCAATACCATATATTGACGAGATTATAAAAGGTCTAGATTTCTCAAAAGCTCTAGATAAGTCAGCAGGAAGTCAACTTGCACATACCATGAAGATGATGAATGAGCTACCAGTAAGCATCAGTGGTATTATTTCTAGATATTATTAGGAGGCACAATGGCTGATATTAAATTTGAAATAAAAGACATTATTGGAGCATTATCAGAGTCATCAAAAGGCTGGAAAAAGGAGCTAAATCTTGTTAGCTGGAATGATAACGCCCCCAAGTATGATATTAGAGAATGGGATCCAGAGCACAATAAAATGGGAAAAGGCATTACCTTGACCAATGAAGAAGCAATCAAACTTAGAGATTTGTTGAATAGCCTTAATCTATAGATCAATGAGTATAGAGTGTCCTTGCTTGTAATGGCATAACAAGTATAAGTTGATTTTTAAAGAAGCATGCATTATAATCAACGTATGTATAGTTATTGTTTTTTCAATTATAAAGTCCACCGTTTGAGTGGCAGTTTAATTTAGAGTGCATCTTTAAGCATTTGTCTTTTGACAGATGCTTTTTTATTTGCCAATTTGCAGCACACAAATAATTCTAAACTAAACTTTTTTTGCCAGGAGGTATTTTATGAATAACTTCAGATATGTGTCTGAAAAGGATAAAAACATGGTAGGGCTTGATATAATCTTAGTGCTCAATCGTGAAAGAGAGGAGATTAAAAGGGCTGTTTTAAGGTTTTGTGAGACGGCTTCGTTGATTGATGGCGGCATCACTAAAAATTGGCCGCGTAGGGAGTGGAAGCGCTATTCCATATGTGTGTCACGAATGAGAAAACTTGTATCGGAAGTTGGTCTTGAGAATGTCAAAAAAATCATTGCCACGAACATGGCTGGTTTTTACATGAACTATCAAGAACCTCAGTTACTAAAGTTTAAAAAAGAATTAGAAGCAGAATTTAATATAACTTCCATGGATGATCTTGATCTTCGATATTATGTCGAAAGTCGAGATTATTTTATTTTTTGGGAATCTGTTCTGTTTCTTTTGTCTCATATTGACCTTAGCGACGTAAGTAATTAATAAGCAAATCATTTTCACTCAAATGGTGGAATGATCGAAACATAACTACGCATAAATAATTCACTTGGTCATGTGCTAACACTCATGTGTTTGGCCAAGTGAATAAATTTAAAGGAGTATCAGGAAATGTGTAGAAAACATCAATAGTACGGGTGATGTTTTCTACACATTTGCCAGACCTAATTACAAATTATCGGTACATACCGGCTTAGGAGAATACGATGAAAAGTCTTAGTAAAATTGCAATGTTGATCGTTTTACTTGTTATATTAACTGTATCCATCAGCTTCATGGCAACACCACCAATAATTAAAATAAATGGAAGTACCGTCAGCTTTAATGATGATTTAGGATATCCATACATTGATAATAACGGTAGAACAATGGTCCCTCTTAAGGCGTCTGCAGAAGCTGCAGGAGCAACGATAGGATGGGATTCGAAAACGAGGACGGCTATTATCGTCACAAAAGATGTCCGCGTAGAAGTACCGATCGGCACTAATGTGTTGTATGTAAATGGTATTAGGGTTACTAATGATACTGAGAGTGTGATAAATGGCGGTAGAACCTATCTTCCAATCAAGGCAGTGTTAGAAGCGGTAGGTTTCAGCGTCAGATGGGAAAACGCGAGTAGGTCAGTTTTAGCATCAGTTGATAGTTCCTTCATAGCTAGAGGTGGTGAAAGCTATAATGGTACCAACCTGTGTGAAGCAGTTTATGGTATTTCAAAATTAGGTTTTAAGAAAACGAATGATTCCATTATCTATAAAGATAGGACCTATAAGATTATCAAAGTAGATGGTGGTGACCTTAATGGCAGCAGAATGGCTAACGCTGCAGTAGACATCGGGTACGCAGACCGGGAATACTGGGGGCTAACTAATGAGAACGGACAGCTTGTCTATGTTCTAGCAGACAATGTGATTCTTCAAAATGCAAGTTCAGAACCAGTACTTCCATCTGGAAGATATTATCCTGATGAAGCAAAAGTACCTGGTACTGAGCGCGCTGATCTTGATGAAGGTCATGTCATCGCGGATTCTCTTGGAGGTGTATCAAATGCCTATAACATTACACCTCAAAACAGTGTTCTTAATCAGAGTGGGAATCAAGCGTACATGGAGAAGTGGATTAGAGATGCGGGTGGTTGTACAGAATTTTTAGCTGTGATTACTTACCCTAACTCGAGTACTCAAATTCCTAGTAAATATCGGTATTCTTACTTACTGAAAGGAAACGCAATAGTTGATGAGTTTGACAATATTAGCCCAGAGTGTGAAGAAACACATGTCAATAATAGCAGTTCAGCCTTAGGTACAATTGAAATTGTCATGCTCGACAAGAAAGCTGAGTATATCGTTCTTAAAAACATTACTTCAAGTATCATTGACTTAACCGGATGGAAAATTAGATCTGTAAAAGGTGATCAGTGGTTTACTTTTCCAGCATTCTCAGTAGACTCTGAAAAAGAAGTCAAGATTGGCGATTTTGGTCAAAACAACGATTTAACTTTTCACTGGCTCGATGGTAAGGGTACTTGGAACAATAGTGAACCAGATCCTGCAGAGTTATATGATAGTTCTGGAAAATTGATAGACAGATATGAAAATTAGACCGCGATTTTCGCGGTCTTTTATTAGTTTTGAAGGACTTGTGCTGCTATTCACAATGAAATTGCATAGTAACCACGACATTGAGCATTACTTAATAAACCATTGCAAGTGATTGTACTTAGTAGTATACTGTTTGTAACATTTTATTTGCATTAACATTTCGAATGTTATTAAAAATATAATGTTACGAAAGGGAGGTGGTTTAATGTCTTTTATAAATACTTTGGCTTATCTTAACGATAATATTGGATCAGTTACTGATTTGGGGAGTGTGGAAACTACATTCATGCCGCTATTTCTAACAGGCGAATACGCGTTTAATAGAGCTGAAATATTAGGTAAGAGTATCGTATTGGCAGAGCAATTATCCAATGAAGATGTGACTATCGATAGAATCAAAAATAGAAAAACCAAAATTTACGAGTTTATTGATAAAGAAGATTCTTTAGTGTTTGTTTTCAGCGACATGAGTGAATACCTAAGAAGACGACTAATTGAAGAGAAAATTTCTTTTATTGTATTAGGCAAATCAATCTTTATACTTGAGCTGGGGACCGTATTCTCAGAGCGAACCATATCAAAGTATACGAAAAAGCAAAATGTCAAGAGCGACCATATGACGCCAACGGTTCAAGCTTTATTCTTATATTTACTTAGAACTCAGGATTTTTCATCATCGATGGCAGAGATTGCAAGTGAAATTTCTGTTTCTTCCATGTCAGTCTCTAGAGCTTTTCAGGAACTTATTAGATTTGGTCTAATTAAGTCAGTAGATAATGATTCGTTAATAATAAATGGCTCAAGAAGTGAAGTGTGGCAAAGGGCAATACCGTTAATGAGGAATCCTGTCGTAAAAACCGTATATATCGATCCGGATGGCTTAACTGATAGTCAGATGAGTTATCTCATTTTATCTGGAGAATCTGCTTTATCAAGACATTCTATGCTTTCTGCACCATCTAGTGAAGTATTTGGCATTCATAAATCAGACTTCATGGTGAAGTTCAAGGAAGTCACTCTTTTGCCAATTAGAGAAAAAAATTCATTGATTGTCCAGTTATTCCGTCATAAACTCTTCTCGGCAGATGACTGTTTAGATGAGCTATCAACAGCACTTGTTTTAATCGATGAAGCTGATGAACGTGTACGCGGGGAAGTGGATAGAATGCTTGAAGAATATTTTGATAATGAGGTTACTAATGGCTAAAAATAAAGCAATCGGGAAAAGAGAGCTGGATACATTCAAGACTTACTTTGGGGACTATAAGGACCAGTATGTACTCATTGGTGGTAGTGCGACAAAATTGGTGCTTGAAGATGCCGATTTGAGGGCTAGAGCCACAAAGGACCTAGATATCGTTTTATGCGCGAAAGCTCTTACTAAAGAGTTTGTGACGAAATTTTGGGAGTTTATCAGTGCTGGCGGGTATGAGATTAAGAAAAAGTTGAATGGCGGTAGCGTCTATTATCGCTTTGAAAGACCAACTACTGATGGATTTCCATATATGATTGAGTTATTATCTGAAAGAGTAGAATACTTTGAAGAAACTGATCAGATAGTTTTGCCGCTTGTTATTGATGATGATGTCGTCAGTTTGTCTGCAATCATTTTGAATCAGGAATACTATGATTTTCTAATGAACAATAAGGTTGAACTTGATGGTATTGTTATCGCAGATGAACGATTACTTATTCCTCTTAAGGTATCTGCTTACCTAGATTTAAAAAGAAGAAGAGATGCAGGGGAACCGATAAAGGGTGATGATATAAGGAAGCATAAAAACGATGTTATAAGGCTCACTATGCTACTTTCAGGAGTTCCAGCATCCAATGTTCCAACAATTATAAAAGATGAAATTAGGGCATTTACGGATGAATTATCAGATGAAGGTGATCTTTTGAGAAATTTAGGTATTGGCATTCAAGACATTGAATCAATTAAGCAGCTTTTAAGAACTGTATACGGCGCTTCATAGAGTAAATTAGTGAAGACAAGTATATCTAATCTAATTGAATATGCAGTTATCGAACGGTTTTAAGCCTCGCTAAGCGAGGCTTTTTTTAATTGAAAAAGGACGCCACAGCGTCCTTTATTCTAATCGCAAAATCAAAGAATCATTTTGATAAACCGATTTATTATCTTCATTTCATCCTGGTTTAAATCCACTTCAACTATCTGAGGTCTGCCATGACCTGCATATATCTCTTCGTATTTGTAAGGTGAAAGGCCTTTAACTTTCATTTCTTGATCTGCCCATATGTATAGGCGAACGTCAATATCATTTTTGACCCAAATTTCCTTTCTCTTATCAGATACCTTTAACTGACTATTAACATCAGGTCGCTCTGAAAGTCCGTATAAATAGGCAATATACTCTTTGCAATGCGCAAACTCTCCGCTTCCATTCCCGTTATCTTTAAAAAAAGCTTTTAAATTTTCTTTTGAAATTGACTTGTCTAAATAAACCTCATGTTTGATTACCATTGCGTATCTCCTTTAGAAATAGACTTATAAATGGACTGAATGATAAATAGGTAAATAAGTACTCAGCTTATACCATATGGATTTGTTTTTTCTGTAAGCTTTAACGGCTAATAAGTTTGATGTGATCAATACAGTCTCGGCACAGGCGTTTTTCTTTAAAGACTACAAGGCTTTTGCTTTGACCGCAAATAAAGCAATTCAGTGAGTGCTTTCTTAAAACGATCATATTCTGGTCTATTAGTATTTCAAGTCCGTCATTTATATCGATGTTTAGTGTACTTCTGAGTTCTATCGGTAAAACTAAACGGCCAAGCTTATCAAGTTTTCTTACTACACCTGTTGATTTCATTATGGTCTCCTTATTCGTTAATTTGTGGGTTAGATTTCATACGGTAGTGAGAGCGGGGATTTTTTCCAGAATTAAGAAAACACATAGAAGTGAGCATAAATTTGATTTACTCAGTTGTGAGTGGGTTACATATATCCGAAAATTTTAGGTTATATTTCATATCCATCACATGTAGAATTTGCTTTCGGTCTGATTCTTTCATAAGTGAGAGCGAAGTATCTATGACTGAATAAAAATGAGGATTATCTGTAAAATAAAGTGCCAATCCTTTTCTAAATAGCAAATGTGAGATAACTATCCTGTTATAGTTTACTTTCTCGTTTTCAAAGCATCTGTCCACAGTTTCAATCACAAGGTGATGTTGCTGCATGGAATGGTATGTATAAGCTAGGTTAAGGTACGCTGAAGCGAGATAATCTGAAAATCTGGTGTTTATTAGAGGCATGCACAAGATTCTCTTAACGGTGGTGTTCAATAGTTCAATGGCTTTTTCGAAGGACTGATTTTGTCTATACATGATGGATAATAACATTATGACGCTTACTTCAAGTGGAAGTGGATGGTTTGAACCAGTACTAACCATGAAATCAGGAGAAATTGAAAGCAGAACATTTTCTAATATTGCAATAATCTCATTTTGGCCGTTCTTCGGATCATACTTTATATATTTAAGAGAGTATAAAAAAGATGACAGAGCAACTTGGTTATGATTTTTTTTGGAACTTAATAACTTAAGACTCTCTTCAGCAAAATCTCTAAGCTGAACATAATTACTGTCGTTGATCATTTTATTAATCTTACTGATAAACTCGTCTGAAAACATGCTGTCAGTCGTTCGTTTTCTTGAAACGAGCTCGATAAGATCGATTCTATAATAATTTGATAGAGTTTCTAGAGTTGATAATTTCGGCTCAAATTTATCAAGTTCAATTCGTCTAATGGTTTCTTCAGCGATTCCAGTTTCATTAGCTACCTGGAGAATGGTTAGTTTCTTAGATTTTCTGATATCCCTAAGTAGTTTACCAATTCCAAGATTACCCTCATATGTATTAGATAATTTCTCAATACCCGACATGAATTAGGCCCTCCTTCCTATAAATTGATTCTAAAATAAAAAGGACTTTATGTCCAATTATATTTATGGAGGATTTTATGAATAAGAAAATTAGTCTTTTATTAGTTTCACTTGTTTTAGCAAGCATTTTAGTAGTAGGAAATTCTACAACCCCAGAGTATAAATTAGCCACAGATGATTTGCCGCCTTACATTGGAATGAGCATGCCTAGAGGTTAAGTATACCGTATAAATATTGCCATAAGAAGAGAACTCTAAACAACGCTTAGATTATAGAGTTCTCTTTATTAATAAGAGTGTTTGATTCAATATTAACAACTATGTTTCGAAAGGGGACAATAATTTGAGTAAGAACCTATATGGATTAAAAGTGAGTGTAACAAACATTAAAGTTCATGAGTTTTACAAAGAGAATGGACTTGAAGATTTTATCAAAAGGTTTTATAAAACACTTAAAAGATATGATGGGGCATCGAACTATAAAGACCATCAAGAGGAAATTAGAAGAAATGGTGGCACTATTGAAGACATCAAGAAGATCGAACCGTATATATTCACTTCAAATGGTACCTATATTGATGAAAATGGGGAAGAAAAAGAGCGTGAATTTGAGTACAAATTTTATGATTTCCAGCATGATGACCTATTTATGTCAATTAAGGGCCGAATTCACAAAGAGTACAAGATGTTTAGGAATATTGTTGTAGAGGGAGATTTAGTAGCTGTACCTTTTGAGAATAATGAGATAATCGATTTTTACTACTCAGTTCCAGAAGAGAAGATTGTCTTCTACAGAAAACAGAGATTCGGTCAAAACGAGATAAAGAAAGCTCTTGAGGGTTTTCTGAATAATTTTGTTCAAGACGGTTTTGTGTTAGGTTGCGAGATTATTCGAGAAGGCATGAGCTTAGAAGAACTAAAAACTAAGATTATGTACGATGGTAATTTGAAACGATTGACTCTAAAATATAAAGTTCCAAATATGCCTGCTAGTCATTCAGAAGCTTTTCTACGAAACCAAAATAAGGCTTATAGAGAAAGTATGGAAGATGCCAATTTGCGAGAGGTAGAAGAAACCTACATCGGATATGATGATGGCTTGATTGGAAGTTCATATTTGATTATGGATGCATTCGAAAGAGCGACAAGCATGTTGCCTGAGGAGGCCAATGATATAGCTGTATCTAATCGGTATATATCCGCTGATCTAGAGAGAATAGACGGTACTAAAGAATCTACAGAGACATCGAAAGCAAAGACTGTAATCGTTGATGATAGTGAACTTGATAAGAGTAATTTCATTACCACTGTTAGAAAATTTTTATCTATTTTCTAGGGTGAGATATGATAAATTGGAGAAAATTAATAAAATATGCCATCAATCCTGAATATTTCGAAGTAAGAATTACGTATTATATTACGATTCTGGTGTTAATTACTTTGCTGCTTACAGGGGTGTACAGTAATTTCTATGAGTTAGAAAATTTAATAATTGATCTACTAAAAAATATTCTGTTCTCGCTAATTTCATTATTGGGAATCTTGTTAACGGCATTAGCTCTAATAATTACACTATTTTATAACGATTGGTATTTCTCTTATCTAGATGACAAGACGGTTGATGATGATGTAGAGAATATACTTGATGATTTTCCTTATATAAGCATACAAATTCTATTTGAAATATTTGTTACAGTAGTAATGTTATTACTCATCAATTCTTCTTATCCAGTTGTGAACTTCATATTTTTTTTGATTGCAGCATTTTTCTTTATCTATGTCTTAGTAAATATAATCGTTAGAATTGCTTTTATATCTTATTCCACAGTAAATGTTTTTAAAGGATTAAAGTTAATTGCAATAACAAAAAATAATAATAAAGTTCACATTGAGGAACGCACGAAAAATTCCATAGCAATTAAAGGAGGGGATAAACCGATGTTAGCCGAGCAAAGTATAGAGAAAAAAATTAAAGACACTACTGAACAATTGGGAGAAAAAAAGGAGATGAAAGAAATACTACTAAATATCAAAATGCCAACTTTCACTTCTGTTTTTTTTGGTTTATACATTACTATAATTGCAACTTTTTATTCAGTGTTTGATAAGAAAGTTATTGGCGAGTATATAAATAGTGCGAATCAGCAAATCCAGAAATCATCTCCAGAATTAACTATTAAAGGAATTGAAGGAAACGCAAAAATGTTATATGAAATTCATATTTATGAGAATTATGAAATGTTGGCAGCTTTTTTGCTCAGTTCATTTTTAGTTCTCTTCTTGTCTTATCTAGGTTTAACACGAATTAATCAAAAAAAATTGAAAGCTTTCAATTCTGAAATACTCTTTTATGAAAAGCAACTGAGTTTATTAATCTCTCAGCATCGTCAAGAGCAAAAATCAGAGTTAAAAAAACGAGTGAAATGTTTTCGAAAGAAAACTTCAGCAAATGAAGATAACTGAAAAAGTTTTCTCATAAACTATTTTGTTTATACTAGTTTATGAAGTTCTGAATATTTAATTTTTACTAGAAAGTAGAATGGAGAAAAAAATGGAAAAATTTTTTGAAAATATAAAGAATTATAAAGGATTATTAATCTTACTAATTTTAGTGTCTGTACCAGGAATAACTCTGATTTCATGGTTAAACGGGGATCAAAGTAGAATTGTTCAAGAATTTATAGCTCAATCGAATTCGCAAATTGCTATCAATATAAGGAATGATGATTTTGGAGTTTTGCAAAATACACCAATGTATCTTCCGTTGCTTGTAAGTAACATTCATGAAAAAGACAGAGCAGAGCTACTGACACGAGTTTTTCAAAAAGAATTATTGAGAGATGGTGTAAACATGGATTTACCTTCTGAATATGGAATAGCTTACTTTTTTACTGATAGGGTTGCCAATCTTGTGTTTCCTTTAACAGCTCATTCAAATAACGACAGGTTTGGCACTATCACATGCGAAATTGGCGACAACTCCATCTTGACATTGAATCGTGTTTTGGAAGAGCCCTACCTTATATTTGTAATTTCCAATGACACAAATGTTGTAGAAGTTAAGTATGAAAACTTGGAATACAATAATATAAGACTAATAGGGAAAGAAAAAGGTGTAACTGATATTGAGATAATGTTGGTTAGTAATGAAGGGACAAAATTTGAAAAGCGAAAAGTGAAAGTGAAGTAATGGTCTTTGAAGAATGTTTATATTTTAGTGGATCAAAATGAACATTGAACGAAATGTAAAGAGCAAGAGATGAGCTCACTCGAAATGGTGAGTACAATTTACACTTAATTACTAGGTGAAATAGTTATCATATAATGTAGAAACCTAAAATGTTTGATAAAACGTGTAAAAATTAAATAATATTCAATTGAGCTGGATTAAGGTATTCAAACTTCTGCCTGAAGCTTCAGGAATGAGCCGATTAGTAGCTGGATATCTTTAGTCTGGTGATGTGCACTCGAAGAATTTAATCTGTCCACAAATCAGCAATTTCAATAGCAATTAATATGATGGTATCTCAATACACCAGATTGAAAATAGCTATTTATGCTTTTGCATGATGTTTATAGATCTGCTAATTGCCTACAAAGAGGCTATTACCAGCAATCGGAAAATCATAGAAAACATAAAGAATTGAAATTCTACGCAATCCCAACAAAAGTAATTTTATTTTTGAGTTTTCAAATTTTAAAGCAGGCCAATTTAATTAAAAGCGGACATGCAGGATTTAGCATTAATCCATTTCTCAATTGCTCAGCCATCGATGGTGATAGTCGGTGAAATATTACTTCGCCCAATAATATCATTTCTAAATCAGATGAGTATGCCACAAGTGTCAAAGATCGCTATGACTTCGCAAAGCTTGATTCGCTAACAGAATTAATAACAATTATCGGAAGGGAGATCAAAATGGACAATTTCTTTGACTATAAAAGTTTGAGTTCTAAATTTACATTTAGAGTTAATATTGAAGATGAAAATGATTTAAGTCTAGTAATGGTTGACGCAATGAAAATTACAACTTTTACCCAAACAAGTTATTGGTTGGACATTACAATATTTGACTTAATTGGAGTACAATCTTCGATAAAAAGTTTGGAAAAGTTACTTAATAACAAATCAAAGAACCCTTCAATAAAAAGTAATATATTAGAAGAATGTGAAATATACACATTGTTAGATATTGCGTTAAATAAGTTGTTTTCTGCATATGAAAAAATTGCTCAAATGATAAATTGCGTTTACGAACTTGGCCTTAAAGAGAATGGATTTGGTATTGATGTTGTTTCCTTCGATAGGGTGAAAAGAAAAGTAGAAGAAAAAGATATTGAGTTGTACTCACTTTTCAATATTTTAAGTGATTTTGTTGAATTCCAGGATCTCAAGCAAATCAGAAATGCATTTGTTCACCACTATAATCCGTTTCATTTATCTAAATACTATGTAGCTAATTTGGGTGAGAATCAAATAGAATTTTCAAATCAAATGCTACACCTACAAACAATATTTCCATTTTATGATGAAAAATATTCAGATCCCTTGTGGTTAATTGATTCAATAAATATTATGGAGAAACAATTTCAAGAGGGTCTTCCTAAAATAGTTGAAACTATAAACAAGTACTATAACTCTTAATCATTTAAAATTTATATGATATTACATTTTTCATTTCTTTTCTCTTCGAGGGCTTAAGAAACGCTGTGTGATATTAATCTATGAAAGGATGTACAATGAAACTTGATGGACTTATTAGAATTCACAATGAAATGAAAAGCAAATCAATAAATAGAAGTAAGTTTCGGTTCGATTATAATAATGTTAACTTTGATGTTTTTTTTATGGTTGATAGATCACCATATTTGCTGATGTTCGGAGCAATTGGAGAAAATTTTTATTTCGAAGTTGAAGTCATGAGAGGTTATAATGTTTCTCATATAATTTCAAAAGATAAATTTAGAGAACTATGTAAAATTTTGAACTTAGTATATTCACCTGATTCACCTTTTAAACCTTCATATTTTTTTGAAGCTTTCAACAACAGTCTTCCAAATTCAACAATCAGTCAATCTAAACCACACGACATAGGTAAATATAAACGATTTGCTGAAGAAGAAGACAAGATATATTTTTATGGATGGAGAAATAATGACGTGGCAAGAGAACGTGTCAATATTAAGAACTTAGAGAAAACGAAAGAGTTGATTGGAGAAGATGCTTATTTGAGATGTAAAAAATGTAACATAAGTAGTAGATGGACAGATATTCCTAATGATGCAATTGAAGTCTATTACCCAGGGGAAGAATGACTTTAAATAATACTTTACAGCACAAGAAAACATCTAGTTCATTATTAGCATTAGTTAATAAAAATAAGCGAAATTTAAATCAATTAGAAATTAAAAATTTGAATAAGAAACGAAAGGAGAGCTGCATGGAAAATAATATTTTTGATTATCAACGAGTCAGAAGTCAATTGTGCAATATGAATTATTTTTGGGATGAAATTCTAGATGAGTATGCTAAGATACACGAATTTAGTGAATTTAAGATAACTTATGTCTCAGGATTATATTGCAACTATAAATGTCAACTTTAAAATGTACACTTTTGATTATTTAAGAATGTACAGTCTACTCAGTTTTAAAATGATTTCTTGTACGATATGACGGACCGACTACATTCACGACCTGAGCGTGATGTAATAT